>WNFY01030313.1_pt1 | contig 12314 bp, 16 predicted proteins | sample 5400091 | NCBI WGS metagenome assembly WNFY01 (sample SAMN13153364, study PRJNA577476) | soil metagenome | isolation source: 60 cm soil or saprolite under grassland replicate 1 | place: USA:California | collected 2016-06-15 | reverse complement strand
TCTTTTCATCTCACTGATACCCTACCACCCTCATCCTCCTCTGCCATCACCGCCGGTTTCTCCGCTGTGACAGTCCCTAGCGGGCACTGCGTTTCAAGCCAGCGTACCCCTTCCGGCTTATAGTCATGCGATGCCTGTCCATACTTGGTAGCAATTCTTGTATGCGCCTTGTACCAAGTACTCATGGCCTTCGACGCTCGATTGAGCAGATCTTGGCAACCTGGCAAGTACGCATGTTGACAGGAGGCGTACCGGGGATGGTTCAAAATGCGATGTAGCTCGTTGAGTTGTGTGCTGAGATGATGAAAGCTGATAGACTGGATGGCGCTGGGTCTGACAATAAGAGGGCGCAACTCCAGCCAGTGTTCTACAGACATAGGAGCAAGAAGCCGCAATAAAGGCAGCAGGAAGCTTTCAAGGCAGACGACCCAGTGGAGTGTTCCCATTGCCTCTACTGCGTCACTATATGCTATCGCTTCAAGCGTTCTCGCAGTCAGCCTGGCTGCCGCGTGAAAAACGAGTTCGGTACTCTGTACCACTCGAAGGAAGATCAGTTCGTCTGATACCGATGACTCTGGAAGCAGGGAAACTTTCACGACATCTGCCGATGGGGTATCCGGTGGAACACTGGAGAATGAATGCTCACGACATTTCTCCATGAGTTCCTCTACACGCTGTTGGAGCAGTACCCGGCGGGGATGATCTTGAAGCTCTGGCACCTCAAGAAGATAGGCCAACAGTTCGTAGATGAGACGAACTGTATGTTTTGCCACCTGTCCACTCCCCACAGCAGCTTCCGTCCAAGAGGCGTTGAGCACTTCTGTGCCAACATAGCAGGGATAGGAAGGCGGAAGACCGGCATGCTGAAGTCGCTTGAACAGCCATCGAACTGCATGCGAGAAGTGGGTTCCCTGTTCTTGAAGCAAGGTTGCGCTGGCCTCCCTCAATTCGCTTGAGCCAAGTCCGTAGACTCCTTGCTTGCGAATCGCTCCCAGCAGGTCCTCCATGCCCTCATTTTCTTCGATACGTGCTTGTCCAGCACGCTTTAGCTTGCGATACCATTCGTTGGTACTACTAAGCTGTGTCATGGTTACTCAAGCTCCTTTCAGCTTGACGCCCTGACACAACGTAGTCTATTATGACTACGAGGGTCTAGGGTCTGCTTTAACTACGGTACCGGACTCTCAAACCGCTGATGCATGTGGTACGAACACATGCATCAGCATCCCACTAAAATACCCTCTCCACCTCTTTTCTTGACTCAGCTCGGCTCCTGGTGAGCCTCATTTGCATTTGCATTCGCGTTTGTGCTATTGCATTTGCAAAACAGCTAAAGATTGCTCGGTCGGTTATCGCAATAGTTACATTTCCCATATATGAGAATAGCATATTACGTTTGCATATGTCAATATGTTGTTGCGGTAATTTTGTTAAGGAAAACGCAATTTGCACTGATATTTTTTCAGCGCTAAGCAAGCAGTGAAATGCAAACAAAGAAGTCATATATTGCACACTTGAAATTTGCATGTTATAATCAAGTATACTTGCAAATTGCAGCAAACGATAAGGAGAATGCAACTGTATGTCTGGAAGCGGTGAGAGAAGCAGCTACTACACGCCAGCGGAGGCGCTTCAGTTAGTGAAGGAGTCGGGTAAGGTTCCCTCGACATTTTATCGCTGGCGTGATCGAGGTAAGATAGAGCGAACACAAGATGGGTATAAGAAAGAGGATGTTGATGCCTTTTTGAGTACTCAAGCGAGTTCGTCTAAGCGGAAGCAGAGTAGAAAAAAATCCTCTCAGACCTATAATCTGGAAGTTGGTCCTCCTCTGTTTAGGCAACTTGGCCGCGAGGACATAGGTGCGGCTTATCATTTGCAATTTGAGCAGGTGGGTTATGAGAATGCTGTTCAGCCTACGTCTTTGAGGAAGTGGGTAGATGAAGGGTTGCCACTTTTCTGGGTAGCGCAAAACCCCCAGGACTCAAAGGACATTTGGGCTGTCCTTGGTGTACTGCCTCTCGACGAGGAACTTATTGTCCGATTTCTACGTGAGGAATTTACGCTGCAAGAAATCGCTATTACTGATGTACTTACCTATCAACCTGGGCAAAGCTATACATGCTATATCATTGCTGCGGCTACCCCGGCACATCGAGGTGCCCTTGTTCAATTGATGGAGTATCTTTTGTCCTACTGGTGTGAGAGATACCCTGATGTGTCTATTAGAATGCTCTACGCCTCTTCTGCTTTAGATGTAGGGATGGAAGAGACTCCATTTCTATATATGATGAAAACGTTTTTCTTCTCGCGTCGGCGGGATATTAGCACGAGTAAGGGGGTGTGGGAACTCCCACTTGACGAGTATAACCCTGCACCAGCAGTTAAGCAATTTCAGAAATGTATAAAGGAGAAAAATATGCTTATTCTTGATAAACCTTTAGATAGGATTGTGGATAGAGCTAGTGAGAATAGTGACCATCCATTTAATGCACCATTGCAATATCGGCCTGCAAGAACCAAAGAGGATGTCGCTGTTATGGTCCAGATTGGGGCTGAAATCTTTCTGCCGCCTGGTGTCCAGCCTTCGATCTCAAATGAACATCAAACAGAGGTATGGTATTCGTGGCTTGTGAAGAACCCTGAGATTTTCCATGTCGTCACGGTGGGTGATAAAGTTATTGGCTACATTTCTATGATTCCGCTTCGGCAGGATGTGATTGACAGAGTGATGCGAGGAGCACACCCAACGACTATTACACCTGACGATGTTCTTATGTTCGAGCCAGATGTGCCTCTGGATACTTACGTTCACATTTGGGGTACGACGCTTCGCTTGACTCCCACTCAGAAACGTTATGCTAGTGCAAAGATGCTCAGAGAGCTTAGGAAGACGTTTGATGGTTTTGCGCAGCGTGGGGTAGATATTCGTACAATCTGGACTCGAAGCAACAAGAAGGATGGAATTGGGATTTCTCAGCATATTGGTATGGAGGACTTAGAGGTTCCGGGTGTTACCGATGCGCCGAATCCTGCTGATAGAAAACATGTCTTCCGCGTGGATACAATGAAGTCGGAAAACCCGTTTATGGTTGAGTATAGGCAGGCTCTTGAGGATTACCGTCGGAAAAACTGTGCTGTGAGCAGTAATGTTTAGTTAGTTGTAGAGACATTTGTTTCCTCCGATTGGGGATCAAACGTTTCTTATTGACTGAAGGAGGATATCCGAGTGGGTGACACCAAGGCAGACCGTTATGTTAATGTTCGTCGGGCGCATGGGCCGTCCTGGTCTCATGATGGGTCTCAGCTTGCTTTTGTTGCTGACCTTAGTGGTCTTGATCAGGTGTGGTTGCTGAATTTGCCTGCTACCCCCGACGATACCAGGGAGCCTGAGCAGTTAACACACTTTAGCAGCCGGGTAGGTTTGGTAGCTTGCTCTCCTGTCGATCAGCGCATGATGGTGGCTTCTGATGACGGAGGGAATGAGCATGATCAGCTTTACCTTATCGAGAGTAAAGGTAGTGAGCCGATTGCCCTCACGAACTCCCCTGATGTCATCCACTTTTTCGGGGCCTGGTCTCCTGATGGCAGTCGCATCTGCTATAGCTGTAATCAGCGACACCCGGCCTTTTTCGACATATGGATAATGGATATTGCATTTGCTTTGCTCCTGATGGGCCGTTGTATGTGGCAACAAACTACGGAAGAGAGTTCCTGGCACCGGCTGTTCTCGACCTTGCTAGCAGTTCTGAGGGCCATGTACCGGTTCGCTTCCTGGCTCAAACAGGGTGGGATGTGGAAGCTCTTGCACTTTCTCAGGATGGTAAGCTGCTTGCATGGTCCGTAAATGAAGAGGGCGCTTCTAGGCTTGTATTCTACGATGTTTTGTCTGGTATATCTTCTGTGGGGCCTTCTCTTCCTTTAGGAGTTGTTGAAGGTCTGATATGGAACCCTTCCGGTACTCGGGTTGCATTCAGTTTTGAGGGCACCCGATATAATGGGAACATTTGGGTCGCCTCTCCTTATGAGGGTATTGCCCATCAAGTATCAAGTGTGTTAATGGATGGGATAGATATATCGTCGCTGGTTGAGCCTGAATTGATCTATTACCCCTCGTTCGACGGGTTGGAGATTCCCGCTTATTACTATCGTCCTTCTGAAACGTTCCGCTCTACTGAGGCAGGCTTGCCAGCAGTGATATTCGTTCATGGTGGGCCGGAAGGGCAATTTCGACCGGTCTATTCCGCTCCGTGGGTGCCTCCCATCCAGTATTACCTCCGTCGTGGCTTTGCGGTATTTGTACCAAATGTGCGTGGGAGTACGGGCTATGGCAAGGCATTTGTTCATCTAGATGATGTTCGCTTGAGACCCGATAGTGTAACTGATCTCAAGGCAGGTGTTGAATGGCTTGTGTCTGAAGGTGGTGCTGATCCTACGAGAGTAGGTATTATTGGGCGTAGTTATGGCGGCTATATGGTCCTTGCGGCGCTGACAACCTATCCTGACCTGTGGGCTGCTGGCGTGGATATCGTTGGCATTGCCAACTTTGTCACCTTTTTGGAGAATACTGGCGTTTGGCGGCGCAAGTGGCGAGAGGCGGAATATGGGAGCTTGGAGCACGATAGGGAGTTCTTAGAGCAAATCTCCCCTATTCATGCGGTGGATCGCATCGTAGCTCCGCTTCTTATTATACATGGCGCGAATGATCCTCGTGTGCCTGTGAGTGAGGCAGAGCAGATGGTAGCTGCTTTGCATGCTCGTGAAGTGCCTGTAGAGTATCTGCGTTTCGAGAATGAGGGTCATTATATGCTTCATGGCGAAACTCAGCAAGCAATGTATCCAGCAATAGGAGATTGGTTTGAATGGAGTTTCTTGCGGAAGCAATCGTATCAGGATGAGGTGAGATGAAGAGGGATAGTAGTTTTATAGATTACAGTGTACGCTTTGAGCACGTTAAAAACTACCTGGCGCAAGTCCGGCGCGGTCTGCGTCTTCCAGGTCTCGCCGTAGGTATCGTGAAAGACGACCAAATCGTCTACCTGTGCGGCCTGGGTGCGGCTGCTCCGGGGCGGGCGATGACAGCGCAAACACCGTTTATCGTCGGTTCGCTTTCTAAGTCGTTCACGGCTTTGGCGGTGATGCAACTTGTAGAGGCAGGGAAGATCGCGCTAGACACGCCAGTAAAGCAATACATCCCCTGGTTCCGCCTAGCTGATGCGGGGGCCTCGTCTTCGATAACCGTTAAGCATCTGCTGACGCATACCAGCGGTATTAGCCGCTACGATGGCCGGGAGCTGCTGGCTGGACGCGGCGGCAAAACGATAGAGCAGAGTGTACGCGAGCTGCGCGGGCTTCGCCTCTCTCAGCCCGTTGGTGCTGTGTTCCAATACAGCAATACCAATTACCTCATAGCTGGCCTGGTTGTCGAGGTGGTGAGCGGCCCACCCTTCTGTGAATACGTCCAGCAGCATATCTTCAATCCCCTGGGGATGCAGCACAGTTACACCTCTGAGAGCGCGGCGATCCGGGGCGATCTGGCCTGTGGCTACCGCTGGTGGTTTGGCGTGCCATTGCCGTATCGAGCGCCTTACCTGGATGACGCGTTACCGGCTGCTTTTGTGGCGGCCAGCATAGAGGACATGGCCCGTTATGCGCTGGTGCTTCTCTCCGGTGGCTCACTCGATGGGGCCTCGCTTATCCTCTCACCTGCCGGGATCGCGGCCCTCTTCCGGCCCCAGGTCGTCACAGCTTCACCGGGCTCGTCCTACGGCCTGGGCTGGCGCGTAGAGACATTGGGCGGCATGCCTGTGGTTCGCCATGGCGGGGAAGTCTCCAACTTTCTTGCTGAAATGGTGCTGGTGCCTGAGCTGCGGCTGGGTGTGGTCGTGCTAATGAACGTTAACAACGGCCTGGTGCCCCTGGCAGTACCACGGGTGGGCCGCCTCGCGTCGGATGTGGCCCGCTTCCTCCTGGGAATACCTACGCCTGGCGGTCGCCGTCTCTCGCTGCGGGGCTTCTACGCGTTACTCAATGCTGCGCTCGCGGTGCTTTCAGTGTATCAGGTCTGGTCACTGCTCCGGTTGCTGCGCTCCTCCTCCAGCCCTGCTCAGCGTCCCCGGCGCTTTGTGTTGGGGCTGGCAGCACTCCTTGAGGCAGGGCTAGCTGCTGCCGGGTTGCGGGCCGTCCCGCGCCTGGCTGATTCCCCCTGGTCCCTTCTGCGGCTCTACGTTCCTGATATCGTCTCCTGGCTGGTCGCCTTCTCCTGCGGCTCGCTCATCAAGTGCTTCGTGCTGCTGCGCCGCCTGCTACGCTCGCACTCTTAAATCCAATTGATGTAAGCAGCAGAATCTTGGGATTTACACCATGATGAATTAACTTATGATAAACAAGCGATATACTCATAAATGCGTATTTATTGATGTGTTACGATAGCACGGAAGAGAGAGATCCATCTACTTATGCCTTTTTTGTACTCTGTGCTCTCTCTTCCCTACTCACTTGTGTTCCTTAATCACTGCATTTATGTTATAGTTCCTTTAACAATATCCTGGTGTACTGGCTTACCATCTTGCTTGTACCAGTAAGCTGTTTTACTGGTATCCTGGCATATTAGAGAGGATGTGTATGTCAAAAGTCTATGCAATCGCTAATCAAAAGGGCGGTGTGAGCAAAACAACCACGGTGCGCAATGTAGGCGCTGCTCTTGCTGCTCGTGGAAAAAAGGTGTTGGTGATTGATCTGGACCCACAAGGACATCTTACCTTGAGTTTCGGAGTTAATCCCTTGAACCTGAAAAAACACGCTTATCATGTGATGATTGACGAGGGTGTGTCAATTGCTGATGTGTTGATGTACCACCAGTCTTCGGGTGTGGGTCTGGTGCCTGCAAACCTCGATTTATCGGGAGCAGAAGTTGAGTTGCTGAGCGATCCCTTTGGGAACAACGTGGTACTCAAGGCGAAAATTGCGCCTGTTCGTGATCGTGTAGACTACATTCTGATCGATACGCCCCCTAGTCTCGGTATTTTGACGATCAATGCCCTTACCGCTTCTGATGGGATTATTATTCCTGTCCAGACACATTATCTGGCCTATCATGGTCTTGAGCTCCTACAGCGAACAGTAGCAAAGGTACAGAAGCGTGCTAACCCTGGGTTAAAGGTTGTGGGGATTATCCCAACATTCTATGACAGCCGGGTCAGACACCATAACGAAGTACTCTCTGAGTTGAGAAAGAACTACGAGCCAGTCCTGATTGATGTGCCGATTCCGGTACGGGTTGCGCTGGCTGATGCAATGGTCGCAGGAAAAAGCATCAATGAATTTGATGGTGCATCAGATATTGCAAAGTTATATGCAAAGATTGCTGAGGTGATAGATCGTGGCTAAGAAGCAAGAACGTGTTCCGGTAACAAGCCAGTTTGGGCGTGGTGCTGATGCATTCTTTGGCCCTGCTACTGAGGAAGAAAAACAAGATACTGGTATACCAGTACAACAGGAAACTGTTAAGCCAGTAGAGCGGTCAAGTAGTCTACCTGTAGAACAGGATGCAAGTAAGACAGTAAACCAGGGTACTGGCAAGGCTGAGTTCATGAAAGCAACTTTTCTTCGAGAGGAAGAAGCAGAGAGCCGTAGACTAGAATCTCCCGAGAGGGGTTGTGCTCTTTCGTGCTGCTCGCGCTCAGGAAGGAAGAGGGCATGAAAACATTTGAAGAACTGAAGGCTGTCTTGACGCAAGATCTGTTCACGCTTGAGAGGCTTGCAAGAAACTGGTCAAGCACCATCGAACAGCGTGATGTGAAAGAGCAGGAGGTAGGCCGACACTGCTATGAAGCTGAAGAAGACCTGAGTCCGCTAGAACTGAACATGCTGAAAAAGGTGCTTGGTATCACTGACACCAAGTGGCGAGCCTACAAGGCCAAATTTATTGAGGGGAGTTCCCCCGGAGAGCTGACATAGCAGACTGTGAGGCGATTGATCAGCTCCCAGAATGACAGTATGCTGGTACACCAGTAAGAGGAAAACGATGGAGAAGATTGTACTGTTCTTGCAAGATGATTGCTTGGAGATTTCACAATCGGCTGATGCGTGGTTCCGAACACAGGCATATATCAATGGACGTGCAGCAGGAGTCATCGGGTCAGGATCAATGCGTATTCCGGCAAAGCCCGGCGAGGCAGTACGTCTTGACGTATACGATGGCGATGGGGAAGCTTTCTATGGAAGTGCCACGTTTTCCTGTGAAGGTGATAGGCTCACCCGGCAATCTGGCGGTAGTGCAGATGTGGATTTTCGTATTGCTGAGGCCCCTTACGACTTGCAACAAGCTGTCTTAGAAGTGGGCCGTGCTCTCGATTGGGCTGCATTTCGCTGGCTCCCAAGTTCGTCTGTTGTCCCTGGCGAAAGTTCGTGGCATCGCTTTGCCGAGGTACATACTCAAAAAGAACTGGAGCGTGTACTGGAAGAGGCGAGAAAGCAGCAAGTACCAGGATGCCAGTGAGCCAGTATCCTGGTAATGTTCGTTGAGAGAGGGGTGTTTTACTTAGTATTGGTTCAGTTGGCCAGTCTTCCAGATCGACTGGAGCGGAGGAAAACGGGAGATTTCGGTATCCCTGGAAAGCACCGAGGGTTCACACACAGTTGTTTCTTCTTAGCATTCCTCATTCTAGTAGGATCGCTAGTGAGTGTGTTTGGTTGGCAGTTCCTCGTTTCTCATCATATCGTGCTCGACCCGGTGATGACGAGGTTACTTACTACAGCAGGGATCGCGGTTCTCCTTGCAGTGCTCATGCACATTCTTGCTGATAGTTTACTGGTTGACTGACAAATCTTATCTGACTGAGAAAACGCTGAGTTTACACAGCCATTGGAAGGTCGACATCATTGCTCTCGCTGACGGCGTCTCGGCGAGAGGCCAGAACGGGAAGTAGGTCTGGGGCAGGATCAAGCCAAAACGGGGAAAACATCGGCCATCCCCGTTGATACGCTTGCCAGTGCCATCGCCAGCCAATCTTAAGATAGCTCAAGCCACGTCCCCAATGGGCATCCACCCAGCGCCATTTCCCCGCCTGGACGACGCTGACTCCAGTACTTGTCCAATGAACGGTGGCGATGGCGACAATGAGCAGAAGGCGCTCCAGGGCTTCGGGCGTTGCCAGTTCGCTGAGGTGGATCTGGGAGCCACCTGATTTTTCGTCGAGAAAGCTTTCTTCAATATCGAAGCGCAAGCCGTACTCGTCCAAAGTCCTGACATCGGTGGGCTCGTCACTCACCACAAACCAGGGATCATCTGGCTGCTCAAGCAGGCAGGCCAGCGCCAGGTGGACTGGCCCAACGCCAGCTCCTAAAAGAGCTACCTCATGGAAGAAACGCTTCTCACCCGCAGGGGGACAGAAGTCTTTGACGGCGGAGACAGTGCCAGCTTCCAGATGCACGAGGGTCTTGCCTGTCAGCCGCAAGCGAAAATGCCACTGAAGCTTGCGCAGGTAGTGAAGCAGTTGCTCATGCACGAAGCCACGATCGGCCAGCAAGGTGATCAGCATGTCAGGCGGCATGAGAGCACGCACTTGGTCAAGTATCGGCTGATAAGCTTCAAAACCGACCTGGGTGCTCCGGTGACGCACAGCTCGCCATGCCAGAGGAATCGCCCGACCACGATACACCAGGGAGGCACGGATGAGCACAAAAGGGGTGAGGGCCGTCGTGTCCAGGGCAACATACAGGCGCGTCTGCGCGGGCCAGTCCATCAGAGCAGCCTGCACCACCGGCAGATACCACTCCTGCGGGTGGATGGCCCTATTATGCAGCCACCGGGAGAAGCGGCGCTCACGGCTGGCAGCAGACTGGGCGGGGCTCGGGAGCACCTGGGCCCAGGCACCCAGGCGTACTGTGTGCGTTAGGCATAGACCCGTGATCGCCCACGCCAGTGTGTTCAGGCGGCGAAGATCTCGGTAGGCCGTTTGCGGGATGAGAGACAGCAACGCGTTCACGAGATCGTCATGCATCTGTTGTGCTTCGTTCATGGGGACACCTCCATGAATCCATACAATCGGGCATGCATGCTTATTCCTTTTGTCGAGTGTTCTCATGCTTTTCTAAGGCAGATAAGATTTGTCAGTCAACCAGAGTTTAACAAAAATGGGCGTTCGTGCCTTCTGGCCTGATGATACGCTGGTAGGGGTAATTCCCAAGGATATGCGTTTTACGAACACGTCGGCTGGTCCCTCTCTCGTGTTGTGGGGGATGTACTTCTTGGCCGGGGCATTGTTCGCGTTAGGCGTAGTTGGTTTCTAGATCGCTGGTGAGAGAACGTCGCGGGTACTTAATCGGTACCCGCTATTTCGTTGTGGTGGACTATCTGTGAGAAAGGTTCGCTAGCTTTTTGACTACTGAGCGTCCGTGGCCGTCCGTCTCCAGGCGGCGGTCGTGCCACCCTCGCCGCTTCTCCCCCTCAGCCCGTTTCTCCTACTCCCTGAAAAAGTCTGCTCAGTCGATGAGCAGAGATAGTATGCTCCTAGATTGAGAGCAGCAGGACTGTTTTACATCAGGTGAGACTCCAAGAGCGCTGGCAGTGTCTTTACCCTGTTGCTCTCTTTCCAGCAGGAGGCCCCATATGCAAGAAGAGGCAACACAAGGGGTAACCATCCAACGCTGTATCAACTGTCGAATCATTGTTACGGCGCTGGGTATTCGCTGGTGCTGCGATGATTGGCATCCCGAGGTTTTCGCCTGGCTCGAAGCACAACAGGAGCATGCGACCACACCCGGCGACACAGATAGCGAGCAGCAACACCAGAGAAAGAGACTGCAACCCTACAGGAAATAGTGCTTGGAGGATGCGACGATGAAAAGCTTGCTAGTGAGCATAGTCCTTGGTTTAGCGGCGTTTGTGATGCCATCACCGGGCAATGTAACCGTAGCCATTTATTCAACTATTCAGGTAGAGACTCCACCAAATAGAGTAACCTTAGAATCACCCTACCCTATTTATCCTGCGGTCCAGCAAAGCTACATGAAGGTGTATGCGCCCGACACCACAGAGATAAGCAGAGGAGATCCACGCTATATCAACCGTAACAGCATGTCCATCCCGATCTCTAGCAGCAGCAATGAATATGGAACCTACTCAATCGACTGGCGTATTCTCGACAGGGATACCTTGACGCTGCGGGAGGGCATCACCACCTTCGTTGTTTCTCCTGCATCGGTGTGGTGCGATAGAGATACGATACTGTTTGCATGCTTATTGTTATGCCTGTATGTGCTTTACAGAGAGGGAGAAGTATGGAGAAGCCATCACTATTCAGCTCGGCCGCATTTGAAGTGAGGTTTAGCAGCCCTGAAATCCTGTACCTGCTAGAGCTGGTACAATCCGATGTTAGCTCCTGCCAGAAATACGGTCCGAAGTACGGCACGCCTGAAGATCGGCTCAGCCTGCGAGATCGCCAGGAAATTGAGCGGAAATTGCACGAAGCCTGGGATGCACACCCACAACCCTATAGACTGTTCTACCTGCACCTCGCGCCTTATTTTGCCCGTCAGTCGTCAAAGGAATGATGACGAATCAGGCCGCCAGGAAGCAGGGCGGGCGCTGGTTATGGTTGCTGCTGTGGGTCGTCTGGCTCCTCGCCTTCGCGCTCTGCTGCTTCCATCTCGGCCAACTCCTGCCGGAACTTTGCTTCTTCTTCCGGGCGGCTGCATTGGAGGCGATACTCCCCACGGAGCCAGGATGCTTTGACCTCAAGTGCCACGCTGGCGTGATTGAGCTGATGGAGGGCGGCCTTCCATCGGTCCTGTGTCGGGCCTGGGGTGAGCGTATCCCCTGGCTCTATGCCCTTGAGGACATCGATAGCCTTACAGGCGATAAGCGCGGCGGCAATGATCTCCTCTGCCATGCCAGTCGTGTCGTCGGTGAGCGTATTTATCATGGCTGCAGTTCCTCTTCTCCTCTGTTCCTGGCAAATGCCTGCTACCTTCCCCGGCTCGCGGCGGTGATTCTGTGACTCCCAGCTCCCTGTCACTGTCACGGGGATGATCGCAGTGCCGGGGTTAATCGTTGTTGTCCTTGTTGCCTCCCCAACGGAGCAACCGAATACGGCGCGCAGCCGGCTTTGTGGGCGGTGACTTCTGGGTCTTCTGCTGCCACTGGTCGCGCTCCTGCTCCAGATCGGCGACACGCTTGCGCAACGCCTCAAGTTCGTGCTCCAGCGCCTCGTTGCGTCCGGCATACTGCCCGGCCTCGCGGGCTAATCTCTCGATGGTGACCTGGGCTTCGGTGAGCGCCACAGAGCGCCGTTCTAGCTCTGTAGCAATAATGT
>WNFY01012655.1_pt1 | contig 12314 bp, 14 predicted proteins | sample 5400091 | NCBI WGS metagenome assembly WNFY01 (sample SAMN13153364, study PRJNA577476) | soil metagenome | isolation source: 60 cm soil or saprolite under grassland replicate 1 | place: USA:California | collected 2016-06-15 | reverse complement strand
CGGCCTGTCGGCGCTGCTGGCGGCGTGCGTGATGGCGCTGCGGGCGCGGTACGCCCACCCGGGCGGCGCGGCGCTGGCCGGCGCCGGGGCGGTGCTCGGGCTCGCGGTGATCGCCCGGGTCACCTGGTGTACCGGGGCCGGGCTGGCCCGCGCGGGCCTGGCCCGCCGCCGTCACCGCCGCGGGCTGGCGCTGGCCGGGCGGCATGACGGGCGGCTCGGCGCCGTTCTGGTGGATCATCACGAGGCCGCTGCCTGGTGCCTGCCCGGCGGGGGACGGCAGGTCGTGCTCACCACCGCGGCGGCGCAGGCCCTCGACGACGTCCAGCTCGCCGCCGTGCTCGCCCATGAGCGGGCGCACCAGCGTGGCCGTCACCACCTGCTGGTGTCGCTGGCCGGTTCGCTGGCGGCGGCGTTCCCCCGGGTGCCCGCGTTCCGGCATGGCCATGAGCAGGTCGCCCGGCTCGTCGAGCTGATCGCGGACGACGCCGCCGCCACGGCTTCCCCGCGGCTGAAGGTGGCCGAGGCGCTGCTCGCCCTCGCCGCACCGGCTCCCGCGGCCGCGGCGGTGCTGGGTGCGGGCGGATCCGCCACGGCGGCGCGGGTAAGGCGGCTCATCGCCGCGCCGGCGCCGCTCGGCCGTTCCCGCGCCGCGGCCGGGCTGCTTACCATCGCCGCGCTGGCTGTCTTCCCCGTCCTGGTGCTCGCCGGGCCCGCCGCCGCCGTCAGCGGCCAGCGCTACTGCCCGCAGATGGCCGCCGCGGCGCATGTAGTGCCCAGCCCCGGTCCCTGCGCCGCCGCTGACTGCTGATCCGCCTCGCGGTTCCAGGAACAGGCGCCACCGCCCGTTCTGCGTAGATCTCTTTCTTATCCCGAACGGGCGGTGGTGGCAGCCCAGCGTACGGATATAGGGTGCTTGGTAAGAACCGTGCGCCCAGGTGCCAAATAGTGGATCATGCTGGGCCCTTCGGATGTAAACTGGCCCGCGCCGGCCAAAGGTGCATCAATTGCCGCCTATGCTCGTCCCGTTGGTGCCCGGCGTGTGGGCTTAGGAGCAGGGGGCTCAGGTGGCCGGACCTGGCTGCCCATCGTCATTCGTTGAGCTCCCCGGTCGCCGAGGTCATTCCCGGCGAGCAGCACGCCACCGTGTGGCCAGCCGCGATCACCCGTGGTCTCGTTCACTTGCACCGCGCCGGCCGACGGGCTTAGCCGTGCAGGCGCCGCCGCGCGGAGCGGACCCGACCACGGCCGCGGCCGCAAGTCCCGTCTCGCGATCCTCCAGGCACCCCGCTGAGGGGTCGTCATCCGGATGGTCGGCCGGTGGGCAATCCCGGGTTCTGGGCGGGCAGCGGTCGCAGAGCTTGCCAGCGGCTGGCACGACCCGGCGTACTCCGAGCATCGCAACGACAGCGACCCCGATTCCGATTCCGATCATGACCCTCTTCATCGCTTCGCCGGCTCCGTGGGGCCCGCGTCAGTCAGGAGCGCGGTGCGCTGATCGCGGTCGGTGGCGGCAGGCGCTGGTGCCTCGTCGCATCCACAGCCGTCCTCCTTGCCGGGCGGACCGCCGGTGGCTGCCGTCTGCGCCTGCGCCACATCGTCGAGCACATGCTGTGCTGCACGCAGGTGAATTGCTGCCGCGTTCGTCTGCACCGTATGCGCTACCTCAAGTGCCTGCCGAAGCTGGAACGGCGATGCGCCCAGTGCGGCAGCGGCGTTCAGGTGTCGCTCGATGTTCGCTCGGTCGTTTGCGCCGATCGCCGCGCCGAAGGCGGCGAGCTCGGTATCCAGCGCCGCGGCCACTGCAGGCCCTGGGTCCTCCGCGTCGAGGTGTCGCTGAACGTGGCGTGCCAACTCCTGGGCCGCTTGAGCGGCCACCTGCTGGGCGGTCATAATCGCCGCGAGCACGCGGTAATCCGCCAGTTCGGCCTTCTTGGCCGCGCTGAGGTGGTAGTCGACGCAAGGGTGGCAGCCGGCGCCAACGCTGGCACCGATTGCGACCAGCTCCTTCTCCTGTTGGCTGAGTCCATGCTCGTCCGTGCTCATCGCGGTCTCCTCGCCTATGTGTGTGGTTGTCTCGCCTGCAGAGACGATGCGCCCGCCCCGGGAGATACACATGCGGGGACCGACATGGCCCGGCAAGGCCGACCTGGTACCGGAGCGCTGGCCGATCCCGACCGGGCCCGCGAGGCGATCAGCCGGTGCCGGCTGGCCTGCCCCGGACCACAACCAGCTCGGCCGCGCCCGGCGAAAGGTGACCTTCGGCCCCTATACGCAGGGCCCTTGTGCGCCAAGGATGACCCTGTGACCGGAACACCTGGTTGGCCGGAGGCGCTTGAGCGACGTCACGCGGCCTCGCGCAGGCCCGGTGACGCCACCGGGGCGGGCGCGCCTTGTGCTGTTGCGACCGGGATGTCGTCGGCGGATCTGTTCGCGGCGTATCAGGGGCGAATCCGCCGGTACATCCTCAGCATGGTGCGCGACCCGGTGGAGGCCGAGGACCTCACGCAGGACGTGTTCCTGCAGGCGCACCGCAAGTTGGGCTCCCTCCGGGACCCCGATGCGGTGACCTCGTGGCTATATCAGATCGCCACGCACGTCTGCTACGACCGGTTCCGGAGATCGTCGCGCCAGCCGAGACTCGAGCCGCTCGAGCCGAGCGGCTCGGCCGGCGCGGGCTCGGGGGTCGATCGCGGGGACGAAACAAGCCTCGGCCGAGTGCTCGAGCGAGCCGAGATGAGTGCCTGCGTCAGGAACTTCCTCGAGGACCTCTCCGACGAGTACCGGCAGGTGATCCTCCTCCACGATCTGGAAGGGCTGACCAACGCGGAGATCGCCGAGATGCTCGGCGCCTCCCTGGATGCCATCAAGATCCGGCTGCACCGTGCCAGGCGCAAGCTGCAAGCCGCCCTGGCGACAGGCTGCGACTTCTCCCATGACGAGCACGGCGTGTTCATCTGCGAGAGAGCTGCCGTTCCCGATACGACGTCGCGCCCTTCGGGCTAGCGACCTCACACTGCCGGTGTATCCCTCCTCCCGGCCAGACCGTCCTGAATTCCAGGAGCATCGCCGCAAGGGAGGCGCTCCCTGAACAAGGAGGTCAGATCATAATGTGGTGGAGTAACGGCTCCTGGGGGCACGGCTGGTGGCCGGCGGTCATGGTCATGGGCGTGTTCATGGTCATCTGCATGGTGATGATGGCCCGCATGATGAGCCACGCCATGCCCGGCTCTCACACCGGAGAATCAGAACGCCACGGGCCGGACGTGCCTGAGCGCATCCTCGCCCAGCGCCTGGCGAGCGGAGAGATCGATGTCGGCGAGTACGAGCGGCTCCGCGATGCACTCCAGCGTCCCGCCAACTCGGCCCGGACATAGCGAGGTCTGCCATGCCGGACGAAAACAACGCGCAAACCGCGTGGATCGCCGTGCCATCTCCCCCTGGGGGCAGGGTTATTGGGCGCAGCACGGTGGGCCGACGGTCACCTGGTGGCGGGACCGATGGCACTACCCCCAACGGGTATGACAGCCGATCCTGGACTTGCGGACGGAGCCCGGGCAGGCCGGGCCCCGCGAGGAGATGGTCGTGATGATGTTCTGGAACGGTGGCGGCTGGCCCTTCTGGGAGGTCGCCCTGATGTGGGTCGGCATGATCGCGTTCTGGGGCCTTTTGATCTGGGCCGCCTATGCCCTGATCACCAGCGCAACCCGGCGGCCCGGCCCCCAGACACGGGGCGGGGAGCACCGCGGCGTCGATGCGCGGCACATCCTGGACGAGCGCCTGGCCCGCGGCGAGATCGACACCGATGAGTACCGGCGGCGGCGCGATGTGCTCGCATCCGGCGAGGACCGCAGCCCTGCTGGCAGTGGCAGCGGGCGATGACGGCCGTCACCGCCAGCACCGATGGCCTGCAGGCCAGCGAGTGCAGCCCGCCGCCCGGCACCGGATCCACCCGCCCGCAGCGCGGTTACGCCTCCGGTAAGGAGGATTACCTTCGGCGGCTGCGCAAGATCGAGGGCCAGGTGCGCGGCCTGCAGAAGATGATCGAAGCCGACATCTGGTGCCCGGATGTGGTGGTCCAGGTCGGCTCGGCCACCCGGGCTCTGCAGGAGGTGGCGGTCGGCCTGCTCAACGATCACCTGCATCACTGCGTCTTGACGGCCGCCCGCGGTTCCGAGGACGCCGGGGCGGCCAGCCTCGCTCAAAGACACGACTCGATATCGAGGTAGTCGTGATCGAATCGCGCTTGACATGCGGCAAATCTGGTCGCGACCTTGAATGTCGATTTCCTGCTTAAGAATGGAGGCACCGATTATGGCAAAGATCCTTTTCGTTGCAACACATGGAACAGAAGACCCCACCAGGGCCACTTTCCCCTTCATGGAGGCAAAGGGAGTTATCGAGGCAGGGCATGAGACCGGAATCATCTTGATGATGGAGGCCGCACCGTTGATCAAAGATCACATTGCTGCCCAGGTCCAAGGTGTTGGTGTGCCACCACTGAAGGAGTTGATGACCTTCCTTACTAACCACAATGTCAGGATCTCTGTTTGCGAGCCCAGCGGCCGCGCCCTCGGGGTCACGGAAGACGACTTCGCAGGCAAGAACAGCGGCTTCGGCACCTCGGTAGATGCCGCCAATGCCTATGCCGGATATGACCGAGTCGTGACATTCTAGCGGTCCGTCGAACGGATTCAGTGACCCGGTCCGGGGCGGCTCGCCCTCCTTGGACTTGGCGATGATCTCGTCGATTCGGGCTGGCGAGTGACACCTCGGGCTGACCGGCGACAACCAGGCCACCGCTGGCCGGATCGCGGGCCGCTGCGCAAGATGCGGCAGAACCTGGGCTGGGCCATCGGCTGCAACTCCCTCGCCCTGCCCATCGCCGTCGGCGTCTTCGAGCCGGTCATCGGGCTGGTGCTGCGTCCCGAGATCGCCGCCCTGTCCATGTCGGGCTCCAGCTTCCTGGTCGCCATGAACGCGCTGCTGCTGAAAAGGCTCAAGCTGCCGGCCAGCATCAGCCCAGCCCAGCCCGCAGGAACTGCTCTTTGATCAATTCGTAGCGGCGTTCGCGCTGCGCCGCCCCACCAGCCAGGAACTCGGCGAGCTTGGCCCCATCCTCCTTCCCGCACTCCCGGAACCCGAAATGCTGGCGGATCTCGGTGCGGTGCCGCTTGATCGTCCGCCCGGACCAGTCGTAGCCCACCAGGTCCGCCGGATCGGCCTTCACCGCCCGGGCCATGAACTCACGCGAGCTGGGTATCGCCATGCTTGACGGCCACCAGGCCGGCCTCGTCATCGCGCAACGTCCAGTGCTCGATCAGCTCACCAAGGCTCAGCGGAGCAAGGCGACTCACAAACGCTCATCATCCAGGACAAGCAGCCCCGCCCGTCACATGATCACGAATTTGGCACTTGGGCGCACAGTTCTTACAAACACCCCATATACGCCGTCCGGGGAAATCGTCGCCTGGGCATACCCCTAATCACCTAAAGTACTTAGGTGTAGGCTGTCGTCGTCCGGGTGAGCTGAGGGGAAGTGACATGCATCAGGTGCTGTTCGGGTCCGCGCTGCTGATCTCGTTCCTGGGCGGGATGGTGGCGCTGCTGGCGCCGTGCTGCGTGTCGGTGATGCTGCCGGCATTCTTCGCGACCGGGTTCGGGCGGCGGTCCGGGATCGCGGCGGCGACCGCGGTCTTCGCGGCCGGGGTGGCGACGCTGATCGTGCCGATCGGGCTGGGCGCCTCGGCGCTGTCGGCCGCGCTGCCCGCCCATCACGTGCTGATATTCACGGTCGGCGGCGTACTGATGCTGGCGGGCGGGGCGGCGGTGCTGGCCGGCTGGAAGCCGGCGCTGCCGATGCCGTCGCTGCGCTCCCCGTCCGGGCACGGCTACGGCGCCGCCTACGGCCTGGGGCTGTTCTCCGGGATCGCCTCGGCGTGCTGCGCGCCGGTGCTGGCCGGGGTGGTGGTGCTGACCGGGTCGACGGCCTCGTTCGGCGCGGCGCTGGCGGTCAGCGTCACCTACGTCGCGGGGATGGTGGCGCCGCTGGCGGTGCTGGCCATGGTGTGGGAGGGGCGGGACTGGGGCTCCTCGCGGCTGCTGCACGGCCGCCGGGTCCGGCTCGGGTTCGGCAGACTGGCCCGGGAGATGCCGCTGGGCACTGCGGCGTCGGGGCTCGTGCTGGTGGCCATGGGCGTGCTGACGCTGATCACCGCGGTCACCGGCCCGTCGATGTCGAGCTCGGGGTGGCGGGAGACGATGACGGCGTGGTTGCAGCACGCCAGCTCGCTGGCGGCCCTGGCGCTGTCCTGGCTGCCGGGCTGGGCGGTCCTGCAGGTGCTGGCCGGGCTAGCCGCGGCGCTGGCGGCGCTAGCCATGCGCGCCGGGCGGCGCACGGTCGCACTGGCCCCCGATTCCGAAGCCGAAGCCGATACTGGCTCCGGTACCGGTGAGATAGCGGCGGCAAGCGTCCCTGCCGGGCGGCCGCGGGAAGGCAGCCAGTCATGAGCGGCGGCAAGACCAGGGCGGGCCAGCGGCGGGACAGGCGGCCCGCCGCCCAGGCGCAGCGGCGGGCCGGTTCGGGCGCGGAGCGGAGTTCCGGCGCGGAGCAGCGGGCGAAGCCGGCCGCGCAGCGGCGGGCGCATGCCCGTCGCCGGACCTGGCTGCGGATCGGCATCCCCGCCGTGGCCGTGGCGATCGTGATCGGCGTCTTGTTCGCGATCTTCAGCTCGTCCCCGTCCTCGTCGTCATCGAAGGCGGGCGCGTATCCGTATCAGGCCGGCAGCCCGGGGCTGGGGCAGGCCGCTCCCGGGTTCACCCTGGCGGCGAGCACCGGCGGGCAGGTCAGCCTGTCGGCTTACCGGGGCAAGACCGTGCTGCTGTTCTTCCAGGAGGGGCTGACCTGCCAGCCATGCTGGGACCAGATCACCGACCTGCAGAAGCACGCCGCCCAGCTGCGCGCGGCCGGGATCGGCCGGGTGGTCTCGGTCACCGGCGACCCGGTCGGCGCGATCACCCAGAAGACACGGGACATGAGCCTGACCATCCCGGTGCTGTCCGACCCGGGCCTGGCCGTCTCGCAGCAGTACCAGGCCAACTCCTACGGGATGATGGGTGCCTCCCGGGACGGGCACACGTTCATCCTGGTCGGCCCGGACGGGGTGATCCGCTGGCGCGCCGACTACGGCGGCGCGCCCAAGTACACGATGTTCCTGCCCACCACCTCGCTGCTGGCCGACATCAAGGCGGGGGAGCACCCGTCATGACCGAGATCACGCTTCTCACCCAGACCGACTGCGGGCTGTGCGAGCACGCCAAGAAGGTGCTCGCCCGGGTCGGGGAGGACTACCCGGTCGAAGTCACCGAGATCGACCTGGCCAGCGAGCGGGGTCGCGCCCTGGCCACCCAGGCGAGGGTGCAGTTCGCGCCTGGTGTGCTGGTGGACGGCCGGCCGTTCGGCTACGGGCGGCTGTCGGAACGCAGGCTGCGCCGCGCGCTTGCGCGTGCGGCCGCCGGAACCGAGACAACAGGGAGGTTATCCGTGGAGAAGCTGCTCTACCTGCTGCCGGCGCTCGGCTGCCCGGTCGGCATGGGCGTGTGCGTGTGGATGATGATGCGGCCGCGCCGTGACCAGCAGGCGCCGCAGCCGGGTCAGCTCACGCCTCAGCCAGGTCCGCTGACGCCGCAGGACCAGGAGATCGCGGCGCTGCGCGCCGAGGTGGATCAGCTCCGCGCCGCGCAGCGGACCCCGGCCGGCCAGGACAACTGGGATAAGAAGACCATGCCCTAACCACCTAAGGTGTTTGGCATATAGTTCCGCCCGATAATCTACTACGGGGTTGTAGGAGAAGAGTCTTCATGTCCCATGCGAGCAGGCCGTGCCTTGACCTGGCCTCGGCATTGCGGCACCGGGTCCGCCGGTTCGCCCGCCGGGCGTGCGCCGTGGCGGGGGCGCTGGCCGTGGCGGGGATCGCGCTGGCCGCCACCGCGCCCGCCGCGGCGGCGCATGCGACGCTGCTGTTCACCTCCCCGGCCGCCGACAGCGCGGTTCCGGTCTCGCCGGAGGCGATCATGCTGACGTTCAACGAGCCGGTCACCCTGGCGGGCACGCCGGTGACGCTCGCCAGCGCGGCCGGGCGGAAGATCGCGCTGGGGTCGGCGCGGGAGAGCGGGGGGCGCAGCGTTGTCACCGTGCCGGTGACAAGCCGGCTGCCGGACGGGGTCTACGCGGTCAGCTGGCAGGTCATCTCCGCCGACGGGGACCTGGTCGGCAGCGAGTTCAGGTTCGCGGTCGGCCCGGCGCCCGCGTCGCTGGCCAGCACGGCGGCCGCCGTGCCGTCCACGCCTGGGCAGTGGCCGCTGGCGGTGGCGCGGTGGCTGCTGTTCGCCGGGCTGGCCGCCGCGCCCGGCGGGCTGGCCGGGCGGGGCCTGGCCCGGCTGTACCGGGAGGCGCCGCCAGTGCCGCTTCCCGGCCCGTGGGCGCTGCGCGGGTCGCTGCTCGGCCTGGCCGCGGGCGTCGTCCTGGCCGCGCTGCAGCTCGGCGGGGGGAGCCTGCCGTCCGGGTTGGCGCACCTGTCGGTGCCGAGGCTGCTGTCCAGTAGCCCGGGGGTGATCGCCGCGGTCGAGGTGGTCTCGTTCGCGGTCGCCGCGGTGCTGCTGCGGCTGCGCCGGCCGGGGTGGGCCGTCCTACCGCTGGCCGCGGTGGTGGCCGCGGAGGGGATGCGGGCTCATCCGGAGAGTGCCGTGCCGGGTGGCGGCGCACTGCTGACCTGGGCGCACCTGGCGGCCGCGGCGCTGTGGGCCGGGATGCTGCTGTACGTGGTGCGCGCCGGAATCGCCTGGCGGGAGCACCCGGCGGCGGTGCGGGCCCTGGTCCGCCTGTATGCCACGGCCGCGGCGTGGCTGTTCGCCCTGGTGGTGGTCACCGGTGTGGTCTCCGCGCTGGTACTCGTGCCGCTGGGGTCGCTGTTCACTACCCACTACGGCTGGGTGCTGATCGTGAAGGCGGCCCTGGTCGGGGCGGCTGCCGCGCTGGCGCTGGCCGGGCGCAGGTGGCTGCGCCGCGATCCGGCCCCCGGGGCGGGACCCGCGCTGGCCACCCGGATCGAGTCCGGGACGCTGGCCGGGGTGCTAGCGGTCGCCGCGCTGCTGAGCACCATCGCCGCACCGTCCCTGGCCGGCTCGGGCGGGGCGCTGCCGTTCCCGCCGACGGCCAGCGGACCGCTGGTGCCGCTCGGCGGCCGGGCCGGCGAGATCGGCATCTACGCTACCGCCAGCGCCGGGCAGATCGTCGTGCACCTGGCGACCCCGGAGGAAAACGGGGCGAGCACCCCGCGGTTCACGGTCTCGATGACACTGGCCGGCCCGCGCGCCGGGGTTAGCGCACCCGGGGTGCGCGGCTGCGGGAGCGGCTGCTTCGTCGCGTCCGCCCGGTGGGTCCGCGGCGACAACCTGCTGACGATCCGGGCCGCCGCCTCCGGCTGGACCGGCGGGACCGCCTCGCTAGATGTCCCGTGGCCGCCGGCGCCGGGCGCGACACTGCTGGGCCGTGTCCTCGCGGCGATGCGGCAGGTCCGCGCCATGACCATGGATGAGCAGGTCACCAGCGACACCGCGCTGGGCGCAGGCACGCCGCACTCGACCGGCGTCAGCGGCCGGGCATTCCTCTCAGTGGAGCCCTACGCCGGCGGTGTCGTTCCGGTGGCCGACCTGGTGGCGGGCAGCGGGGGCCAGCAGGTGCTGCTGCTGGGATTTCCCGGCTCCGGCGTCTGGGTGGAGCTGACCATCGGCGCGGGTGACCGGATTGCTCACGAGATCCTGGTCGACCCCGATCATCTGATCAGCCGCGGCTTCGCCTACTCCGGGAATTAGGAGGCACCTGGTGACACGGCGGGCCCGGTTCGTCATCTCCGCCGCCGCCGCCGGGCTGCTGGCGGTTGTGGTGGTGCATCTCGCCGGTTCCGGGTCCGGCGGGCTGCCGGCCGTCGGCCGGGTCATCCCCGCCGCGCAGCGGCCTGTCGCGCCGGATATCGCCGGCACCACGCTGACCGGCGGGCATTTGGACATCGCCGGCTGGCGCGGTCACACTGTCGTGATCAACTTCTGGGGGTCATGGTGCGTGCCGTGCCGGAAGGAGGCCCGGGTCCTGGCCCGCGTTGCCGCCGATACCCGCTTCCTGGGCGTGCGCTTCGCCGGCATCGACATCCGCGAGGAGCCCTCCGCCGGGCTGGCGTTCGAACGCGGCTACCGCATCCCTACCCCAGCATCAGCGACCCGGGCGACCTGATCGCCGCCCGGTTCGGGACGGCGGCGCCCGCGGCCACCCCCTCCACCTACATCCTCGACGGCCGCGGCCGGATCGCCTGGGCCTGGTTCGGCGCGACGACCTACAGCCAGCTCGAGCTCGCGGCGATCGACGTGGCCCGGCCTTAGCCGCCCGGGCCGGTGGCCGGGGGGTCGATGAGGGCGGGCTGGTATCCCATGCCGCGCATCACCGTGCGCACGTGCGCCTGGTAGAGCAGGTCGGTGCTGGTGATCAGCTGGGTCAGGCTGCCGAAGATCTCGGCGACCAGGTAGCCGAGCAGGGCAGCCCAGGCGCTGATGACGATCCCGGCGATCTGGGGCTGGCCGGCCATCCCGCTGTCTCCCGCCAGGGTTCCCCAAAGGGCCTCGGTTTCCAGGCCGGCGGGGATCTGGGCGCGGGCGGGGTCGGCGGCGCCCGCCCGGACCGCGGCGGCGTACACGGCCGCGGCGGCCGCGATGCTGCGGCCGGCGGCCGCCGCGGTGGCCGCCGGCGGCGCCTGGTAGCCCGGCAGCGGGGTGCCGAAGATCAGCGCGAAGTCGGCGGGGTGCTCCAGCGACCAGCCGCGCCAGGCATGGCAGAGCGCGGTCCACCGCCGGGCGTGGTCGCCGGGGGGCTGGGCATCCCTGGCCGCGATGACGGTGCCGGCCAGGGAGTCGTAGGCCTCCACGCACAACGCGGTGACCAGGTCGGACTGGCTGGGGAAATAGCGGTACAGCGCCGAGGAGGCGGTGCCCATCTGCCGGGCGATCGCCCGCAGCGACAGCGCGCCGGGACCCTGCTCGGCGAGCTGACGCCGGGCCAGCGCCTTGATTTCCTCGGTCGTGGCGGCCCGCTGCCGGACTCGCCGGGTCGGCGCCGGGGAGGCGGCGGCTGGGGACGTTCGCATGCGCCCAGTATGCCAGCCAGATGTGATCGGCGCAAACTTCGAGATCGGCGCTCTTGACAAGAGCGGCAGCCGGAACTTACGTTTGTGAGCGATGCACTCGAAGAGAGCATCGCTCACATAGGAGGTTGCGATGGCTATCGGGACGATCCGCGGCAACCGGGCGCTGGCGCTGGCCGCCGTCAGCCTGGCCACGTTCATGACCTCGCTGGACAACACGGTGGTGAACGTCGCGCTGCCCTCGATCCAGCGGGACCTGCGGCTGAGCCTTGGCGGGCTGGAGTGGACGGCCAGCAGCTACGTGCTGGTGTTCGCCAGCCTGCTGCTGGCCGGCGGCCGGCTGGCTGACCTGTACGGTCGGCGGCGGCTGTTCCTGGCCGGCATGGCCACCTTCACCGCCGCCTCCCTGGTCTCCGGGCTGGCCACGGGGGAGGGCGTGCTGCTGGCCGGCCGGGTGCTGCAGGGCGCCGGGGCAGCGCTGGCCACCCCGACCACGCTGGCGATCATCTCCGCGATGTTCCCCGACGGGCGGCAGCGGGCCCGGGCCGTGGGCGCCTGGAGCGGCGTCACCGCGCTCGCGGTCGCCCTGGGGCCGCTGGCCGGCGGGTTCATCAGCCAGCACTGGCACTGGGGCTGGATCTTTTTCATCAACGTGCCTCTCGGCATCATCGCCTTCGGCGCCGGAGCAGCGGCGATCAGCGGATCCCGCGGCCGCAGCGCCCGCCGCAGCCTGGACCTGCCCGGCCTGGCCACCTCCACCCTCGCGCTGTCGGGCCTCACCTACGCGCTGATCCAGGGCCACGCGGCCGGCTGGACCTCGCCGGTCATCCTGGCCGCGTTCGCGGTGACCGCGACCGCCGCCGGAGTGTTCATCGCCGCCGAGTCCCGCTCCGGCGCGCCCATGGTCGACCTGGCCCTGTTCCGCAGCCGCGTGTTCAGCGGCGGCACCGCGACGCTGGTGCTATGGGGGTTCGGGGTCCTGGGTGTGTACTTCTTCACCCCCCTGTACCTGCAGGGCATCCTCGGCTTCTCACCCAGCAAGGCGGGGCTGGCGTTCGTCCCGATGGCCGTGCTGATGGCCGCCTCGGCGACCGTGGCGCCGCTGGTTTCTGGCAAGGCCGGGACCGG
>WNFY01011750.1_pt1 | contig 12316 bp, 14 predicted proteins | sample 5400091 | NCBI WGS metagenome assembly WNFY01 (sample SAMN13153364, study PRJNA577476) | soil metagenome | isolation source: 60 cm soil or saprolite under grassland replicate 1 | place: USA:California | collected 2016-06-15 | reverse complement strand
GCTCGTCTGGCGAGGCCTCGTCCTGCGGAGCCCCGGCTGGGCCGCTCATCGCGACGCCGTCGGCCTCGACTACGGTGTCCGGCTCCGCGTGACGGTACTCGGGATCCTGCACGCCCCCGCGAGAATCACCCTCGCGGTCGAGCGCGTGGACGTCCCCTTGCTGCTTGTCCGCGCGGTGCTTCTCTTTCGCCTACGCCAGCGACCGAGCACGAGGACGGTCTCCCCCGCGGCGCGGCTAGACTAACCCCCTGTCCCGGCGCATTCGTCTAGTGGCCTAGGACACCGCCCTCTCACGGCGGCGGCACGGGTTCGAATCCCGTATGCGCCTCTTCGCCGAAGCCCCTGCTGAGCGGGGGCTTTTTCCTTGCCGCTTGTTCTGACGGTGGAAACACGAACTGCCCTGCTCCGCCCCATGAGAGCCCGCCGCGGAGCGTGAGACATCGCTCTCAACCCTGCACGCCGCGCGACCTTCACCATGCCCTCCATGGCTTGCCGAGGTTCGGCACGATGGTGCCGTGACCGAGGGCGACCAGTTCGCGGACGTACTGAGGGCGAATGCGGCATACGCGCAAAACTTCTCTCCGGCTGGCCTCGACGGCCGCGCGGCCCGTCGGCTCGCGGTGCTGACCTGCATCGACTCGCGGATCGACCCGCTCGCGATGCTGGGGCTCAAGTCCGGCGACGCGAAGATCGTCCGCAATGCCGGCGCGCGCGTCACCGGCGACGTCCTGACGACGCTCGTGGTCGCAAGGTACCTGCTCGACGTCAGGCGCTTGATGGTGATCGCGCACACCGATTGCCGGATGGTCGCCGTGAGCGAGGACGAGCTCCATCGGGCGATCCGGGAGTCTGGCGGCCCGGAGACCTCCGATCTCTCGCTCCCCACGTCCGCCGACCAGGCGGCAAGCGTCTGCGCCGACGTCGAACGCGTCCGCTCGTTCGGGCGCCTCGAGACTCTGCAGGTCGGGGGATTCGTCTACGACGTCACTACGGGCCTTCTCACTCGAATCTGCTGAGCCGGACTCAGACCTGCGGGATGATCAGCTCAAAGCGCGCGCCCCTCTCGCCTGGCTTGTAGACAAGGTCTCCGCCGTGCGCATGGGCGTAGGCGCGGGCGATCGAAAGGCCGAGCCCGCTGCCGACGTCCGCCGAATCGGTGCGTGCGAAGCGTTCGAACAAGCGGGGGCGCATCTCCTCGGAGACGCCCTCGCCGCTGTCCTCGACCGTGATCCGGAGATGCGTGTCTCCCACTTCCGCCGACAACGTGATGGGCTCGGCGCCGTAGCGCACCGCGTTGATCAGCAAGTTGGAGACAACGCGATCGAGCACGAGGCGGTCGGCGACGACCGCGAGATCGTCCGGTACGTCGAATTCGACGGCCGCGCCGGTCGACAGCGCTTCCGAGACGATCTCGCTTAGGACGCTCGCCAGCACGAGCGGCCTCGGCTTGACACTGACCCCACGTGCGTCGAGGCGCGACAGGTCGAGCAGCTCCTCAAGCAATCGCCGTAGGCGCTCGCCCTGCTCGACACCGACCCGCAACAGCTCTCTGCGCAAGTCCTCCTCCAGCTCCCCGTCGCGCTCCAGCAAGGTCGTCAGGACGCCGTAGACGGACGTGGCAGGTGTTCGCAACTCGTGCGACGCGATCGCGACGAAGTTCGCCTTCAACTCATCGAGCTGCACCGTCTGCTCGTGGAGTCGCGCACGCTCGATCGCAAGCGCGACCCTGTCGGCGACTAACTTCAGCAGCTCGACATCATCGCCCGTGAACCGGCGGTGGACGAGCGCCCCGACGTGGATCACGCCCAAAACGTCGCCGGCGACAACGAGTGGTACTCCGAGCATCGACTTAATCCCCTTTTCGCGCAGAATCGGGTTGAACACGTCCGCGTGATCGACGTCGGCGAGGATCACCGGCTGCCGCTCGTCCGCGATCCGACCGGCGAAGCCGAGGCCGACTGGGATGCGAACAGCTCTCTCGACCTCTTCCTCGATCCCGACCGCAGCCCGCGCAACAAGCTCGTTGGTGCCCTCATCGACGAGGAGCACCGCGCACGTGTCAGCTTTGAGGATGTCGCGGATGCGAGGGAGGAGCACCGCGAACAGGTCGTCGAGCTCAAGGTGCACGAGGGCCGCATCCGTGATGGCTTGCACGTGCTCGACCCGCTTCCGCGCCTGGCGCTCCGCCTCGAAGGCCCGTGCATGCTCGATTGCGATCGCTGCACGGTCACCGGCGAGCTGCAACAGCTCCACATCGCCCTCATCGAACACCCGGTGCGCCAGCACCCCCACGTGGAGAACGCCGAGCACGCGTCCGGCAACGAGTAGCGGAACGCCGAGCATCGACTTGATCCCCTTCTCGCGCAAAATTGGATTGAGCACGTCCGCATGGTCGACGTCATCGAGGATCACCGGACGCCTGTCCGCTGCGACGCGGCCCGCGAAGCCACCGCCGACCGGGATACGCACGCCCCGCTCCACCTCCTCCTCGATCCCGACCGCTGCCCGCGCGACGAGCTCGTCCGTCTCCTCGTCAAGCAGCAAGACAGCGCACGTGTCGACACCGAGGATCTCGCGGGTGCGGAGAAGGAGCGTCGGTAGGAGAGCGTCAAGCTCCAGATGCGCGAGCGCCGCATCCGTGAGCGCCTGGAGCTTTCGCAAACGATCGGCATCCTGAGCGCCATCCCCCATTGCCGGGATTGTGAACGCTAAGACCCACACTCCGTAGTGAGGCGCTAGAAACGGCATCATGAACATCCGGGCCGCCACCATCCGGCGCCCCGCGTGGTGGACTGCAGACCTCCGGCTGGAAACGCTCTCCTCAAGGCCGAACCTGCCCGTACCGAGACCCATCTGCCGGTAGTGCGTCCGGCTACTGCGGAGACCGTGTACGTTCCGACGCCGCTCAATGAGCTCGTCGCGAGGTTGTACATCAGCTTGCAGTCGACGATGCGGAAGATGCCGTTGCTGTCGTTCGGCTGGATCGTAAGCGGCTCGTTTACGTCGCCGTTTTCGTGATCTTGATCGCGGCGTCCGCCGGGAGGTTGCAGGTCGGCGCGGGCGCGGTGGACGGTGCCGGGACGAAAGTGTCTGCATAGGCGCCCGCCGCGAACGTGGCGCTGGAAAGGGTCAAGCGCTGATCGCCGCCCCAGCCGGAGTCGAGTGCCGTTCGGCGTAGTTGTGGTTGTTGCCGGGAAAGCTCCGCTCGTCACGATCGTCGCGCCGAGCAGCGCAAGCGCCAGCGTTATAGCTCGCCGCAAAATGTCCCCCTAGTGCTGCCGCAGTCCCGCGCCGTCACGCGAAGACTCTCTCGTTCAAGCGCGGCGGAGACGCCACTCTCGCGCCAGATGCTATGAACGTCAAGGGCCACGGGGACCCATCTTGAGCGACGTCCTATACGCCAAACCGCAGGAAGGGGCCATCAAGGCTCGAATGCGTCAAAGGGTCTGCGAGCAAATACTCAAATAGAGGCCTGCGAAGACATGGATGCGGCGCATGTCGAACCGATCTCACCGGAGCTCGTGCTGGTCAGCCCGGCGGAAGTGCGCGATCAAGCGATCGCGGTCCTCCCCGACATCACGTGGCAAACATTCGTCGCACAGGCAAGAGCCCGCGCGATACCGCCCGCGCCGGAGCGACGCGTCGGAGCGCTCGTCGCGCGTGAGGTTCGCGAAACTGCCGCCGAGCTGATCAAGGTTGTGCCCTGGGCCGTCGTTGCGTTTCTCGTCGCGACACTCGCGACACTCGCCATGACCCTGATCGCCGACGCAACCCGCTGACGGGTGGCCCCGTTTTACCGGGGGTTTACGTACCGCCCGTGCGCAGCCGATACAAAGGTCAGGAGCGGGCGTGCCGGCGCCAGGTTCACGCGTGGCGTTCCGACCTTACGCGGCCCGGGAAGGCCAAGCGGTCAAAGACGCGAGGCACGCCCGCTCCTCTGAAGACTCCTCCTCACAGCCGCAGACCCGCCTATCCGAAGGGCGGGAATGCCCTCACCCGATAGCTCCGCATGCGGGGCAGTGACTCCAGGGTGATGACGGACGCCGCCGCCCGACCCTCAGCACTCCGACGAACAGACGGTCCTAGAGCTGTTTCATCGCGCTGCGCCGAGGCCGAGTGCTCGGGCTTCGCGGCGGGCGATGTACGCGGCCAGCGCGACGACGAAGATCACGAGTCCGCCGTGGAGGCCGTGCAGCCACCCGTTCCCGGGTTCTTCGAGGTCGCCGACGGAGAACACCTGAATCGTGCCGAGGAGGGCGAGCGCGAACGACCAGGCGACGTTCCGCCACTGTCGCCACCAGCCGCCCAGCGCCACCAGGAACACGAGCACCTCCGCCGGATGGACCACGGCGCCGCCGACGACCTTGTGCGCGCCCAGCGCGCCGCTCTCGCCGAAACACCCAGGCGGCGATGAAATAGAGCTGGAGCACGATCCCGACGAGAACGACGCTCGAGAGAATGAAGCTGATCCACACAAATAGTCCCCGCACGCGCGACGAACGGTATGTGTGACGAACTAGAGGCTTGAGGTGAAAGTCAGAGCGGAAGCGGTTAAGCGAGTGCGGTAGGGTCGATCGGTCCATCCTCACAGGAGGTGCGGGGTGCTGTTCCACACGACGTGGGAGTTCCATGCCGGCAACAGCGAGGAGGAAATCCAGCGGAATCTCGCCTTCTTCTCGCAGTGGAAGCCGCCTGACGGCTTCGAGTTCAAGGGTTTCTGGGGATTCGCAGACGGTTCGGGCGGCGTTGCCATCGTTGAGACGGACAGCGCCGCGACGATCGCCAAGGCGACTGCCCCGTTCGCGCCGTGGCTGCGATTCTGCATCACTCCGATCCTTCCGGTCGAGGAGGCGTCGGCAATCGCTGGCGAAGCCGCGGCTGCGCGCGCTTCCGTCAGCGGCTAGGGCTGAGTCAGATTGAGGTGGCGGAACGAGGTTCCCTGGGAGACTCGCTCCGCCACCGCGCGGCTGAGAGCAGCGCGGGCGGCGGCAATTTCACATCAAGCCTCTAGCCGAACTCTGAAGACGACGTGGCTGGGTCGCCCTCGAGGAGATGGTGCTCAGCAGCTGCTGAGCACGCTTGCCATCGCGTCGTGCTCGGCGGGCGTCACCCAGAGGGTGTACTTCGTCTTGATCGCGATCTGCTGTGCGACGTAGCGACAGGTGAACTTCGGGGGCAACCAGCCGGACGCGTCCCCGTCGCTCTTCTTGTTGTTGGACGGCCCGTCGACAGCGAGCAGCACCTCGGGATCGTTGGCGTAGACGAGCCGGCGGTTTGCCTTCCACTTCGCTGCGCCGGTCCGCCACGCCGCGGCAAGGGCGACGACGTGGTCGATCTGCACCGCTAGAGATGTCTTGAGTCCGCGGATGAAGCGAATCGTTTTCCCGGTGTACGGGTCATGCAGCGTGCCCTTGATCACCTGGCAGTCGTCGCCGGGCTTGAACGTGAACGGCTTGAGGTCGCGTTGGAGCATGTCGTCACGGGTGTCGCAGCCGTTGCGATCGACATCGTCCCAGGCTGGACCGAACCTCGCTCGCGAGTAGCCGGTCATCGGCGCTGCGGGCTTGACCTGCAGCAGCGGCAGTTGCTTGACCGCGAGCTTCAGCCACGCCGACGTACCGGAAGTCGACGTACCAGAAACCGCAGCCGCCGGAAGACACAAGACCGCGGCGAGGGCTACGAAGCAGACGGCTCTTCTCATCGTCCTCTAGACGGCCGAACGGGCCATCTCCTTCCAGGACTTGTCTAGAAAGCCCTTGGACGACGCGGGGTTTGCAGGAACGGTGTGAGTGCGCGGACGCGCGGGTAGAGGCAAAAAGCCGGGCCGAGCGTGGTAACTCTCCCCGGGAGAGCCCGGGCCGCAACGGCTCTCCCGCCGCGCATGGCCCGGCTTGTACCCAACGTGCCCTATCTGGAGCATGCCGCTACCCCCGCTGCGCACGGTTTACTCAACAATTACGAAGCCCCGGCCGCGCTCGCGGGGCACGTGTCTACGACGACTCGTGTCCCTGGGCCGAGAAATCGGGGTTACGGCTCGGGGCTTCTCGGGTCGGTCTTCTCGGCGTCGCGGGCGGCCGCGCCCTGCTTGTCGACGACGAGGAATCGCTCGTTCGAGAAGACCACGCGCTCAATCCGAGGATCTTGGTGGCCCGCAAGGACAATGAAGTGAGTCGGCTCGGCGCGGACCGACTCGTACTCGTCTCGGCTTGCCCTGACCTTTTCGTAGCAGTCTCGGGAGTCGCACTCGCAGAGGTACTCCATCAGCTGGTCGTCGGGTGCAACCGTCTGACTCAGCTGTTCGATCCGCTCGTTGACATTGCGGAAGAGTTCTTCGTTCTTGGCTTGGGCCTCGGCGCGTGCCGATCTCTCATCCATCGCCGAGGGCATTCCCGCTGGCCGGTTCACGAACCATTCAACCCACAGGCTCCCGGCGGAACCGGGCCAGCGCAGACGAGGCTCGAGCCCTCAGATTCCGCCGTGAGGATGTCGCGCGATGACGGCGCGCATGAGCACGCCTGCGCTCCAGAAGGCAAACGCAAGGATCGGAACGACGACGAAGAGCAGCGCGACAGCCGGTCCTGCTGCATCGACGACCGCCCGCATCAGCGGCCCTGTCACCCGCAGCAGCCCAAATGCGATCGCGCAGAGGAGAAACGCGGGCTGCAGGCTGCGGGGGCCCAACGACGGTTTCCGCACGACGATCCAGAGCGCGAGGCACGCGCTCCCGAGCGCGCAGCCGACCGCCATGAGAGCGGGGACCTGTTCAGCCATGGGCACAGCTTGGGAGCGGCCGCCGGGGAGCGCCCACCGCTGCAGGATAGGTTCGCCCGCACCTTCGGCGGGGGCCACTTCTCACACGAGTCTCCGTTCGAGGTACGCCGCAAGCCGCGTCAGCGGGAACGAGATGAGAAAGAACACGACGAGCAACCCGCCGAAGATCTCGATCGCGTGCTGCTCCGCGAGCCCGGCGGGCGGTGGGCCGGCGATCCGCTCGTACTGAATCCTCGCGGCGAAGAGGAGCTCGACGGCGCCGATCAGCCCGGCGAGGGTCGAATTCTGGATCACGCCGACGAGCAGGCTCACCATCGGCGGCATCAGTCGACGGAGCGCCTGCGGAACGATCACGAAGACGTGCCGACCGAGCCAGCGAAAGCCGAGCGCTGCGGCCGCCTCGTGCTGTTCTCGCGGAATCGACTGAACGGCGCCTCGCGTTGCCTCCGCGACCTGCGCACTGCCCCAGAGCGAGAGCCCGACCGCAGCTGCCTGAATAGCGCTGAAACTGGCGAGCCTCGTCAGGAGCGTGCCCAGGACGACTCCGATGACGAGGCTCGCCAGCACCGACTCCGACGCAATCGTCGCGGTGCCCTTGAGGCCCTCGGTCGCCATGTAGCGGACGACGGGCTCGACCCAGTCGGGCACCTACGTACCCTCCGGCAGCGCGAGCTTCGACTCGAGCGCGCGGATCGCGATCGAGATCGCCCAGACGATGACGAGATAGACGAGCGCCAGCACGAGATACACCTCGAGCGCCTTGAAGTACGTGCTCTCGAGGTTGTACGCCTGGTTCGTGAGCTCCGCGAAGCCGATCGCAGGCCCGAGGATGGCCGTGTTCTTGAGGATCGCAACGTAGGTGTTGATCGACGAGGGCAACGCGATCCGACCGCCGATCGGCAGTGTGATGTTCACGAACGTGCGGAACCGGTCGAACCCGAGCGCGTACGCGCCTTCCCGGTAGCGGTCGGGCACCGCTTCGAAGCCCGCGCGAAAGTTCTCCGTGTTGAACGCGCCGCCCCAGATCGTCACCGAGATCCACGCCGCCTGAAATGCCGTCAGACGGATGCCGAACTGCGGCATCCCGAAATAGAGCAGGAACACCTGTACCAGGAGCGGCGTGTTGCGGACGAGCTCGACGTACACGGCGGCGACCTGGCTGAGGACGGGGAGCCGATGCGCGCGCGCCGCGCCGAGGACGGCGCCGATCAGGAACGCGAGCACGATCCCGATCACCGAGACCTTGAGCGTGTTCTGCAGGCCGTCGACGAACTCCTGACGGTGGTCCCAGATGAACTGCCAGTCGATGCTCGCGAGCATGAGAGAAAGGGCGGCCGCGCACAGGCGCGGCCGCCCTCGATCGCCTCTAGCTGATGGTGCAGTCCGTCGCTGCGTCGCGGTCTTCCGGATACCTCAGGCTCTTCCCGGGCCGCGGCACGTTCGCGGCGAAGTCGTCCAAGAGCGATTTCGGCGCGTTCTTCTTCAGCGCGACGTTGTAGAAGAAGTCCTTCGTCTGCAGACGCCTGAGCGCTGCGTCGACCCAAGCCTTCATCTGCGTCTCGCCCTTGCGGATGCCGATCCCCCACGGGATCTGGAGGAACTTGTCCTTCGTGAGTCGCATGTCACGGTCCTGCGTTACGACCCCGAGTAGGAACGCGTCGTCGAACATAAACGTGTCCGCCTGGCCGTTCTTCACGGCGAGCACGGCCGACGCCGGCGAATCGACCTCCGACAGGTTCGCGCCGCTCACACAGAGCTTCGTCCACGGCGAATAGAGGGCGCCGCGCGTCGTGACGACGTTCTTGCCGCTGAGGTCCTTGATCGACTGGATGCTCGAACTCTTGTTCACGACGAGACGTCCGCCGGCGTTGTAGTAGGGGATTGAGAAGTCGATGACCTCCGTGCGGGCCTTCGTCCATGTGAGCGTCGACACGATGATGTCGACCCGCTTTGACTGCAACGCCGGGATGCGGCTCGGCGTCGTGACACAGACGAAGTTCACACGGTTTGCCTTGCCGAACGCCAGCAGCGCGAACTGTCGTGCCACCTCGACGTCGTAGCCGGCGTTCCGTCCCGTCACGTCGATGTAGCCGAAGGGCGAGTAGTCGCATTTGACGCCGATCACCCACCGCTTGCGCGACTTGACGTCCGCCGGGAGAGGCGGCAGCTTCGCCTGCTTCGCCTCGGCCGAGGCGGGCCCGGCTGCCGCAGTAGGTGCGGCTCCCCCCTGCACGGCGAGCACCGCAGCGCATACCGCGGCGAGCCCCCCGACGATCAGCAATCTCCTCACTGTGTCCCCTCCTCGTTGACTTCCAACTCCTCCAGCGAATCTACGAGCTGGAGCGTGCGGCGGAGGAAACGGCGTGTCCGCTCCTCCTTCGGCCGGTCGAGCACCTCTTCGGGAGACCCTTGCTCGACGATCCGGCCGTCGTCCATGAACACCACCCTGTCCCCCACCTGCCTCGCGAACTGCATCTCGTGCGTCACCACGAGCATCGTCATCCCGGCGCGTGCGAGGTCGCGCATCACGATCAGAACCTCGCCCACGAGCTCCGGGTCGAGCGCCGACGTGACCTCGTCGAACAGCATGACGTGCGGCTCCATCATCAATGCCCGTGCGATTGCGACCCGCTGCTGCTGCCCACCGGAAAGCTGGTGCGGGTATTGACGCGCCTTCTCCGAGAGCCCAACGCGCGAGAGGAGCTCCCGTGCGCGCTGTTCGGCTTCCGGCCGCGGAATCCGGCGGATCCTCCGTGCTCCGAGCGTGACGTTATCGATCACCTTCAGGTGCGGGAAGAGATTGAACTGCTGGAAGACCATCCCGATCCGTGCGCGCACAGCCGAGACGTCGACTCCCTTGGCGGTGATCTCCCGGCCTTCGAAGTAGATCCGCCCTGCCTGCACCGACTCGAGCAGATTGACGGTGCGGAGCAGCGTACTCTTGCCGCTGCCGCTCGGCCCGATGATGACGAGCACCTCGCCGCCGGTGACGCTGAGGTCGATCCCCTTCAGGACCTCGTTGTCTCCGAACTGCTTGTAGACGCCCTCGAGCCGCACCACCGGGACATCGTCCGGGGCAGACCCGGCGAGGTGTCGGACTGCTTCGTCGGCTGCGAGGCTCTCCAAGTGCCCACCGATCAAAGCAGTGGTGAGGCTTGGAGACAAGGGACGGGCCTTAGGATCCGCACATCGAGACAGAGGAGGCTGCATGGGCGACTTGACCGGGCGGACGGCCGTCGTCACGGGTGGCGCAACGCTGATCGGAGCCGCGGTCGTACGCGCATTGCACGATGCGGGGGCTCGCGTCGCCGTCGCGGACATCGACGCGGAGGGCGGCCGGAAGCTCGCCGAGGCGCTCGGTGACGACGTCTTGTTCCGGATGACAGACATCCGCGACGACAAGCAGATCCAGCGGCTCGCGGACGAGACGGCAGAGCGCTTCGGCGGGATCGACATCCTCGTGAACCTCGCCTGCTCGTACGTCGACGACGGGTTCGCATCGCCACGAGAAGACTGGCTCGAGTCGTTGGACGTCAACGTGGCAAGCGCGGCGATGTGCGCGAAGGTCGTCCATCCGCACATGCTGGAACGAGGCGGCGGCGCGATCGTCAACTTCACGTCGATCTCGGCCAAGGTTGCGCAGACCGGACGGTGGCTCTATCCGGTGAGCAAGGCGGCGCTCGTGCAGCTCACGCGCAACATGGCGATGGACCTCGCGCGCGACAATATCCGGGTCAACTCCGTGTCGCCCGGCTGGACCTGGTCGAGAGTGATGGTCGAGCTGAGCGAGGGCGACCGCGAGAAGACGAATCGCGTGGCGGCGCCGTTCCACCTGACCGGACGCGTCGGCGATCCGGAGGAAGTCGCCGCAGTCGTCGTCTTCCTCTGCTCGGACGAGGCGTCGTTCGTCACCGGCGCCGACTGGGCCGTCGACGGCGGGTACTCCGCCATGGGCCCGGAGCAGGCCGAGCCCGCCATTCCGAAGCTGACCGAGGTGAGCACATGAGCACGATCTTGATCGTCGGAGCCGGGCAGGCCGGGCTACAGCTCGGTCTCGGACTTCTGCAGCAGGGCCATACGGTGACCGTGGTCTCGAATCGCACGCCCGAGGACTTCCGTGACGGACAGGTGATGTCGAGCCAGTGCATGTTCGGCGCGGCACTCCAGCACGAGCGTGACCTCGGCCTCAACTTCTGGGAGGGCGAGTGTCCGCCGATCGACGGCATCTCGCTCACCGTGCCGGCTCCGGACGGCAGCGGGAAGGCGATCGACTGGGCTTCGCGACTCGACCGCTATGCGCAATCGGTCGACCAGCGCGTGAAGTACCCCGGCTGGATGGCCGAGCTCGAGAAGCAGGGCGGCACGCTCGTCATCGACGATGCCGGCGTCGCCGAGCTCGAGCGCTACACGCAGGAGAACGACCTCGTGATCGTCGCAGCCGGCAAGGGCGAGATCGTGCGCCTGTTCGAGCGCGATGCATCACGCTCGCCGTACGAGCAGCCGATGCGTGCGCTTGCACTTACGTACGTGACGGGCATGACACCGCGGCCCGAGCACAGCGCTGTTTGCTTCAACCTCGTCCCGACCGTCGGCGAGTACTTCGTCTTTCCGGCACTGACGACCACCGGCTCGTGCGAGATTATGGTCTTCGAAGGCGTGCCCGGCGGGCCGATGGACTGCTGGGGCGACGTCACGACGCCGGCGGAGCACCTTGCGAAGTCGAAGTGGATCCTCGAGACGTTCATGCCCTGGGAAGCCGAGCGCTGCCGCGATATCGAGCTGACGGATCCGAACGGCATTCTCGCCGGTCGTTTCCCGCCGACCGTGCGCTCACCAGTCGCCGAGCTGCCGTCGGGTCGTCTCGTCCTCGGACTCGCGGATACGGTCATGCTCAACGATCCGATCACGGGCCAGGGCTCGAACAACGCAGCGAAGATGGCGGCCGCGTATCTCGAAGCGACCGCCCGGCACGACGGGCCCTACGACCGGGCGTTCATGGAAGCAGCGTTCGAAACATTCTGGAACGACTACGGCCAGTTCACGACGGCGTGGACGAACGCGCTGCTCTCACCGCCGCCCGAGCACGTCCTGAAGTTGCTGACGGCCGGTAACGAGAGCGAGCGGATCGCCCATCGGTTCGTGAACGGGTTCGATGATCCGCGCGACTTCTTCGACTGGTTCATGTTCCCCGACAAGGCCGACGCGTTCATGGCGGAGGTAGGCGCGAAGGCCTAGAGCGGACCCACATCGTGCGCGCTACTTCCGCACGAGCGCGATGAAGCCGGCTGTCACGTGTCCGGCGCGCATCGTCAGCCGCCAGCAGCCGGCGCTCGGCGGCTCGATATTCGAGGGGTACACGGTGCCCTGCGGATAGCCGCTGCCGCCTGTCTGGAACGTCTGCTGGAACGTCCGCTTCGGCAGCGGTCGCAGTCGGGTCGCGATCATCACGATCGCACTTCCGCCTGCAGCGTCGGCCCGTATGTACCACGGGATCTTCTGGCTGAGGCTGTCCTTCACGCGCCATGGGCCGACGTGAAGGCTGAAG
>WNFY01005929.1_pt1 | contig 12317 bp, 10 predicted proteins | sample 5400091 | NCBI WGS metagenome assembly WNFY01 (sample SAMN13153364, study PRJNA577476) | soil metagenome | isolation source: 60 cm soil or saprolite under grassland replicate 1 | place: USA:California | collected 2016-06-15 | reverse complement strand
CGACTACTGCCCCGACATTGCTTTGGCGAAATATCCGGGACGATAGCGCAGGCGCAATTGTTGGTTGCGCACCTCTGGATTAGTGATCTCGATAGTCATCTTGCGAAACGAGCCGTCGCGCTTCTTGTTCGTCGAGGAATAAGCAACCAGATACTGCGAACGAAGTTCTTGCTCAATCTCTGCGAAGGCGGCCTTCAAGTCGTCTTCTTTCTTAGGAAAAAAAGCCCGCCCGCCCGTGCGTTCAGCTACGTTATTCAGCGCGCTTTTATCAACGCCTTCGTATCTCTTATCGCCGATGCCAATCGCATAGACAACAGTTTCTAACTGAATCGCTTGATCGATTGCCGTGCTTCTTAGCAGACGGCTGCTGGTATCTCGGCCGTCAGTTAACAATATGATGGCCCGCCGTCTCTGGCCGGGACTTTTGGCCATCACTTGCCGGCAGGTGACAGCGACAGAATCCCAGATCGCGGTTGATCCTTCCTGTGGAGGGCGAATAGTGCCCGGCCCCGAAGCGACGCCGCTTATCGGTGGAGCAGAACCGAGATATGAAGGAAAAGCCACCTCCACGCCCTCCAACGCGCGATAGATGCTAATCACATCGCGGGTGAGTGGTTGTTCGAGGTGCGCGTAACCCTCAAAAGGAATGATCGCAGCCTGGTCTTTCGTGGATCGAATCACGTTTTCGATGAATGTGCGCGCTGCTGCCTTTTCGTCTGGTAGGGTGCGTTCTTCTGAGATGCTCACGTCAATCAAGAAGGCTATAGCCAACGGACGATCAGTCTCTTGCTGAAAGGTGAACAGGGTCTGGGGCACACCATCTTCAAGCACGCGAATGTCGCTTTCTTTCAGCGTCGTAATGTAGCGATTGTTTTTGTCAGTGGTAGTGAAGAGAAGATTTGTGAGATCAGTTTCGGTGCGGATTACATCCACATCCTGACCGGGAGTTTGCGCGAGGACATTGAAGAACAACGTAGCTATTAATGCAGCAACGGGAACAGATTTGGAAAGTGGGAGGAACCAGTCCGCGCAGCGGACGATTGGAAATGGCCCAGCACTTAAGTGCTGGGTGTGGTTGCGACGCAAAAACAAGCAGCCCGTGAAACGGGCGGCTGAAATCTCATTCCGAAACATCATCGACTCAGTCGTCCGCTTTGCGGACTGTCCTTAGCTTGTTTGTTTCCCCCAGCGATAAATCGCTGGGCTATTGTCGCAAAGTCCGCTTCGCGGACTCATCGAACAGTTATTATCCCTGCACGACGCGCCCGCTCGTTCGAGCGCCCGCAGCTTCCTGTGCGATCTTCACGCCGACGCTAGCGCCGATGCGAGTAGCGCCCGCTTCGACCATCGCGCGCGCATCAGCCATGCTCTTCACGCCACCTGAAGCTTTCACCCCAAGCTCCGAACCTACTACCCTTCGCATCAAAGCAATGTCGGCGACAGTGGCGCCGCCTTTGGAAAATCCGGTTGAGGTCTTCACAAAATCAGCGCCGGCATTCTTTGCCGTCTGGCAGGCGCGGACCTTTTCTTCGTCGGTCAGCAATGCCGTTTCGATAATCACTTTGCAGGTCACGCCATACTCATGCGCGACTTCTACGACTGACCGAATATCGTGCTCGACCAAACAGTCGTCGCCGCTTTTCAATGCGCCGACATTGATGACCATGTCGACTTCGCGCGCGCCATCCATGATTGCGCGTCGCGCTTCGTAAGCTTTGACATCCGGCAAAGTCGCACCTAGAGGGAATCCGATCACTGTGCACACCGGGACACCGGTCCCGTGCAGGTGACAGGCAGATACGCGCACCCAAGTGGGATTCACGCAGACCGAAGCGAAGTGATATTGCGCTGCTTCCTCGCAAAGCTTCTTGATGTCGTTTTCGGACGCATCAGGTCTTAGAAGGGTGTGATCAATCAAGCCGGCCCAATCGCGGGCCGAAGTGGTTTGTCCGAGCACAAGGCCGATGCGCGACGCACCCGCGTCAACTACCCGGTGCATCCGCTCCGGACAGCGATTAAAACAGTCAGTCGTACACCCGCACATCGCAGCCTGATCGATAACTTCGCCGTTCAGACGCGCGTAGATAACATCAGTAATCTGCTCGACCAGTTGTTCGAAGTCGCCATTGTGTGAATAGGGCATGTTGGTTGCTGCCAGGTGTCACTTACACTCGGCATATTTTAGCACGGGGTATCGCATTGAGTGTGCTAAGAGAGATCAGCCAAATACATTCAACTCATTTTACTCTAGTGAACTCATAAAAGGTCGGTTCAACGGGCCTGCGAAGCAGGAGGCTATTGGTGGCCCCGGGCGTAAGCCCGAGAAAAAGGTAAAAAGGGGAATTTAAGAATCCCGCTGCGTGAAAGGGAGTTCGCTTAGAGATCAGTTCTGTCGCCGCTAAACCGGTTTTTTAACTAATTGATTCTGTCAATCCACGGTTGCTCGCTTCGCTCGCGGCACCGTGGGCTACTAATATGCCGCCTACTTCGCAGGCTCATTGAATACTTATGCTGACGAAGAGTTAAGACGAGACAGGTGCTCTCGTGCTCCTCAGCGTTGGTACTGTCGCTCAATCGCTTCGATCTTGCCGACACGCTTGCGGTGACGGTCTTCAGAGATGTCGGTGGAGAGCCAGACGCGGACAATTTCGCGCATCTCAGCGCTGGAGATCGTTTTGCTGCCCAGCGTGAGCACGTTCGCGTCGTTGTGTTCGCGCGAGTTGCGCGCAACTTCGACTGAGTAACAAGCCGCTGCGCGAATACCCGGGACTTTGTTCGCAGTCATTGCTGAACCGACGCCGGCGCCGTCGACGATGATGCCAAGATCAACCGAACCATCGGCAACAGCGCGGGCGACCGCATGAGCAAAGTCTGGATAGTCAACTGCGCTGTCTGAGTTAGTGCCGAAATCATGAACTCGATGACCTAGTTCCTCAAGAAATGTTTTCAATTCTTCCTTCATCGGGTAACCGCCATGGTCGGCTCCCACGGCAATAGTCCTTTTCTGTTTCAGGCCGCTCCGCGGAACGCGACGAACCACTTCGATGCCGCGATCATGAACAACATCGGCGGCGAGTGGCGTCAGACGCGCGGTTTCCGCGATGCGCAGCACCGCCCCGCGTTCGAGGCCGCGCACGTCGTCTTCGGTAATGACGAGTTTCGCCGACTCATCACGGATGATTGCTGAACCGGCGGTTGCGGCGGAAGTCTGGAACGCTAAATCGGGGTTCGAGGAGGTTGCCGGAGCGGATGATTGAGCGTCGGGAGGCACAGCCTTGCTCAAAACGTCTCGTACCAGCGCGCGCACTCGATCTCTGGTTGCATCATCAGCCATAACCAATTCACTCGACGTTTAGACGCGGGACTTGTCCCGCTGATTCGCCACGGCGGACAAGTCCGCCTTCTAAACGGACCCTTATGAGAGCGATTCGTGTCGCAAATCCAGCAATCCACCCGCATACGCCGTGACTTTGCCATCGCGCAGAGTGAAATCCACTCGACCGACATAGATTCCACTGCGACCCACCTGAAAAATGATCGTGTCTTTGCCCGACGGACTCTTTTGCAGCACCGGCTTCTCCATGAACGTGTGCGTGTGGCCGCTGGCGATGAAATCAATGCCATCAACCTGGGCGGCGACTTGCGTGTCGCCGACCTCGCGGTTCTTGGCGTCCGGGTAGTAGCCGAGATGCGACATACCGAGCACCAGCGTGCATCGTTCCTGCTCGCGCAAAAGCTTCGTTACGTCCCGCGCGGTCCGCACCGGATCGAGATACTGCAACGGTTTGAAATTGTCGGGAGTGATCAAGCCGGTTGGACTGATACCCAAACCAAATAATCCAATGCGAATGCCGCCAATTTCTTTGACCACGTGAGTCTTAACGCGACCCTCCAGCGCACTGCCGCGCACATCGTAATTCGTCGAGACGATATCGAAGTTTGCGAACTTTAAGGCCTTGGCGAGCGATTCGACACCGTTATCGAATTCATGATTGCCGATCGTACCGGCGTCGTAGCCGATCAGTGACATAGCTTTATATTCAACTTCACCCTTATAAAAGTTAAAGTATGGCGTGCCCTGCAACACGTCCCCGGCGTCGATCAAAAGCGTATTTGGATTTTCTTTGCGTACCCGCTTGACCAGCGTTGCCCGTCTTGCAACTCCACCTTTGCCCGCATAGTTTTTGTCGTTCTCGAGAATCGGATCGATCTGCGAGTGCGTGTCGTTCGTGTGTAGGATCGTGATTAATGTTTCACCGGCAGCAGGCTGCAGCAGCGGAGCGGTAATGGACAAGGCAGGTCGGCCCAGATGCATGAGAGCCGTTGGGTGCGCCAAGGGAAGCGAGAAACCCGCGACGACTGCTGTTTTCAAAAAGTCTCTGCGTGTGGTCATCTGGGCGGGACCTCTCCGCTCAAAACTGAGTTGGCTCTATCTAAGACAAAGCGTCCATCCAAACGTGGTTTGATATCGCGACCTGTGGCCGTCTCGGATTTGACATACTCAATGATGGCATCGCGTAAGGTGATGCCGAGTGGGCGCGTATTCTTTTCTTCACGGAGTACGGCATACCGATCGCCTCCAACATTGATCAGATAATCGATAGTCACGACCGAGTATATGGCTTTCGGATCAATCTTTCCCTCGCGGCCGTTTTGATCAAGAAGTTTCGCCGCTTCGAATTGCGTGCTCTTGTCTGCTTTGGTGATATATGTCACCTGCGCGCCGGACTGTGCCTCGCGACTGGAGACGACGACGCCCAAAATCTTAAGAAGCTGTTCGCCAGTAAGATCAAGAGTGACCAAAGCATTTTCGAAAGGCAGCAGCTCGAAGATATCGCGCACGCGCAATTCGCCTTCGGCGATCGTGTTACGCCGCAGGCCACCGCTATTCATGATCGCCAAATCGATTGGCTTTCCAAGTTTCACTGCCCCCTGCGAGCGCATGCCGTCGGTCACAAAATTACCCAGCGACCCCGCGCCCATCCCACCTTTTCGCAATTCGCCTTTCAGTTTGCCCAGGATTAGGTCGAGGGTGTGCACCTTAGGACTGTAAACCGCTACCAATTTATCAAGGTCCGGGTCGTCTGGAATCGAGCTGTCGATTAGTGTTTCCGTAACGCGGGTCTTGATGTCGCGGGACGGTTGCGGAGTGGTTTGCGGCGGCGCGACTTGAGATTGACTGGTCGGCGGTGAAGCTTTCGGCGTCGGCTGCTGCGCTATAGCGAGCGATGAGAAATGCGCGCCAGCTATCAGCAATAGCAGCAAAAACCAGAAAGCAGAAATATTTAGAACGGATTTATGCATGATCATCCTGGCTCACGTGTGGGAGATAAATATAACAGGTTAATCGGCGCTAACGAATTGACCTCTTAGGAGAGGTTCAATAGTTTCTCGCAGCATTCGTGCGGGCGCAAAGGGCAATCAGTGAGTGGAGGGTAAGTTTCAATGCGAATGTCCGACAAACTTCAGTTTGTCGCTTGCTGCTTTAACTCCCTCTCCCTCTGGGAGAGGGTTGGGGAGAGGGACATAAGGCTCGCGCCTATCATCAGCTGCGGTACGCAGTGTTCGACATCGGAGATGGGATTTTCACATGCTCGGGTGGCCTGGTTTGAAAGACTCTGTGCGCCCTCGGTAAACTCTGTATCTCAGTGGTGAGTCTTTCTTGAGTTTTCGCCACCACGGAGACAGAGAGAACACCGAGACCGCACAGGAAAAACTGAAATCTGGCCAGGACCTCTGCTCGGAAATTATGGCCGTGCGCAGGACGATTAAGTAAACTAAAATCTTATCGAAGGGAATAAGAAAGCCTTGGCGACATTAGCAGCGAAAATCATGTCAGAGTTCACCAGTCCAAGTTTGGAAGTCCTCATTCCGGCCGAAAGAATTCAGAAGCGCATCCAGGAGCTGGGCGCGGAAATCGCGCACGATTACGCCGGCCGGAATCCGCTGCTGGTTGGCGTACTCAAGGGCGCATGTACATTCTTAAGTGACTTAATGCGCGCAGCCGACATCCCGCTCGGTGTTGAATTCATGGCGATATCCAGCTACGGCGCCGAGATGCGCACGTCCGGTGAAGTGCGAATCATGAAGGACCTCGACGTTGCCATCGAAGGCCGTCACATTCTCGTCGTCGAAGACATTGTCGACACCGGCCTAACGCTTTCCTATCTGCTCGCAAACCTGAAGTCACGTGGTGCCGAAACCGTAAAGCTCGCGGCGTTGCTCGATAAGTATCAACGGCGACAAAAAGAAGTTTCGATTGATTACCTTGGGTTTCAAATTCCGGATCAGTTCGTAGTTGGTTACGGTTTAGATTTCGCTGAGCGTTATCGGAACTTGCCGTTTATCGCGGTACTAAAGAACTCGGAACCATAGTTTCAGATTTCGCTCTACAGCTCGTAACCGAATAGTTAGTCAGCAACGTGCTGAAACAAATAGAAAATCTGCCTTCACCTGTTCAGGAGCAGCGAAGGCCTCGGGCGGTTTGATTTCTTCGGATTGAACAAGGGAGGTAACAGCCATGTCAGGCTTCATAGAACGTAGAGAGTGGAAAAGTTTCCTTGGCGAGTTCAGTAGACGCAACCAGTTGCGGCCTACTCACCTAGAAGTTATCGGCGACATTGGCGCGCAGGAGAAGGAAGTATGCCTGCCATTCGTCGGCGTCAATTTCGAGACCAAGGGCGGGATGGCCGGCAGCGTCGAAATTGCTCTCGGTGGCGAAACGGCAGCAGACCAGAGACATTTAACGCACCTGATCAGCAACGTCGAGCGAATTGCGCCTATTGTTGGTATCAGCGGCCTCGAAGACGGCCTGGGGATTGAAGACCGCGACGGAATCAAGACGCTGCTGCGCTTTGATACGCTGCCCGAGATCGAAGATGGCAAGTCGCGAATGCCAGATCGAAGACTGCGAGTTCATTAACAACCGGGGTTTCTGGCGGAGAAGTTTCAAGGACTGATTGCCGCCAGGAAACTCTCGCCAACGTCGAGTCTCAATCCAAAGTTATCGGCGATCGTTCGACCAATGTCCGATAGTGAACGCCGCGTGCCGAGGTTGACACCCTGTCGCGCGCCCTTGCCATAGACAAGCAGCGGCGCGTATTCCCGCGTATGGTCGGTTCCGGGATAAGTCGGATCATTACCATGGTCGGCGGTGATGATTACCAGATCGCCTTCCTTCATCGCAGCCGCGATTTCCAGCCAACGCGAATCAAAATGCTCGAGCGCGCGCGCGTAGCCTTCGGTGTCGCGGCGATGGCCGTAGAGCATGTCAAAGTCAACCAGATTCGAAAAGACCAAGCCTCGCGTATCGCTCTGCAAGGCCCGAATCGTCTGATCTATTGATTGTTCATTGTTCCTGGCGGTCAAATCCTGCGTAACTCCTGTTGAGTCGTAAATCGAAGCGATCTTGCCGATGCAAACAACGTCGAGTCCGTTCTCACTTAGCAGTGGCAGCAGATTTTCGGGCGGCGGTGGCACGGCATAATCGTGCCGATTCTCAGTGCGATAGAACGAGCCCGGCTCGCCAAGAAAAGGACGAGCTATGACGCGCCCTACTTCATGCTCGCCGCGAAGAATGCCGCGCGCGATCTCGCTAATTTCGTAAAGCCGTGGCGGTGGAATCACCTCTTCATGCGCAGCAATTTGAAATACGGAATCAGCAGAGGTGTAAACGATCGGTTTGCCGGTTTTAACATGTTCTCCGCCCAACTTTTTAATGATCTCAGTGCCGCTGGCGGGAAGGTTGCCGAGAATTCCCGGCACCTTAGTCGCTCTGATAAATTGATCGATCAGCGATTGAGGAAAGCCATTTGGATAAGTGGGGAATGCGCGCTCCAAAATGATGCCAGCCATCTCCCAATGACCGGTTGTTGTGTCTTTGCCATTTGAGCGGAGAGCGCACTTTCCGAAACAGCCACGAGGATTTTCAATCGCGGGCACTCCAGCTAATGAACGAATGTTACCGAGGCCGAGGCTCTGCAGATTTGGCAGTTGGATTTGGCGCGATTCGCAAATGTGCCCGAAAGTATCCGAGCCTGCGTCGCCCCAGTCCGCCGCGTCCGGCATTGCGCCGATGCCCGCGCCGTCAAGAACGATTAAGGTGATTCGCTCGAAAGGAGTCTTTGGCATTAACTAGAGAGGCGGTACTCTTGAAGTGCTTTGAACTTTGTACTTTGAACTTGGCGCTTTGGTACTTCTCAGTTTCCGCCTTCTGTCTTGTGCGCCCTTCCTCACCGTCGGGCTACTGCCCCGTTAACCCACCCGCTACCGCAGGTGGTACTGACTTTCTCCTTCTGCTCACTGCTCACTGCCCACTGCTCACTGCTTACTGACGCGGCGCGTAGTAGCCTTCGCGCGCGCGCACGTTACCATCTTTGACACCGCGAAGCTGGACCGTAATCTGACGAAAGCGTCCGTCGCGAGTCTTGTTCGCGGGATAGTAGCCCAGACTGTATTGTGTCCCAATCTCGTTGGCCACTTGCGCAAAGGCCGCGCGCGCGTCCTGCAGATGTGCGGCTGAAAAAGTTCTTCCGCCCGAGGCGCGCGCCAGCTCACCCATCTCGCGCCGCGCTAAATTGTAAAGCTGGCGGCTGATGTCCATGCGCTCGAATTGTCCGAGCCGGCAAAAGTCCTGATAGTCTTCCTTCTGGGCCTGGGGCACGAAGAGCTGACGAAAGCGCTCCAGTTGCTTTGCGGACAGCGCCAATCGTCCATCGTCCTGGCAGTCTTTCAAGAGACGGTCTTCGACGTAATCTTCCGTGCTCAGCTGGATGAAATAAGACGCTACGCCGGCACGCGTCAGTTTTGATCGCGCATCGCTGAACCCGAAATCGCTGCTGGAGTCAACCCCGTCGGTCAGAGCGACAACTGCGCGGCGTCCGCGTACATCTTCGCGAGGCGGATCGCGAAAGACCTGATCCGAAACACGCATCAGCGCATCATAAAATGGAGTGCCGTTGCTGGTTCCGATGTCTTCGATTGCTTGGCGCAAGATTTTGCGGTCGCCGGTAAGCGGCGTCAGGACATCTACGGTTGCCAATGGAAAACCGTTGCGTGGCGTGTTACTGAAAGCGATAATTGCGACGCGATCGCCGGCCCGCAGCGCACGAATGAATGAATTAGCTGCGTCGCGGATCAGACCCAATTCTTCGCGTGTCGATCCTGAAGTATCGAGCAAGAGCGCGATTTCGAAAGGCGCGTCAGTCATGGCAAAGTTGGTGACACGCTGCGGTTTGCCATCTTCGAACACAATGAAATTCTCGGCGCGCAAGCCGGTCAAAGGATGTCCGACTTTGTCGGTAACAACGGCCGGCACGGTGACCAGCTGCGTCTCAACACGTACGACATCACCTTCGCTAACTTCTTCGCCTGATGACTTTGTTGGTTGCTGCGTGTTCGTCGCGCCTTGCGTGCCGACAGTCCGCGGCCGCTGTCGTTGATTAGTTTGCTGCTGTTCTTGTGGCGAGGCGCCACTCGCGGCGATAAGCAGCGCCAGCGCCATGCAGGCAAAATAACTTAACAACCTGATTTTCATCGAGGGGCAGCGCATTACGATGATTAGCTGGCGATTCTGGGTTTCATAAATATAGTCGCAAATGCCGATCAGACCAAAGCGCCGCTCATAAAATCTAGGTGTGAAACTCTGATTTTGGAAACTGATACTGGGTCAATTTGATTCATAAGGCCGACTATTACTGGGAGCGCGGGCGCCCTCGCCCGCATCGCCAGCCGGACGCTTGATAGAAAACAAGTGAGAACCTGCATCGAAGTATGTTTTTTCCCGCTTCGCGCTCATTGCGGGCGCGGGCGCCCGCGTTCCCAGTCAATCGGAGCCTTCCGGTTCGCAAGTGCATCAGTACTGGAGAGCGGCTTCTTGACAGCGATCAGCCGTTTCCTTACGATCACACTTCGTTGCGCGGTAATGGTTCCGATTGATTTTTGAAACTGGGCACGTATGTCAATGGTAGACGGCTTCCCTTACAAGGAAGAGGTTGGGGGTTCGAGTCCCTCCGCGCCCACCAGTTTAAGAGTCCGACAAACTTTAGTTTGTCGCCGGGCTGGTGCCACGACAAACTAAAGTTTGTCGGACTCTGAAAAACAGTTTTTTGCGGAGTCGTAGTTCAGTTGGTTAGAACGCCGGCCTGTCACGTCGGAGGTCGCGGGTTCGAGTCCCGTCGGCTCCGCCATTTTTTTCAACAACTTGCAGTTCGCGGCACAGGTTCGTCTTCCGCACTGTGTCGGTAATTGTGTGGCCAGCTCAAAGCGATTAAGAACTGAAGGAATGCTCGCAGCTCTCAATAAAGATGCCCTCCAGTCGAAACCTCATTCCCCGAAAGATCGTTTAACTGCGGAGGAGTGAACCAAGTCTAGTTCTATAACACGGAGCCAGCCGAGCGACTCCGGATATTTTGGCCTGTAAACTCCTGCTGATTCCCTAAAGAATGAACGGCAGGCCGCGCGAAGTAACTGAGGCGCGCGGGATCCTTAATGCCGTGTAGGCAAGGGGGAAGTTGCAATCGCCAGGTTTGCTTGATTGTCGTAAGGATACGATAATCGCTGGAGTCTCCGACGAAAAACTAAAGTTAGAAAATAGATTTATGAGATACAACAAGAGGTGCGGCTCCCGTTTTTGGCTTCTGCTTTGCTGGGCCGGAGCGTCGGCGGTCTTATTTAACGGTTGTACAAAAAACGCGTGGCAAAACCGTCGCCCGCGAGGTGGTGTCCATTCAGCCTCAAGTATCCGGGCGCATCATTAAGATCCATTTTACTGACGGCGCGAACGTGAAGAAAGGCGACATGCTGTTCACGATCGACACGCGGCCCTTCGAAGCGAATTTGCGCCAGGCCCAGGCGAACGTCTCGAGGGACTTAGCACTGAAGAAACAAGCTGAAGCGAACCTCGCGAGGGACATCGCCCAGCAAAAGTATGGCGAGGTCGAAGCCAAACGGTACCGAACACTGGTGGAGCAGGGGGTCGTCTCGCGCGAGCAATACGATCAAGTCCAATCGAATGCTGAATCTCTCAAGGCGACGGTCGAAGCTGATCGGGCGGCAATCCACAGCGCAGAGGAATCCATTAAGGTGGACACGGCAGCGGTTGAGAGCGCGAAGGTGGAACTGAGCTACTGCTACATTCGGTCGCCGATTGATGGTCGGGCGGGACAGCGTCTCGTAGACATCGGGAACGTCGTTAACCCGGGCGGGTCCAACGGCGGAAGTGGCAGCAATAACGGCACTGGCAGTGGAACTTCCGGCAGTGGCGGTTCTCTCTTGGTAATCGAGCGTCTGGATCCAATCTATGCAGACTTCACCATCTCGCAAAACGATCTGGCGAACGTGCAGCAGCAGATGCGCGCGGGCACCCTCAAGACTGAAGTGCGGCTGCCTGATTCGGAGGATCCAGTTACCGGGCAGCTCACGTTTCTGGACAATGCCGTGCAGAACGCAACCGGGCAGGTCAGTCTCCGCGCGACGATCCCTAACGAGGGGCATCGGTTTTGGCCGGGGCGGTTCGTCAATATTCGTCTTGTCTTGAGCACGATTCATGGAGCTGTGCTGGTGCCCGCTACCGCGCCGCAGATGTCTGCCAAAGGATCGTACGTCTACGTCGTCAAGCAAGACTCGACCGCTGAGCAGCGGCCGGTATCGCTCGGCCAGCGGCAGGGAGATCTGGTAGTGGTTGAAAAAGGAGTAGAGGCCGGCGAGCGTGTGGTCACGAACGGCCAGGTGGGTGTCACCCCGGGGGGCAAGGTTCGCATCGAAGAGCCACGCGAAGGCGGAGCGGGCAACGGGGCGAAGCAATGAATCTATCGGAACCTTTCATTCGCCGGCCGGTCATGACGGCTGTCCTGACGCTCTCAGTAATCCTGTTTGGGATATTGGCGTATTTTCAGCTGCCGGTAAACGATCTGCCTGCGGTGGATTATCCGGTGATCCAGGTCCAGGTAGGTTATCCGGGCGCGAGTCCTGATACGATCGCAAATAACATCGCCACGCCGCTCGAGCGCCAATTCATGCAGATCAACGGGCTCGAGGTGGTGACTTCTCAGAGTACACAGGGAGTAGCGACCTTCACACTTCAGTTCGCGCTCGAAAAAAATATCGATGCCGCCGCGACTGATGTACAGACAGCGATCTCGCAGGCCACTGGCAGTCTCCCCTCCGATCTACCTTCGCCGCCGACCTATTCGAAAAGCAATCCAAACGATCAACCAATCATGTACATCGCGCTGACCAGCGATTCAGTCACGTCGGGACAGCTTTATGATTACGCGAGCACGCAGGTTGGCCAGCGAATCAGTATCCTGCCGGGCGTA
>WNFY01005925.1_pt1 | contig 12320 bp, 11 predicted proteins | sample 5400091 | NCBI WGS metagenome assembly WNFY01 (sample SAMN13153364, study PRJNA577476) | soil metagenome | isolation source: 60 cm soil or saprolite under grassland replicate 1 | place: USA:California | collected 2016-06-15 | reverse complement strand
GCAAACACTTCATCTATGGGAACGGCTGTCCGCTTGCTGCCGCCACGGCAAATCATCCTGAAGCATGTTTGCTGGCGGAATCACTGCTCACAACCGTAATTGGTTCGCCCGTGAAAGAACGTTGCATTCGCGGAGAAGCGCCTTCCTGTCGGTTCGAGGTGAAATAGAAGACATCCAGTAATCGCACCAGTTTCGTATTTACATTGTAGAATAAATAGTCAAATAATACATTGACTTATTAGGACAGAGCCGACAACATTGTTTGTTATGAACACAACCATTGATCAATTGCACGGCGCAGCTAGCACAGCCGAGGACAACATCGCGTCTTCGCCGGCTCATCAGGCGTTCCGGATTCTTCATTTCGGGTTCACAGTCGCGCCAATCCTCGCCGGGTTGGACAAGTTCTTCCATCTGATGGTTAACTGGGACCAGTATGTCCCCGGGCTGGTAGCGAGAGTTTCACCCATCCCCTCGCACACGCTGATGCTCGTCGTGGGCGTGATCGAAATCGTGGCCGGGATTGGCGTGGCGCTTAAGCCACGGATTTTCGGCTATGTCGTCGCCGCCTGGCTCGCGGTGATCATAGTAAATCTGTTACTAATCCCGGGGTACTTCGATGTGGCACTGCGTGACTTTGGACTATTGCTTGGCGCTCTCGCACTAGCGCGGTTGAGCCAGCAGTTCTCCCACAACTAGCACACCAGCGGAGCGGAAAAAGCTAGTTCGCACGGCCTTGCACACGGAAAGGTTTGGCGCGGATTTCCGCGTCCGCCCTTGTCAACGCTGATCACAACAGGTTCCGCCCAGTACGAACTAGTCCTTCAGCAGCGAGAGGAATTCGGAACGCGTTCGCGCGTCGTCCTTGAAAACACCTAGCAGACAAGATGTTTTCATGACCGAATTCTGCTTTTCAACGCCTCGCATCATCATACAAAGATGCTTTGCCTCCACCACCACCGCCACCCCAGACGGCTCAAGGCACTTCATGAGTGACTCGGCAACCTGTGTAGTGAGATTCTCTTGAATCTGAAGACGGCGGGCGAAAACGTCGACAATCCGCGCAACCTTGGAAAGGCCGATTACCTTTCCGCTCGGGATGTACGCCACATGCGCCCGGCCAATGAAGGGAAGCAGATGATGCTCGCACAGCGAATAAAGCTCGATGTCTTTTACCAGAATGATCTCACTTGCACTCGACTCGAAAACCGCCCCGTTGATGATCTCGTCGAGATTCTGTCGATAGCCTTGCGTGAGAAACTCCAAGGCGCGCGCCGCGCGATCGGGCGTGCGCTGGAGACCTTCTCGACCAGTGTCCTCCCCGATGCCCTGAAGTAGATCACGGTACGCATCCGCGATTCTGTCGAGATCGCTCTCCCGCAAACGATTGCCCTCGCGGGTGAATCTTTCCTCGACGTCGAGATCTGAATTGCTGCGCTGAATCATAACTGGGTTTAAAGGTTAGCTCCGCTCTTTTGCCATCGCGCTGGCACAGCGCGATTCACCTAATCGAGCCAGCTTTGTGGATATTTCGGATCGTCCAGCGCAAGCGATTCTTCGGTGAGCTCAAGCGTGTGTTGCGTGTCGAACATCACCGCGAGTTCTTCCGTGCGCGTCGCGTTCCTGCTTGCCATGATCGTCCCAGGGTGCGGGCCGTGTGGAATGCCGCGCGGATGCAATGTGATTGAACCGCTCTCGATCCCGCGCCGTGAACCAAAGTTCCCGCGCACGTAAAAGAGAACTTCGTCAGCCTCGACGTTGTCATGCACCCATGGGATTTTCACGGCTTCCGGGTGCGTGTCGAGCAGGCGCGGCGCAAATGTGCACACCACATATCCGCGAATCTCAAAGGTCTGATGGATCGGTGGCGGTTGATGCACCGTGCCGGTGATCGGTTCAAAATCCTGAGCGTTGAACGTGAAGGGATAGAGATAACCGTCCCAGCCGACCGCGTCGAACGGATGATGGGCCAGTGTTACCCGGGTGAGTCGTGGTCCATCCTTGACGAGAACATCGACATCTTCCTCTTTATCGATCGTAATTATTTCGCGGGGACCGTGAAGATCGCGCTCCGAGTAGGGTGCGCCCATTTTAATTTGCCCCTCGTGATTCAGATAACGCTGCGGAATCCGGACAGGCCCGACTGATTCGAGAATGAGATAATCTTCTTCGTCAATTTTGTCCGGCACCATCCGGTAGGTGATTCCACGCGGAATGACAATGTAATCCTCGGCACGATAAGGCAGTTTGCCGAAAACAGATTCCATCACGCCGCTGCCGCGAAACACAAAAATGATCTCATCGGCGCCGCCGTTTTTATAATATTGAAACTTGTCGTACGCCTTCGCAGGCCTGGCGCGGTACGCGATCACGTCCTGATTAAACAACATCGGAACGCGTCCCGTGTAGAGATCGCCTCGCCGCGGAATATTAGCTGTCTTCAAATGATGATGTCGCAGCGGACTATCGGTTACTTTTTTCGGTTCCCAATGCTTGATCAACTCGACATTGCGCACCCGAGTCGGCGGGCGCAGGTGATACATGATCGAGTACGCCTCATCGAATCCTTGCGTGGTGAACACGTGCTCATAGGCGATGCCTTCGTTCTTATAGCTCGGCGTCGATCCGTTGCGATGGAACCAGATGTGATGTTTCCTTGGGATGTCTCCCAGTCTTTGATAATACGGCATTGTCGAATCCTCCCCCTTTTACAAATTCCCTCTCGCAGCTTGTTCGCGTTCGATGGCTTCGAAGAGCGCCTTGAAATTGCCTTTGCCAAAGCTTTTGGCGCCCTTGCGCTGAATAATTTCGAAAAAGAGCGTGGGCCGGTCTTCTACCGGCTTGGTAAATATCTGAAGCAAATAACCTTCGTCATCGCGATCGACCAGGATGCCCAACCTCTTCAACGCGTTCAACTCCTCATCGATGTGACCTACACGATCAAGCAGCGTGTCGTAATAGCTGGAAGGTATGTTCAGAAATTCGACGCCGCGCTTTTGCAGGTCCGTTACCGTTTCAATGATGTTTTTGGTTGCCATGGCGACGTGTTGCACCCCTTCGCCGTTGTAAAACTCCAGATATTCGTCCACCTGCGATTTCTTTTTACCTTCTGCCGGCTCGTTGATCGGAAACTTCACGAAACCATTCCCGTTGCTCATCACTTTGCTCATGAGCGCCGAGTATTCGGTGGAGATATCCTTGTCGTCGAAGCTAAGGATGTTTCGGAACCCCATCACGTCTTCGTAAAATTTTACCCACGGATTCATCTGGCCTAAGGCAACATTGCCCACGCAGTGATCGACATATTGCAGGCCGGTCTGGGGCGGATTGTAGTTCGATTCCCATTTTCGAAAGCCTGGCATGAAGGCGCCGTGATAATTCTGCCGTTCGATGAACAGATGAACGACCTCTCCGTAAGTATGAATTCCGCTCATGACTAACTCGCCATGTTTGTCTGACAAAGTTGTGGGTTTCATATAACTCTTGCCGCCGCGCTTCGTGGTCTCCTCCCATGCTGAGGTTGCGTCCTCCACCGTAAGCGCCAGCACTTTCACGCCGTCGCCATGTTTGTGAATATGATCGGCAATTGCGTGATTCGGTCGGATCGGAGTTGTCAGAACAAGCGTCAATTTATTCTGGCGAATCGCGTAGCTCGCACGATCCTTCGTTCCCGTTTCCGGGCCGGAATAGGCGAGGCTTTGAAATCCGAAAGCTGTCTTGTAAAAGTGCGCCGCCTGTTTGGCGTTGCCGACATAAAATTCAACATAATCGGTGCCATGCAGTGGCAGAAAATCCTCTTCCGCTTCCGGCATCCTTTTGGCTTTTGGAGCAGTAATTGTCGTTGGCATAATGACCTCCTAACTCTCTCGCGCTGAATGCGCGCGCCTAAATATAAGTTCGACAGCAGCCGGTCGCAAGGTTGCGCGACGCGGAGCTTGCAACAGTATACGAACGCGTGGACTAGCCGGACTGATCGCGCACCGCGCGCAACTTCAATCGCAGGGCGTTGAGTCGTATGAATCCAGTGGCGTCGCTCTGATTGTATAGTGACTTGGCGCCTTCCATCGTTGCGATCTCTGGATCGTAGAGGCTCTGGGGACTCTTGCGGCCGGCGACGATGATGTTGCCTTTGTACAGTTTTAGCCTAACGAGTCCGGTCACGTCGCGTTGCGTTTCCGTGATCAGCGCTTGTAACGCCTTGCGTTCAGGCGAGAACCAGAAACCGTTGTAAACAAGCTCGCTGTATTTTGGAATCAGGCTATCGCGAAGGAGCATGACTTCACGGTCCATGGTGAGCGTTTCAATTTGTCGATGGGCAAAATGCAGGATCGCGCCGCCGGGCGTCTCGTACACGCCACGGCTTTTCATTCCGACAAAACGGTTCTCCACGATGTCTACGCGACCGATCCCATGTTTGCCGCCGAGCTTGTTGAGCGTCTGCACCACCTGAAGTGGCGTAAGCGTCCTCTCTTGAGCTTCGGAAGGCCGCAAGCCGGAGGCATGCGCTACATTGACGCAATTTCCAGATTCAAATTCCAGATCGACATATTCCGGCTCGTTGGGCGCGTCTTCGGGTGGGACGCTCAATTTGTACATGGCGCGCATCTCAGGTGAGCTCGCGTCGAACCAAGGATCCTCCAGGACTCCGCTCTCATAACTGATGTGAAGCAGATTGCGATCCATCGAGTACGGTTTTTCGACGCTTGCTTCGACTGGAATTCCATTTGCTTTTGCGAATCCAATCATCTCGCTGCGGCCGGGAAATTGTTTGCGGAAGCGTTCCTCGCGCCAGGGCGCGATCACCCGTAATTCAGGCGCTAGCGCCGCGGCAGCTAACTCGAAGCGAACCTGATCATTCCCCTTCCCTGTCGCCCCGTGAGCAATGGCGTCGGCGTTTTCCGCGCGCGCGATCTCGACCATTCGCTTTGCGATCAGCGGACGCGCGATGCTCGTGCCAAGCAGATATTGTCCTTCGTAAATCGCGCCCGCCTGGAACATTGGGAAGATGAAATCGCGTGCGAATTCCTCGCGCAGATCTGCGATGATGCACTTCGAGGCGCCCGTCTCCAGCGCTTTTGCCTTTAACCCTTCGAGTTCTTCTTCCTGACCGATATCGGCGCAAAAAGCAATGATCTCAGCCTGTCCGCCTGGAGCGGATTCCTTGAGCCAGCGCAGGATTATCGATGTGTCGAGACCGCCTGAGTACGCGAGGATGATTTTCATTAATGCCTTTTCTTGTCATCCTGAGCGGAGCGAAGGATCTCGGATTCTATTCAGGGGCGTTCAGGGCAACAAATCAGAGATGTTTCGCTTCGCTCAACACGACAGATGCTAATCTCCGAAGGAGATATCGACGTCACGTGCGGTCTGCACCATTTCGCCGTTGGGTGGAACCAATTTGAGACGATTGACGGCTTCCGCGATCGGCACCTGGCGCACTTGATAATTTTGGTAGCTGACCATCGACCCAAAATGTCCTTCGTTGGCTAGTTGGACCGCTTTCACGCCGAAGCGCGTACCCAAAATGCGATCGAGCGTTGTGGGCGCGCCTCCGCGTTGCAGATGGCCGAGAACGCAGCAGCGTGTTTCCTTGTCAGTGCGTTTCGCAATCTCGCGGGCTACAATTTCGCCGATTCCTCCCAGACGAAATTCGCCGCCTTGCACGTCGCGCTTCACCTGTTCGCCATGTTTTGGCCGCGCACCTTCTGCGACCACAACAACAGTTCCCAGATAACCGGCCGCCTCGCGCGCCTTGACCACGCTGGCGATCTTGTCGAAATCGAATGGAATTTCGGGAATCAAAATAATATCGGCGCCACCAGCAATGCCGCCGTGCAAAGCGATCCAGCCGGCGTGGCGTCCCATTACTTCTACAACCATGACCCGCCTGTGACTGGTCGCTGTAGTATGCACCCGATCGAGCGCGTCCATTACGACGGCGACAGCGGAATCGAATCCGAATGTTGTCGCAGTGGCTTCGAGATCGTTGTCAATCGTCTTCGGAACGCCAATGCAATTAATACCGGCTTCCTGTAATTGCTGCGCCGTCATCATCGAGCCGTCGCCCCCAACAATGATCAACGCCTTTACCTGGAGCTCATGCAGTATTTTCTTGGCGCCTGCAATGATGTTTGCAGGCACAACGGTGCGGTTGCCGGCGCCAACCTTGGCAACAAAATGGCCGCGATTTGTCGTGCCGATAATCGTGCCGCCAAGTGCCATGATTCCGGTAATGCTTTGGCGATCGAGAATGACATGATTGCCCGGTGGAAGAAGTCCTTCGAATCCGTCACGAAAACCGACTACTTCCCAGCCAAGTTTCTCCGCCGCGAGCATAACGCCCCGTAAGACCGCATTAAGTCCGGGGCAATCGCCGCCACTGGTTAGAACACCAATCCGTGGCTTCATTTTGGCAAACGCTCAATCAAAGCATTTTCTTTGAATCGGCCACGCGACCGCCGGCAGCCCATTGGTCGTACAGCTGCCAGCCGCGTTGCAAAAGGGCTGCGCCTTCACCGAATCGATTTGTGCTGCCCAGAAGCACGACCATCAAATGACGCGGATAGACCGTTTCCATCTGCCCCTGGCGGACAACTTCCGCCTGACGATTGGCATAAAGAATCAAACAATCACCGGAGCGGGCGGTGCGACCTGTTTTGACTCCGTCGATGCCCATTTTCCCCAGGAGTTCGTTTGTGTTGCGAAGTATGTAATTCAATCGACGCCCGCCTCGATCGAATGAGATTTGGCGTTCCTTTTGGGACACATAAAAGCGAAAGCTGGCTTTGTTCATTGCGTAACGAGTGAGACGCGCCATGTCTTCGGCTGTCGAATACGGCAGCGGCTTGACCTTGTAATCGACGCCGTGTGGGTTAACAAAACGGGTACGGTCCATCTTCAACTGTTTGGCCAGCGCATTCATCTGGGCGACGAACGCGTCAACTGGCGTGTATTTCGAGCTCGCCTGGCCGGGCGCTAGCGACTCGACCTTCGCGCCAACGTGGTACGCGAGCGTATAGGCCGCAATATTATCGGACTGGACAAGAGCGGCGTAGAGAAGATCTCGCAGGGTGATGCTATCGCCCGGCTGAAAACCAATGTTGTTTTCAAGTGTGCCGACGAACGCCTCCTGCGGGATCGTGACTGCCTGGTTGAGATCGCCCGATCTTCGTTCCGCCCAATCGAGCGCCACACTCGCAGTCGCGATTTTTGTCAGGCTACCGACTTGCAGTTTTTTCCTCGATTCCTGCTCTTCCAAAATGTAGCCCGTTTGCGCATCGACGATGAGATATGCCTCTGCGGCAGCAGCCGAGCGGAGAAGCGCCGCGCCGGCGAGAAACACGGAAAAAACGATGAGAAATCGACGTGATAAATGCATAAACATCCTCGAACCGGAGCACCTTAATCTAGGCGTTCTGATTGGCAAACGGCTCTCACAGTCCTGGATCTTGTTAAAGGTGGATCGGCCTCTCCGGAAAATGCCAGTCCGGCTCGGACCGATGCCAAAAAGGAATCACCGAAGATGCAAGCATCAGGCATCAAAGCCGCATTTTTGCCAACGCATTGAGGAGTCGACGTGGCGACTGTTCCACCCCCCTCATGCGGCCTTCTGTGATGTTCGAGCCCGACTCACCAGCAACCGCATCACAAAATAGATAATGATCGCCGAAGGAACCGCGAGGAACATGGAGCCGACAAACGCCGGCCAAAATGTGGGCCAGACGACCCGTGAAAATACATGCCAATGCACGTAGTCGTGCAGTCCAAACTGGCGAAAATGAACACGCTGCGCCGGCGGCCGCTGCAAACTCCAGCATCCCAATTGATATTCGGCAAGATAGATCGCGGGCATTGCCCAGATCACCACGTCGTGCAGGGTTACCGCAATCGCAGCCGCAATCTTGTTGCAGCGACAGACCCACGCCGTACCGATCGATAGCAAGGTCTTCAGCGGATAAAGCGGTGTGAACCCAAAAAAAATTCCAATCGCCGACCCAAAAGCGACGGAGTGCGGCGTGTCGGCAATTGTCATCAGGGTCATGTGATGTGCTACCAGCCAGCGTTTCAGTCGCGCAAGCGGCCCCGGTAATCGCGAGTTGTAAGCAGACTCCGCCGATGATGAGTCCCGCGCTTTCAATTTTAGGTCGTCCAAATTGACATAAATAATTGTGCGTCAGCTGCAATAAAAGTGATGCGAGGGTGCATCGTACTCCGAAAGCTTCGCAAAACATAGTGCCCGCATTCCATGGATTTCGCACGCAGTGCATTCGGAGTGCGTGCGCGTCCGCGCGCCGCTTTCTCATCAGTTTGAATCGCGCACTTTGTTTACCGCCGCGTACTAAAACAATTCTGCTGTCTTCGACGGGGTCTTTACGATTTGACCCAGCGCCTTGCGCAGGCCAAGCGCCGCGCGCGGCGCGTAATCGAGATTGTTATTGTTAAAAATGACGTGCAATTCGCGCGCTTCTCGCGCCAGCGTCCTGCTGCGCTCTGCGACTTCGGCGATTTCATTCTCGCCGTAATCGTAATCGAAACGCGCGGCCACAGATTTGCCGGTGATATAGCCTTTTGCGTTGCGTCCATGCAGTCGCAGATACGCGACGTTCGAATTCGTTACCTCATCGATGTCCGACGGCATGACCATGAAATGATCCGAGTCGGGGGCGTCCACGTTCACAAAAATTGCATGATGCTTTTGCATAAAATCGGTTGTCGATCGCAACTGATCGCCGACTACCCAATTGCGATTTCGGAACTCGATCGCCAGTTTGTAATCACGAAGCATATCGACCAACGGCTCGAGTTCGCCTAGCTCATGTTTCCGTGGAGAAAACGCGGGCGAGAGTTGCAAAAGGAAGACGCTAAGCTTTCCGGCGTCGCGAAAAATCGACGTCCCGCGCAGAAAAATTTTGAGCAGGGCTTCCTGTAAATCCGGAGTCGATTTCACGTTTCCCCTACCATTTGTCTCTGCTCGTCGTTGTAACTCCGGCGGCAGGAGCTTTGCCGGTGTCGAGTGGAACGAGAACAGTTGATGTAACTTTACGTCGAATGTGAAATCATCGGGCGTCGCCGCGCACCAGCGTTCCACCATTCTCGGTTCTGGCACGGAATAAAATGTCGAGTTGACCTCGACCATGTCGAAATGCTGTGCATACCAGGCGAGCCGCTCGCCTGCCGGCATCTTTTTTGGATACCAACGCTCCACAAAGCCAGGGTCCGACCAACTGGCGGTGCCGACGAGAATCTTTCCGGTTTCGATTTTGGCAGAAGGTACTTTGGTCACGCATCAACGAAGTCACACGCGGCGGCGAACGCAAATAGGATCGCTATTTCGGTTCGCTGCTTTGGAATGCTTTTCGATTTGCGCAACGCCGATAACGAAATTATTCTTCAAATGCGGGGTGGAGCAGCCTGGTAGCTCGTCAGGCTCATAACCTGAAGGCCGCGGGTTCAAATCCCGCCCCCGCAACCAAATTTTCTGCCAACTGCGATGGCCTATCGCGTTTACGTTATTCAAAAGCGCGCGGGAAAATTTTTACATTGGCTTATCCGATGACGTAGTACGCAGAATCGAACAACATAATACGGGCCAATCACGTTGGACAAAAGGACGTGGCCCTTGGAAAATTGCCTGGTAAAGTGAGGAGTTGTCGCTAACTGACGCAAGAAAATTGGAGAGCCGGCTGAAGCGACAGGGACGTGGCAAAGGTTTCTATGCGATCACGGGTTTGTATCGAAGCAGCTCATAATCCGGCAGCGGCCGGACCGCGCGTTCAAATCCCGCCCCCGCAACCAACTTATCGTAACGAACGATTTTGCCATGGCGGCCGCTGTTTTCAGCGGCAATTTTTGTGCGCAAGGAAGCACTTGCCGCCGTAGATGGCGCGGGCAAGATTCACGCTCCGCAACCGCGAGAAGGAAATCCAGCGTAGCTCAGTGGTAGAGCGGTCGGCTGTTAACCGATTGGTCGTAGGTTCGAATCCTACCGCTGGAGCCAATTCGTAGGTTCGAATCCTACCCGCCTCAGGCGGGAGGCAATTTTATCTGTCTGTCATGGCTGTTGATGCGCTTTAGGTGTTCCGTACATTCGAATTCCACCGCAGGAGCGAATTTTCACGAGGTGAATCAGAATCTTCATACGGCTATCGATGTCGCCACGCGCGAATTTGGAGAACATATTTCGAACCACGCACTGTAACCGTTCGAATTTAACTGCTGTCTTTATCACGGGTATCCATGGGCATTCGCGCGCTGCTTAGCCAAATCTACGCCAGCAAATTTCTCCGGCATGCACTGCTTGCGTTTCTAATCGTTGCACTTTTCCTCGGTGGCATTCAGCTACGCCGGTGGATCGGGGAAAGCACAAGGCACGTGCGTTATCAGCACGACATCGTCAACGCTTTTTACTGGGGCAGCGAGACCATGAAAGAGGCGCGTCGGTTATCGCCCGACGAAGCTTCTGCTAATTCATTGACGGGATTCTGCCGTGGTTACCTGGCGCTGTACGACCGGGTGAAGCATAAGGCGTACAATAACGATTATGGCCTCGACTATCCGCCGCTGCGACTTCTGGTTATGGCAATCTGGGCAAGAGAAGTGCGCAACCAATTCCCCGGCGTCGATGACGGGCACCCCAAGCTGGTAAATCCATTATTGAAGATCAATCTCTTATGCGAACTGCTTTCTGCGGTGGCGATCTTTCTCTTGACGCGCATGGATGGCCGCAATGGGACGTATGGATCATGCCGTTTTATCTGTTTGCTGCGCTCGCAGCACTGAAAAATCGATGGTTTGTATGTGGTTGTCTGTTGGCCACAGGCGCAATGTTTAAGGGGCAACTGTTATTCGTGGCGCCGTTTTTTGTGCTTTGGCCGTTGTGGCAAAAAAGATGGAACCGCGCGCTGGGTGTGCTTGCAGGATTCATATCGACGGCGGCAGTAATCGCATCGCCGTGGCTTCTGCGTACGCCGGCGGCCTGGGTCGCACTTGTCACCGTCACTGGCTTTAGCTCCTTGTTGTTTCTGCAACGCGAATTACCGCATCGAGGCGCGTGGATCAGCGGAATCGCCGGATGTGCCACATTTGCGATTGGCGCTTTCGCGGGTGGAAGCTTTGCGTGGCTGCGGGTCGGTTTTCTGTATGGCAGCGAGCATTACCCCTATCTTGTCATCAGTTCGTGTTACAATCTTCCCTCACTTCTCTCCAAGCTTGGGTGGTCATTAAAGGATCCATTCTGGTCGGTTCATTTTGGATCTCTGGATTTCTATCTCACGCTGCAATGGACCCTGCGGCTGCTCTACCTTGGCGCACTCGCAGTATGCGCATCCGGCGCCGCGCGACAGGTTCGCGATCGCGACCCTCGCGTCCTGATTGCGATCACCGCTCCGTGGCTGCTGATGTTTGCGCTGCTGGGCCAGATGCATGAGCGCTACCTGGTGTGGGGCGCGGTGGTTAGTGCCGTCGCCCTGGGCGTCAGTCTCAGATTAAGCATCATTCATTTCATCATCTCAGCGGCGAGCACAGCGATGATCGTGCACGTGATGCTGATTGATAAGAAACTTGAAGCAACGCTCTGGGCGATTGACCTGCTCAAGCACATCCGAGGTTATGCGTCCGTTTTAGTGCTGGCCTGCGTGGCAGTTTATTTGTGGAACACCTTACCGATGCCGGCTTTCCAACGTCGAGCGACTCGCTCAGCAAGGACGCCTTCGCTCTCGTTGGGACCGGAACCGGAGGAAGCCTGACATTGGGTTGACCATTGCGCTGGAGGACGGCGTCACTCCCATCCTTATGCCATTCGGCTGCGCACGAAAAGAAAGTAGAACACGAGCACAATCGCGAGCGTGTAAGTTAGCCAACTGATTTTGCGGGCATGGCCGCTGAAGGCCTTAATGAGAGCGTAGCTGATGAATCCAAGTGCGAGGCCATCGGCGATTGAATACGACAGCGGAATGCCAATGATAATCAGGAACGCGGGAATCGATTCGGTGTAATCCCTTCCATTCAGTCTTATTGACGTTTTGCATCATCATGGCGCCGACAATCGTGAGCGCAGGGCCAGTGATTGGAGGATATCCACCGATCATCGCAATTAGCGGACTAAAAAACAGCGCGACCAAGAAAAGTGCGGCGACGATCAATCCCGTCAGCCCCGTCCGTCCTCCTGCTTCCACCCCAGCAGCGCTTTCGATAAAACTGGTGACCGTGCTTGTGCCCAGCGCAGCCCCCGCCACTGTGCCGATCGCATCGGAAACCATTGCCTGTTTCGCGCGGGGCAACTTGTTATCGCGCATGAATCCGGCTTGCTCGCACACGCCAAT
>WNFY01004820.1_pt1 | contig 12320 bp, 14 predicted proteins | sample 5400091 | NCBI WGS metagenome assembly WNFY01 (sample SAMN13153364, study PRJNA577476) | soil metagenome | isolation source: 60 cm soil or saprolite under grassland replicate 1 | place: USA:California | collected 2016-06-15 | reverse complement strand
CGAGATGGCCGCGATGGCGCCCAATTCCGAGACGCTGTGGCTGGTGGCGCAGTGCGCGCTGGCGCTCAATCGCCCGCGCGAAATGATCGCGGCCCTCACCGCGCTCGGGCCGGATCGCGGCCTGTTCCGCGGCTCGTCCGTCTACTGGTACTACCTGACCTTCGCGTACCACCTGGTGGGTGATCACCGCCGCGAGCTGAAGGAGGCGCTGGAAGGGCGGCGGCGCCATCCCACCGACTTCGCCGTGCTGGCGGCCGAAGTCCGGGCACTCGCCGCCTTGGGACGGGTCAGCGAGGTCAACGAGCGGCTGGTCGAGGCGCCGAGCCTCCCGCCCCAGCCGGGCTGGTCCCCTGCGGACATCGCCCTCTTGGCGGCGCTCGAGCTGGCGGCGCACGATCACCGGGCCGACGCACCCGGCGCGGGCCTGTGGGCCGTGCGTTGGCTGGCGGGCCGGCCGGCCGCCGAGGGGCGCTCAGTGGCGAACCGGTTCCGTCTGGCCCTCGCCTATTACGTGGGCGGGCGGGTCGACGACGCGCGACGCCTGCTCGAGGGTCTCGCGGCGGAGACGGCGCTCGGGGCGCCCGACTACGCCAGCATGCGGTGGATCGCCGCCATCGCGGGCGACAGGCCCGATCAGTTGACGCCACTGGGCTTTCTCGGAGTGGTGGCGGCACGCGAGGGGAACCGCACTGAAGCGCTCCGGCTCGACCGGACGCTGGAAACGATGAGCCCCCGCTATCTCTACGGGAGACACACGATGTGGCGAGCGCGGATCCACGCGGTGCTGGGCGAGCGTGATCCTGCCGTCGCGCTGGTGCAGGAGGCGTTCGCGCAAGGGTATCCGCGCGGCGGGGTGATGCACCTCTACCCGTCGCTCTGGTCGCTGCGGGACTACCCGCCGTACCAGGAGCTGATCACACCGAAGGAGTAAGTATCCGGCGGTCGGCCAAGCACGTATCTTCGAGCGCGTCTCTTCCTAGGGGTACTTATGCGTTTTCTGGCTCTCAGTGGACTGCTGGTTGCGCTCGCCGCTGGCCGTGCGGTCAGCCAGCGGCTACCAACCCCGCTCGCGTCGGCCCGCACCCACCATTCTCTCGGCGCCGCCATCCCCGCACAGGTCTCGCCGGAGCCAGGCATCCATTCGCCACTGCTTGCGGCGGCGGGGCTCGGGTTGCTGGGCTGGGGCGTCGGCGCACTCACCGGATATGCGGTTAAGGGTGATTGCTTCGAGGAGTTCTGCGGGTTCGAGGGCATTTTTTATGGCGGCGCTGCCGGCGGTGGGCTGGGCGTTGCCGTCGGCGCGCATCTCGGCAACCGCAGACGCGGCAGCGTCGCCCTCGACGTGCTCACTTCCGGCGCCGTCTGGGGGCTTGGATACGCCGTGATGCGCTCCTTCGCCGACAACAGTGACGAAGCGGGCATGGTGCTCACGGCCATCGTGTTGCCACCAACGCAACTCGTCGCCACGGTCCTAGTCGAGCGGGCAAGCGGTCGTTCGCGCGCCGGTCGGCCTCAGGCCCCCTAGTCGTCCTCTAACAAGCGCTTGAAGCTGGCGGGCGGTGATCGCTCCCCGTTAGGCAGCACGATCGGCAACCAGGAGACCACGAGAACTGACGCCGTGGCTGAGCCTTACCTTGAGCGACTCATCACAATCGTCCGTCAGGCCCGACCGGCCAAGGCGCCCGGTGTGCGGCTCGAGTGTAAACACTTTTTCAGTGGCGCCGCTCTCTACGCAAATGGCACGATCTGCGCTTCCCTCACGCCGGTCGGCCTCGCGGTAAAGCTGTCCGAACAATCGCGAGCGGCTGTGCTTCGCGAGCGTCGAGGGAAGCCCCTGCGCTACTTCAAAAGTGGGCCGATCAAGAAGCAGTATGTCGTACTCTCGCGCGCAACGGCTGCTGATTGGGCAGGCATCCGGGCTTTCCTGCGGGAGAGTATTGGGTACGCCACACGCGCGAAGATTTCTCGGCCGACGCGCCGACAACGGTAGGCGCGCTGCCTCACAAGCGCTTGAAGCTAGCGGGCGAGTCGCCAGCAGCTTAAGCGCGATCCGTCAGGCGGCCAGCGCGTTCGCAGGCAGTACACTCACCGGATGAGTTCTGCTTAAAAAGAGGAGTGTTCAATGCGCCGTCTTCCTCTACCGGGTTGCCTGGCCCTGGCGGTCGTTATCGCTTGTCGCGAGCGGGCACCGCAGCAAACCCAGCAGGCCGAAACACCGCCCACGAACCCGCCAGCCGATGTCTCTCACGGCGAGGCGCCGGTTGGCACGGGAGACCAGCCAGCTCCAATCGACCCAGTGGCTCCATCGCGGTCGAGTCGCCGACTCCATCGCGTACGCATCGAGATCAGCCACAAGCATGTCACGATTGCCACGGGTGTGACGTATGACGCGTGGACATTCGACGGTCGCGTTCCGGGGCCGGTTCTGCGCGTTACCGAAGGCGACACCGTCGACTTCACGCTGGTGAATCGCGCCCCCATGCCGCACAGTCTCGACTTTCATGCCGCCGAAATTGCGCCGAATCGAGCCTACCGGAACCTCATGCCCAATGACTCGCTCAGCTATCGCTTCGTCGCGAGAGTCCCCGGGGCGTTCATGTATCATTGCGGAACCGCACCTGTCGCGCTGCACATCGCCAACGGAATGTATGGGGCCATCATCGTCGACCCGCGGCAGGGGCGCGCCCCGGCTAAGGAATTCGTGTTCGTCCAAAGCGAGTTCTACACCCAGACGCTCAGCGATTCGAGTCGCACCATTGATTGGGAAAAGTTGCTTGGGTTGGCGCCCGATTATGTGGTGTTCAATGGCCGCGAAGCGGAATATGCCAAGCATCCGATCCCGGTGCGTGTCGGGGAACGCTTGCGAATGTATGTCGTGAACGCGGGCCCCAACCGCTTCTCGGCGTTCCACGTGGTGGGAGCGATCTTCGACCGGGTTTATATGGACGGGTCGCTGTCGCATCCTCTCGAAGGAGTGCAGACGGTTACGGTCCCGGTTGGTGGCGGGGCGATCTTCGAGACACGGTTAGTGGAGGCAGGAACGTACCCGTTCGTCAGTCACGCATTCGCGGACGCGACGAAGGGCGCGGTGGGGATGTTTGAAGCGCGCTAGCGGGAAAAAAGTCAAGGCCGCCACATCTCACACAGGAGGAACCCGTTATGACGAGCAGAGGCACGCGGACGATTGCGATCGTGACGACACTCGTCAGTGCCTTCGGCGGGAGCGCCATGGCCGCCCAGGACAAGTACACCGTGAAGGTGCCCGGTGGGCTCGCGTTCTCCGAGTTCAGGGGATACGAAAGCTGGAACGTTGTCTCCATTAGTCAGGACGGAGACCTGCTTGCGGCGATCCTCGCCAATCCCGTGATGATCGCCGCCTACCGGGCCGGCGTTCCTGGCAACGGCAAGCCGTTTCCCGACGGCTCCAGAATGGCGAAGGTCCACTGGAACCCGAAAAAGTTGGAGACGTTCCCCGCAGCGACGGTGCCGGGCACGCTGCATGACGTCGACTTTATGGTGAAGGACAGCAAGAGGTTCGCGGACACCGGCGGGTGGGGATGGGCCGTGTTCAAGTACGAGGCCGCGTCCGGGAGGTTCACGCCCGGAACCTCGGCCGACGCGCCGCCGCAGGGGAACGACGCCAAGTGCGGATTCGCGTGCCACACGATCGTGAAGACGAGAGACTACGTCTTCACGGATTACGGGACGCGCTGAACGGGAAGCACGATACCCTGGAGGAGACATGAGAGCACCACCGGCCTCGTACGTAGTTCTGGCCCTTTTCTTGGTTCCGACATCCCTGAGTCAGGGGCGTGCATCAAACGCACGGGTGCCGAGCTCCGTAGGAGCGGAGTCGCTCCTCACACCCCTTGTAGGCACTTGGCACTTCGCCATGTATTCGGCCGATCGCCATGATCCGGTCGCATCGGGTCAGCGCGAGATGCGACTCATGAGCGATTCCACGAAACTCGCTTGGACCGAGACGTTTCGCGGTCGTTCAGACACCGGCACGGGCGTTCTCGGTTATAACGCGGCGACTAACGCCTACTATGTGTTGGGCGTGTACACGCACGAACCCAACCCCGTCGTGCTCACGGGACGCGCCGACCCCTCTACCCGCAGCATCGCCTTCGATCCGGCACCGACGAACCTAAGGCTCGCAAAAGCTGCGATCTTCGAGGCTTCGACCCTCCGGCTCATTGATGCCAACGACTTCGAGTGGGTCGCCTCGGACGGTAGCTGGCGCACAGTCTTCAGCCGAGTCCGGGGTTCGTGAGGTAGGCGGCCGCCAGATCATGAGCATTGAGGCACACGTCATCCGTAGTGCCATTGTTGTCGGTATTGGCGCAACCATTGCGATAGACCTTTGGAATCTATTCCTCAAGCGCGCATTCAGTATTCCATCGCTCAGCTACTGCCTGCTCGGACGCTGGCTTCGCCACATGCCGGAGGGCACCTTCAGGCATGCGAGTATTGCCGCTGCATCACAGAAATCCTTTGAGTGCACGGCTGGCTGGATTGCCCACTACACCATCGGTGTCGTGTTCGCGGTGGTGTTTGTCGTTCTTTCATCAGCTGACTGGCTTGCGCGACCAACCTTGCTGCCCGCGCTGCTCTACGGCATTGGCACCGTAGTATTCCCATTGTTCATCATGCAGCCGTCGTTCGGACTCGGCATTGCTGCATCCAGAACACCCAATCCAGCGCAGGCCAGACTGAAGAGCCTTGGAACACATGCCGCATTCGGAGCGGGGCTGTATGCATCTGCACTCGGTGTGCGCTACGTCCTGCAACCTCATTTCTAACCACGTGTTGCACCTGTTGAACAGTTCAGATGATAGGCGACAGGTTGTTGTCAGCTGACGGGTAACACTTTTCCTTTAGGCCGCGTCCGCCTGAGAGACCTCCCATGAACGCGCGATACTCTCCACTGCTGCAGGTCACCAATGTCATCGGCATCGCGGTGATGCTTGGGGGATGTGCGTCACCTCGGCCTGCAGCCACCGACTGCGAAGGTCTCCGCCGGCATCCTGTCACGGACAGTCGCGCCACGCGATCGGTGAGAGAGCGCGTGGAGCGAGGCCTGCTACCGCTGGTCGCCCTGGCTGGTGTGCCGGACAGCGCCTTCTCGCTGGGCGATCGGATGGAGCGGTACGGCGTTCCCGGCGTGAGCATCGCCGTCATCGATGCTGGAAGCATCGTGTGGTCCGGAGCCTACGGCGTCCGGGAAGCGCACCAGGCCCCGGCCGTCACGAACGCGACGCTGTTCCAGGCCGGCTCGATCAGCAAAGCGGTGGCGGCGGTGACGGCCCTGCGTCTGGTGGAGCGGGGTCGGCTGGCGCTGGACGATGACGTGAACCGGACGCTGCGCTCGTGGCGGGTGCCCCTCGACACGATGACACGCGGACGACCAGTCACGCTGCGTCGACTGCTGAGCCACGCGGCGGGCTTCAATTTGCCGAGCTTTCGCGGATACGAGCGCGGCTCCCCGTTACCAACGCTCGCACAGCTGCTTGCCGGCGTCGCTCCGGCCAACACTCCGGCCGCGCGCGTGGAGGTAGCACCCGGAACGGAGTGGCGCTATTCCGGCGCGGGCATGGAGGTCGTGCAACAGCTCATCGACGACGCCACGGGGCGCGCGTATGCCGACGTCGCGACCGAGGAGGTGCTCGGCCCGGCCGGGATGTGTCTCAGCACGTTCAGCCAGCGCCCGGACACGCTGGGTCGAGAAGTAGCCAGCGGATACAGCCGCGGCGGGCCGGTCGCCGGACATTGGCTCCTCTACCCCGAGCTGGCGGCGGCCGGAATGTGGTCCACCGCCGAAGACCTCGCGCGGTTTGGCCTGGCGCTCGGTAGCCTGCTGCGCGCGTCAACGATGCGAGAGGCCCTGCGCCATCAGATGGGGAGGTGGGGGCTCGGCTTCGCCCTGGGCGAGGCTGGTGGCGACTCCGCGACGTTCGGGCACGACGGCAGCACCGCTGGATTCACCGCGCGCCTCGTGATGCTCGCCGATGGGCGCCGAGGGCTCGCGGTGATGACGAACGGCGAGAGCGAAGCCTTGATCGACGAAATCCAACGGAGCGTCGCGGCAGCCTACGGGTGGCCGGTTCGCCCTCGACCCGTCCGCACGGTCGTGGAGCTTGCCCCGCAGCAGCTGGCCAGGGTGACAGGGCACTATCGCATCGTGTTCGGCGATCGGACGATCGACGTCGCGTTCACGGTCGTGGGACATCGCCTCCAATTCGTGGGTCAGAATGGGAGGCCCGCTCCGCTCTATTCGGAGTCGCCGCACCGCTTTTTCTCGCGTGATTCAGGGACCAGGTTCAGCTTCGACTCAAGCGTCGCCCCGCCGCGTCGCGTGATCATCGATCAGCCCGGCCAGCAGTTCGTGGCGCTGCGGCTGCCGTAGCGATCACAGCCCGTCGGGCGCGAGCTTGAGCGCGAGCAGGCGCTCGGCCTTCTGGTCCATGTACAGCACTTTGCGCCGCAACACCGAGTCACGCGTCGCGCGGATCTGCGACAGGACGTCCCTGGGCTTGAGCAGCAGCGCGGCAAACAGCTCAGCCCGATCCTCGTGGGGGAACGTCTCCGCGTACGCGTTGAGGAATCCCGGCTTGCCGCTCCCCAACGCGCCTTTCAGCAGGTCCGGGGCGTAGCCATACGAGTAGCCGGTGAATTCCCGTCCCCAGTCCGCATCTTCGAACGTGCCAAAGCGGAACTCCGCCATGTGATACAGCTCGTGCAGCGTGCACGCCTCGAGGTACGCGGCGTTGCCGCTCGCGCCCACGTCGAGCATGAGGAGATCGAGCGGAGGCACCGGGATCCCGCCGATGGGCCGGTCGCCCGCCTTTGCGCCACCGCAGAGAATCACGTAGCGCAACCCCAGCTTGCGGACCGAGAGGTAGGATAACCGGGTCAGGGCCGTCGCAACGGGTTGGGCAGCGGTGGCGCTGCGGTCAAGCGTGAGCGCGCCGCAGAAGTAGTGGCCGCTACCGGGTCGTACATCCTGTTCCACGTAGCCGATCCGGATGCCCAGCGTGCCCAGGTGGTAGTCGACGTCCCTGACACCCACCAATCGCAGGCCGGGGAGCTCGGTTTCCCGCGCGGCTTCCATGTCCGCGGCGCTCTGCCCGCGCGCCGCATCAGGCCACGCCAGGGCGATCAAGGCGCCGTAGATGAGATGACGCAGGCTATTGCGGATAGGTCACCTGCCGGACGTAGTAACGGCTAACATGACCCAAGGCGGCGACGACGGTCAAGTGGAATACGCAGTCCACTGGCTTGCGCCGGCGGACGAGTCCCCTGCAGCTTAAGCGCGGAGCCCCCGCATGAACGAGCACGTCACTCTCATGCATCCGGACGCGCGTGACCCGAGCGCGCGCGCGATCTCGTCGGGATTCCCGGTCGATCTGCTCGGCCAGGCTACCGGCCGCCTCCGCGTCCTCGCCCTGCTGTACGCCTTCGTCTTCTTCATGGCCGGAATCTTTCCCGCGCTGCTGTTCCCGAGCGATCGGGCCCGGTTCCTCGGGAGCTTCGTGCAGTGGGGCCCCAGCGTGATCGGGATCGGGGTAGCGTTGCTCGTCGCGGCGGTGATCCGCGGCGCGCGCCTTCCGCTTCCCACGGCGATGAACCTCGGCCTGGCATTCGAGATCGCCAGTAGCTACGCCATCGCCGCGGCCGAGTTCGCCGATCCGATGGCACTCGAGATGAGCCGCGGCATGATCGGGCTCTCGTGGGTTGCCGTATGGATCGTGCTGTTCACGGTCGTCGTCCCAACCGCGCCGCGCCGGGCGGTGTTGGCCGCCCTGGCCTCGGTCAGCTCGGTCCCCGTCATCATCGGGCTGATGATTGCGTCCGGCACCACCTCCCTCAGGCTGGACCCGGGACAGTTCTTCTTCGGGCTCGTGTTCCCCTATCTCCTCGTGGTGGGTATGGCCTATGTGGGTGCCCGTGTGGTTTACCACTTGGGCACCGAGGTCAAGCGTGCGCGCGAGCTGGGGAGCTACAGCCTGGAGCAGAAGCTTGGCGAAGGGGGGATGGGCGAGGTCTGGCGAGCCCGGCATCGCATGCTGGCACGGCCCGCCGCCATCAAGCTCATCCGGCCCTCGTTCGCCGGGGACGCGCGTGCCAGCGTGTCGGAAGAAGCAGTCCGCCGATTCGAGCGCGAGGCCCAGGTGATCGCCCGCCTCCGCTCGCCCCATACTGTGGAGCTCTTCGATTTCGGGATTGCCGCCGACGGCGCCTTCTACTACGTCATGGAGCTGCTCGACGGCCTCGATGCGGACTCGCTGCTCCGGCGCTTCGGGCCAACCCCGCCCGAACGGGCCATCTACCTGCTTCGCCAGGTCTGTCACTCGCTGTCAGAGGCCCAGTCATGCGGCCTCGTCCATCGCGATATCAAACCCGCGAACATCTTCCTCTGCCGGTACGGCGAGGAGTACGACTTCGTGAAGGTGCTGGATTTCGGCATTGTAAGGACAGTCCGCGACTCCGCGGACACGAGCGCGGTGCGCACGCGGGAGAACGCGGTCCAAGGTACGCCGGCCTTCATCGCCCCCGAGCAGGCGATGGGAACTGATTTGGACGGGCGCGCCGACATTTATGCGACCGGCTGTCTGGCCTACTGGCTCCTGACCGGGCAATTCGTGTTCACCGCCGAGACCCCGATGGGGCTTCTCGTGCAGCACGCCCAGACGCCGCCTACGCCTCCATCTGCCCGGACGGACCTGCCGATTCCCACAGCCCTCGATGAGCTCGTGCTGTCCTGTCTGGCAAAAGACCCCGCGAATCGGCCGCAGTCCGCCCGAGAACTGTCGCTTCGGCTGGCCGAGGTGGACGGTGCGAGCGACTGGACGCAAGAGCGGGCGCGGGAGTGGTGGGCGACGCACCAGCCGGCGTTGCCGTAAGGATGGACGGCAGATGGGGACAAGCCTGATCCACGTGTTCCGCAGGTCGACCTCCGCTGAACGTCCTTGCGCTCGCATGCGTTTCGCCCGCAGCTTAACCGCAATTCGTTAGCCGGCCGCGCCCGCCCGGGAGGATTCTCATGACCGTACCGTCGCTCCGCATCCCATTCGTCGGCTCGCTTCTAGCGGTGCTGCTCTCATCACCGCTCGGCGGTCAAGCGCGCGTCGATACTGCAGTGACCGTCCGGACCGCCGACACGGCCGCGCACGCCTGGCTCACCCTCATAGACAAAGGTGAAATCGCCAAGAGCTGGGACGAGGCTGCCCTCTCCTTTCAGCTCGCGGTGACTAAGGCCAAGTGGGAACAGGCAGTAAAGAGTGCGCGCGGGCCCTTCGAGCCATTTGGAGCACGGCGTCAAATCATGGCCCGATACACGACGGAACTTCCCAATGCGCCCCCAGGCCAGTACGTGCTACTGCAGTACGACACCGACGTCTCGGGTGGTCGGCAGGTTGTGGAGACCGTTGTCCCGGTCCTGGAGGGGAAGCGGGGGTGGCGCGTTTCTGGTTATTTCGTTCGGTTGGAGCAGTGAACGGTGAACAGGCCGAGGCTCGCTTCGAAGAGGTCAACCATGATGCCGCTCCGCCACGTCGCCACGTTCACCATTGCGGCATGCGGGCTGGCACTCTCTGGCCCGTATAGAGCATCTCACACTACAGAACGTAGTGAGTTGCTCAGACCGACGAACGACGGGCACCCGGATGCAGCCTGTCGGGTGCGCGGGGTTTGGGAACTCGTGTCGGTATCTCAGAATGGAAAGGATCAGCCCCTCGCTGGGTACCGCGGGATGAAAGTGCTGACCGATCGGCATTTCATGTTTGTCGGCCAGGCAGCGAAGCGAGATACGCTACCACTCAAGACCGAACTGGACACGCTGCGGGCGTACCAAATGAGTGGCGGGGCGGGTACCTACACCACCAGCGGCACGACGTACATAGAGCACATCGAGATCTTTGTCATCCCGAGCTGGATGGGGACATCGTTCAGGGCGACATGCCGAATCGAAGGGGGCTTGTGGTATCACAGCTTCACCGACCCGAACGATACGACGGCGGGGCCGGGTCCGTACCAGCATTTCATCGAAGTGTGGCGTCGTCTGGAATAACGTTCCTCCCCTTGCAGAAAGCGTGAGTTGCGGTACGTTCGAAATGCGAACCCTGCTGACCACACAGACTGGGAGGGCATGATGCGAAAGATCCTTGGCAGTGTGGCAATGGCTGCCGGACTCACGGCGTTGGCGTCGACACCTGCTTTTGCTGAAACAATAACGCGGACGATCGTGGCGAACGGCTTCACGCTTACCTGTGTCATCACGTACACTGAGATAAACGGTAACGGCAGGATCGACCTGCTGAGGGAACTGCTCTCGATCAGCAACGTCAGCTGCGCCGTGAGTCGCAACCCCTAGCTGGCGGCGCGGTCGAGGAACAGGTGCCCGCCTGGCGGGAACCCCGCTTGCTCTCCTGCGCCTTCGTCCTAGGCACGCTGGCTGGCGCGCGCCTTCCAGGTCAGATGGCGGTGTCCACACCAGATGCCAGAGCTAGCGCGGTTTATTCGCACAACCGCAGCGTGCAAGACACCCAGCCGAGCGTTCTCTTACGGTTGGAGGATGACTGGGCCCTGGCGCTGATCCACCGTGATGCCGCGGTCTTTCGGCGACTCCTTGCGGATGGGTTCATCTACACCGAGGACGACCGCACGGTGAGTCGGGACGACGTTTTACACGACGTGGTCGCTGGACCGGATACAGTGACGACCGCACACAACGAGGCCATGCGTATCCATCGCTTCGGTGCGACGGCGGTCGTAACGGGGTGGTTGGTTGTCGGCGGCCATGGGCCGGGTGGCTCTTTTGATCGTCGGTACCGGTTCACGGATACGTGGGTCCGCCGAGACGCGCGTTGGCAGATTGTTGCGGCGCACGACTACCTTGTCCCGGCCACACACCCGTAGGCGGCCTTCTCATCGCAGGCAACACGAGCCTCAATTGCTTGCCATAGACGACGATGCATCCACCGCAGGGAGCGGGTGACCGGGGTCACTGGCACGTCCCCCCTGAAGGCACATGTTGCAGCGCGCCTCAGCGCTCTCGTCATTGCTGGAGGTGTTCTATGCACAACCTCAACACTCTTTCCAAGATCGCAGCCGTCACGCTCGTCTCGGTAGCCATGTTCGGGACGGCGTGCGAGGGGCCGGCTCCACTTGCGACACCCGTTGCACGGCTAAGCAGCGAACCCGCGCCCGCTGCGGGGGCGTCCTACAGCGTGATCGGGGACTGCGCCCGGGCGACCGTCATCGATCCCGGCGACGTGAAAAACGTCGCGGGCATGTTGATTCAGCGTGGCACCGTCTTTGATTGCCCCCTCACCGGCGATATCGAAGGCGTCGCCCGCGTCGTTCTGAATCTCACCCTGAGAAACGCCGGGACGCCTCAAGTCGAGGGACGCGTCTTTGGCCAGACGATCTTTCTGGTGACCAAGTTCTTCGGCAGAACCGATCTCAGCGGAACATTCGAGGGGCCGTTCAACGGGAGTTTGGAGGAGGTCCGCTTCGGCGCAGCCACGACCAATCGGCGAGGCACAGGCGATTTTCAGGGTCTCGTACTGCACGGGGTCGCCGTGCAGAATCCTCCCGGGTCTGGAACCGAAGTTGAGAATGGGCAGATCGTCGGACGCGACGAACCGTAAGCCGGATTCACGACGGCCACGCAGCAGGCGCCCCCCTGAACGGCAACATGTGCTGCGGCGTGCATGGCGCCGAGATGATCGTCCGGCTCGACCCCGAACAAGCGGACAAAGCCCTGTCCGAGCACGATACCCGCCTCTTCGACCTGACAGGGCGGCCCATGAAGGGTTCCGAAGTGACCAAGCCGGGCATTTGATTAAATTGCAGTCGTGAGCGAGTTCGTCTTCGGCACGCACAACGCCGCGTTCGTGCAGGTGATGTACGAGCAATACTTGCGCGATCCCGCCTCAGTTGGAGAGGAGTGGCGGAACCTCTTTGACAACGGGAAGTCTGCCGATCTCCCGGTGATCCCAACAAGCCGCGAGGAAGTGCTGTCGGGAGGCGGCATGCGGGATGCGGGAAGCGTCCCCACCACCGCCCCTACGCATCCCGCATCTCCCATCCCGCCTCCCGGCCTCTCGCTCATCACCGGTCCGGCGGCTCGGTTGGTTCAGAACATGACGGACTCCCTCTCCGTCCCGACGGCGACCTCGTTTCGCGAGATCACCGTCGACGTGCTGGACGCGCGGCGGCGGGAGCTGAACGTTCAGCTCGCGGCCGCGGGCAAGAAGGTCTCCTACACGCACGTGATCGGATACGCGATCGCCCGGGCGGCGCGCGAGCTCCCC
>WNFY01015482.1_pt1 | contig 12322 bp, 7 predicted proteins | sample 5400091 | NCBI WGS metagenome assembly WNFY01 (sample SAMN13153364, study PRJNA577476) | soil metagenome | isolation source: 60 cm soil or saprolite under grassland replicate 1 | place: USA:California | collected 2016-06-15 | reverse complement strand
TTGAAGATGATGTAACAGAGAATCGGCGTGGCAGCCGCTAGAAAGCCATACACGACTATTGCAAGCGACGTCCATGTGACGCTTCGTTTTAAGCTCTTCCAATAAAACACAGCGTACAGCGGCGCAGCGATCACAAGCGCCAGCAGATATTGCTTGCCGGGTATGGAGCTGGCTAAACAAAGCCCTGCCGCGATCCCGCCCAAGGAAAGGTAAAAACGAGAGGTGGTTCTAAACCCCAAGTGCAAAAAATAAAGGGAGACCACGGCTAAGGCCACCGTCAACGGGTAACGGTATCCAACGAAAGTGTAAATGAATGCAAAGGGGAGAAAGTTAAAGCTCAGCGCCGTAACCGACGTAACAATGTAGGACCTGAAGAATACGTCAACCAGCAAGAGCGTGAACACAAAGGCCGTCAGCCAAATAACAAAGAGCGCTGCTTCATACGACAGGATGTTAAAGCCGAATAGTTTAAGAAAACCCCACACATAGTAATGAAACAGGGTCTCTCGCGAAATAATGCCATGAAACCAGGCAGCCTGATATGGGTGACCGATAACGTTACTTTTTAGATAGCCGAGGTCATTGCCGGACTCGTCAAAAAGTGCGTCTCCGTTCCACGGCGTGGTCCGGAAATTCCAGAGGTGCGAAACTACAAAGAACAGGATCCAGAAGAGAAAGAATGCTGTCTTCGGCTTTATTAGAGACTTGAAACCGGTCGCCAGCGCACGGGGGTCTGGCAGGAAGGCGCAAAGCAAGAAGAACATGCTAAGCAGCCACCCGATCGGCTGCCATGGGTTTTCCCAGGCCCATTTCAAGTAGTGAGCCGTCGCGCCGAAGGCGCACACCGCGAGGCTAGCCAATGAAAATCCGAGAAATAGAATTCGTGGTGCAGGAAGGCCGTCTTTTTTCGGAGCTAAGTCCATAAGGATTGCCTAGATTTTCTGTAGAGCCTGTGAAAGTGGAGCGATAACGCGCAGCGGATACAGTGTTACTGCCTGGTTCCGAGATCGATCTGGCTCACGCGATTGCCAGCCATGCATAGGACGTAAAGTTTCCGGTTCACCAGAACCAACGCTGATGGGCCGTCGAGTTTCTCCGGCGGCTTGGGTCTTACGGTTCCTATTCTATTTCCATTCAAATCAAAAACGAGCACGGCGTCCATGTTGGCGCTTGACGCGTAGAGTCGGCCTGCTTTCGAATCTATCGCCAAATCCTCGAAACCGTATAACCGCTGCCACTCAGGCACTGGCCATTTACTTAGGAACTTTCCGTTTGAGTCAAATACCTGTATTCGTTTATTACGCGGATCGGCCACATAAACTTTGTTCGTTCTGGGATCGACCACCACTGAGGTATGATCGTCAAACTGTCCCTCACCATTTCCTTTGCTGCCCCAGATCGCGAGCACTCCTCCATCTGGGCTGAACTTGACGATTCGGGTGCGCCCCTGATCGACAACATAAATTGAGTCATCAGGGCCAATGGCGATCCTTCGTGGGCCGTAGAATCCAGGGTCTGGGCCTTTCCACTCGTCAATGAGGGTCCCGTCGGGTGCCAGCTTCAGCACACGATGATTGGAAGCGTCAGCTACGTAAATATTGCCAGCCCGGTCAATCGCGATCCCATTCGGCGCTCCTAACTGCCCATAACCGCTGCCTTTAATTCCCAAGCTCGTGATAAGGGCACCGCTCTGAGAGAATTTTTCGATTCGACCATTGTTCGTGTCGGCAACGAAAATGTTCCCTTTGTTGTCGGCGGCAATTCCATGCGGGGAATCAAATTCTCCTTTTCCTGTTCCCCTGCCGCCTTCAAACATGTTAGTAGCATTCTCGGGCACAGAGCTTAGCTGAGGAGGTGCGGTCTCGGGCACTTTATAAATTGTGAGCGAATTATACCGATTTTGCTTGTCCTCAAACACCTTCGGAAAATAAGTCGCATAAACCTGTTCATTTGGTCGCTTGATGAACTGACCGTGCCGAACCGCATTGTCGAAAGCCACGTAGCTGATGCCATTCTCTTTCAAAAGATGGAACACTTTCCACGGGTCCTTGCTCTCGAACAGCTCGGTGTAAACCCTGTCGTGCTTGCTCGCGTCGTAACCGGCTGACCATCCGTAGTAAGGCCAGCCATACAAGACACGACGCCCGGCCATCAGTATTGGATGAGTGACGAAACGGTCTGTTAGAAAAATATCGCGTGGTTTGGTCTCTTTCGTAAGCCACTCGATCAGCGGATCATTTCGATAAGTGACTTCACTCCATCCAGTGTTATGAATCGGCAAAAATTCGATCAACCCGCCTGGAACGATAGCCGCAACAAGAATAATAGCAGTTAGCTTTCCTGGCAGTGTAGTTCCGAACAGCGAAAGACGCCATAAACGCCATAGCGCATAGGCGACAAACAAGTTGGCGATGATGACCCAAATGTGAAAAAACTTCTGGTTCGCAAAGACCTCAATGGTGAACTGAAAAGAGAAGGCTACTAGGAGAAGGCTCGAAACCGCTACAAATATTCGTCTTTGGAGGCCTGTAGCGAGAACCAGTGCTAACGCTATTAACACCCACTTGAAACCAAAGGTGAAGCCAAGGTATTTTGCAACATTCGCAGCCGTTGGCGGGTCAACCATATAGCCCCAGTGAAGGAGTCGTGGCATTACTGCCCTGGCGGGCCCAGTGTTCAAATAGAGCATCTGTGGCAGCGCTATTACTCCGGCGGCAATAGCCAGCGCGACCATCTGCACCCTCAGGGGGCACACAACAAATAACACTGACAATACAGCGAATGCTGCGACAAAGACCGCGCTGTTCCACATTGGCAAAAGGCCGAGTAGGACACCTGAGAAGATAAAGCCCGGGAGCACACCGCGCAGGATGTGTCCACTAAAGACAGTTGCCGGCTTCCCTTCTGGCACCGGAGTAGCAGGTGCCGCGCTTGTCGACGTTGGAAGACTCTCAGGGGAGGTCGCATTGCCGGAGAGTTTCTCTGGTGCACCTTCCGGCAAGGCACTCGGCTCAAACGTCACGGGCTTAGTTGTTGCCGCGGTAGCAGCTCGTTTCGCGTAGAAGCCGCGATACTGAATCGTCAGAAAAATTAGAACCAGCAATAATATGCCTATGGCGCTCGCGAAGTGCCGTTGATTTAGGTAAGTTACCTGTGACCAGGTGCCCCAAGCTTCGCCACGGTAGGGAAATATGGTTGGAAGAAATTCCCGCAGATTCAGGATCGCTTGAATTGCTCCGCGTACGGAAGTTTGCTTATAAAGAAACGGGGCATATGAGAGCGAGCCAAAGAAGAAAAAGAGGAGTGAACCCACGCGACCGACTGCGCGCGAATCAAACAGCACCTCGCCAAGCGCCATCACAAGCATGAGCAATGCAACTATCGTGAGGATGCTTAACAGATTCAGGCTCCAGGCTGGATCGAGTCCCAGGAATTCCAAGTTGCCGGCCTGGAAGTAGAAGAGAAAGTGGTAGCGAATTCGGTCGCCTGAAAAGTGCGGGTATTCCGTTGGAAAATTATGACCCACAGCGAAGCTCTGCATGATGGCAGTGTTTGGCCCGAAATCGCTGTACTCGGGATTGGAGATGTGCAGCTTGCCGCCCTTGGCGCTAAAGGAGGCAAACATCATCCAGGACACGAGGATCACGTATCCTGCAATCAGCACCCAGTCAGCTACGCCTGACCCCTTAGGCCGTGGCAGGTATAACTTCGTGTCAGGACGATTGTCAGACTTGTTCTGACCGTGCTTTGTAAGCCTCTGTTTCCATATGGACCAACATGGCACGGCGATTGCTGCAACAAAGAACAACGCATTGCCCCATAACAGTGGCTGCTTTGCGCGGGTGAAAAGCAGCCCGGCCAGGTACGTAAACCACGAGCTAATTAGCAGCCCTGTGATTACGGCTGCTGCCCAGCGATGCGCAACCGACACGAACCGGTAAAATCGCCGGCATAGAAGATCGCCAAGATAAATGGCCAGCGCCAGATAAATAAGAGCTAGCATCGCTGAACCCGCCGTCCCGCTTAATGGTCCCTAAGATAAAACATTACAAGCTATTCTCTCTTTTGTGGCCGTTCCAAATGAACGGGCCCGGGCGAGCAACCGATCATCGGCCAACGAGCAGCGACTAAGGAAAGCACCGCGGTGAAACTCTCCAATTCGCGGCCAAAATGTCAATTGCGGGCTCGCGCTGAAAGCTCTGGACTAGTTGCGGCCCACAGTGTTCTTAGCCACGAGTACAGGTCGCCGGACCACCAAGACCGCCGAAGAGAGGCGTTCGAATACGCATTCTCCGCATGCACCCAGTTTCCGATACCAGCGTGATTTTCTCCAATTCTGAAAGAGGACAACGTTCCGGAGTAAGCCCCGCGCCCGTAGGTGAAAACAACCACTTGGTTCGGGATCAGATTAGTGTAGCGGCTAACCTGGATATCCCAAACCGGAACGCTGGGTATCTGGCTCGAGGGGACGGCGGTCCAGCTTCCTCCGGCGTTCGTGCTTGTCAGCACTCCGAGGTCCGTGCCGACGTAGAGATTACTTGATTGCCGTGGATCGATCGCGATTGCGTTGTGAGAAGTGTTTATCGGGGGCGAAATGTCGCTCCAAGTCGGACTTGCCGCCGTGATATCTTTGCAGAAGTAAACGTGGCCGTGGTCTATCCCAGAGAAGGTCGCGTACAGTTTTCGCGCATCCTGCGGATCAAACGCAAGGTCAGTTACGGCTGCGTCTGGTAGTGGATCTCTGCGGGCCAGCGTGAACCAATTGGCGCCGCCGTTTGTGGTCGCCAGGATTTTGGGCCCTCCAGCAATCGCGTACGTGCTGCAGGTGGTATCCGATGGTGCAAACTCAATGGCCCGAATACCGTTGCAGCAACCTGGTGGACAATCATTGAGGTCTGGGCTGTTAACAATCCAGTGAGGCTGAGCGTCGGTGAAGGCGTTGTTCGTGCTTCGCCATAATTTGGTTGTGCCCGCTATTACAACCTGATCTGATGAGGGACAACTAACGAAGCGCGAGAAAAAGGGAGCACAGGTATGATCAATATCTAGGTCTACATCTACATTTTCAATATGCGCGCCGTCTCGAGTACGAACGATTCCTTGGGACGAGGACGAGACCAACCAGTGGGTGTCAGGGTTAACGATGGATATTGCGTTAGACATACCGTCACCGCCCCAAAGCTGCCACCAAATTCTGTTACCAGGCCAAATAGGCGTTCCATTGTCTTGCACGCCCGCCAGGCCGAAATTGGAGTTTGTCGGATGAAGAGAGCCCCAGTAGAATTGGGCAATCGGGAGGTCGCCGTTTAGGCTTTGCCAGGTTCCGCCTCTGTCCAAACTCCGAAAAATCCCGCCATCGTTTGTTACCAGCAGCGTGGTGCCAAGCCACCTCAACTCCCAAGTGTCAACATGGGTTCGATTGGGAGGAGCGGGCTCACTACAAGCCGTCAATTTCGTCCAGCCCTGCCCATCGTACTTCCAAAGGTCAACTTCGTCCTAGCCATCTGTTGTTTGGTTGATCATAAACCTGCACCCACACGTATAGCACTGCTGGCTGACTCGGCGAAATGGCCAATGAAAACATTCCCACGTTCGTTCCGGTCCCCCATGGCCCAGATACTGCTTTCCAGGTTTGACCAGAATTCGTCGAACGGAACAGACCATTCGACCCAATACCGCCATATGGTTGTCCAATCGCTGCGTACTGTTTGGTAAAATTACCTGGCACAGACACAAGCGCTGATGCACTCTGCGACAGCTTTTGCGTCCAGTTGAGGCCTCCGTTGGTTGTCCGATAGATTCCGTAAGCAGGGTCGGGAAAGAATGAGGTCTCAACAGCAGCGACGACAACGTTAGGATCGCTCGGCGAAATTGCGAAAGCGCGCGCGCCGCGCCCGGCAAAAGGATTTGTGTTAACGAGCGCCCAAGTGCTTCCGCCGTTTGTGGATTTAAGGAGACCAGTAAGAGGTAAAGATGCGTATACGATACTCGAGTTTCCCGGCGCAAATGCGATGGCGTCAGTGTTCATCGAGCTTTGATCGTCAGCTCTTGGACTCCAAGTGGTGCCGCCATCAGTTGTTTGCCATATTCCGCCGGAGGCTGCTCCAATCAGCCAATGTTGAGAGTTTGCCGGATCAGTTGCGAGTGATACAATGCGCCCGCTGTTCTCAGCTCCGTACGAGCATCCCGTGGATGTTATATGCGAGGGTCCGATATTTGTCCAAGTAGTCGGAGGCTGTGGCTGCGGTGCTTCTCTTTCTAGCGTCTCAAGTTGCGCGGCGGCCTCCCTTTGCAGCCGGCTTCGAGTTGGTCCGTCAAGTGGCGTTTTCAAAGGATAGGAGCGCTCTTTGAGCATCTCCCACTCTGCTCGGGAATGCATGTAATCGAATTGGAAATTCGCGTTGGATTCGGAGCCTGCAGCATCGCTGTCCGGGTCAGCGAGAGCCGAGCTCTGCGTGAGCGTCACAGCGACGGTGACCAGTGGAATTAAGACGCTGCGATTAAAGAATGATTTGGAACTGGATTTGGTTTTCATAAGTGAAGTGGAGGTTTTATACAAACGACGAGTCGCCTTTTTAGTGAGGACGTCCGCTGCGTGTCAAGCATTTCGTGATTTTTTAACCGCGGATTACGCGGATGGCACGGATGAAGAGTTTTTGCGCTGGCCTTTCTGACCTTACTTTTCATATGGACCAACACGGTACGGCGATAGCTGTTACAACGAACAGGAGATTTCCCCACAGGAGTGGCCGCTGGCGCGTGCGAAAAGCAGCCCGGCCAGGTAGGTGAACCACGAGCTAACTAGTAGCCCCACGAGCACGGCTGCCGCCCAGCGATGGGGAACAGATACGAACCGGTAAAAGCGGCGGCAGAGACAGTCTCCAAGATAAATTGCCAGCGCCAGGCAAATGAGAGCCAACGTATCTTAAAGAGAGCCAATTGCTGAGAGTCGATAGTTGACTCGCGAAAGCTTTCGGAGTTGATAGCAGAACTGATGCCGCTGGAGCTAAACACCTTACTGCAAATTACGCGGATGAAACGGCTAGATCGGAACATTTTGTAGAGAGCAGCCAAATCAACAAACTGACGGCCTATACTTCGACGTATTCGGCGACTGCAGTGGGCAAAGGAATTTCTACTCCGTCCTCTTCCATGCCCTCGAGGTGGAATTGAATCGCTTCTTTAATGAGTCTCCCCGTCTCTTGGATCGTTTCACCCACGGCGACACATCCCGGAAGATCAGGCACAAAAACTCCGGATCCTGTATCACTTTTCTCGATGACGACGGCGTACCGCATATATCTCATTTCCAGCCTGCTTCCGATAAACGGATACAGAGATTCGCCCGCGAAACACACGAAAGCACGCGAAAAATAAAGGTTGGTATTAGACTCTGGGATTTCGTTCGCGTCTATCCCGGTATTTACTGGGGCGACCTCTTTCCTCGTCCTTCGGATTTTGTCATTACATCTTATCCGCGTCATCGGGGGGATCCGCGGTGCTCTGCTCCTCCTGTCAATTAGTGTCTATTCGTGTCCATTCGTGGTTAGTTTTCTAGGGCTGGATTTGATCGGTCCAGAGAAATAGCCAGGTGGCTATGGCGTTGATTGCGACGGAAACGGCGAACAGCGAGATTTCGGGCACGGATATGTTTGCAGGTCCATTGCCTGTCAGTAGAAGGAACATCCAGGGGAGCAAGATCATCGCGTAACGGTAGGAAAATTGCCAGCTCCCAGGATTTCCATGCAACCAAAGCACGAGTGTTAAGACCGCGATCGTCACCCATGCCACTCCCTTGTATTGTCCCCCCTGGCGAAACAGAAGGCATAGGAAAGGGCTGGCTAGGAAGATTGAGCAGCCAAATCCGTTTGGCCGGAGGTAGGGGAAGTAGGAAAGGCTCTCATATCCTTGGAATAGCATCGTGTAGATATTCCACGGGATAGCGTTGATCGAAAACAACCCATGCTCATACCAAGGTTCCTGAGCCACTTCCGGGATGTGAATGTAACCAAAGTCGAAAATCGAATGGAACCGCGCAAAGTTATAGGCGGCAGTCAGGAGGCCGAGCGTTACGGGCAGGCTCAGAAAACGGATCAACATCTGGCGGTTTCCCTGAACCCCACGCCTTAGATTTTTCCAGTTGGTGACCTTTCCATTCGGCCGGCGCCAGAACAAATAAAGGTAAAGAGGCAATGTTATGAGTAGCTCGGTGCGATTCCCAAAAGCCAGTGTGAAGAACGCTCCTGCAACAAAGGGCGATGGCCGGACTAAGGTAAAATAAAGCGCGGCGGCTTGCCCCAGCAACGCCAGGCCAAGAGCGATTTGCCAGGCGCCGCCGAATCCGAGGTTACACCATGTCCAGGTTCCGAAAACTGGAAACAGGGCCAGAAGAACTCGACGAAACGGCGAGAGGGCGAGAGGCCCGCCTGCATCGCTATGCGAAGCATTGCGGGCAGGGCGAATCGGCGAAGCGTTGTCCCAATCCCCTTTGAATGCCTTGGCGAGTCCGAAAAAGAAATACACGCACAAGCCGGCAATCAAGGCTGCTAAGACATGTCCGGGAAAGTTCTGGATCAGGCCCGTGTTTCGCAGGAGCGCTACGGGAAGCATGCTAAGCACTGCTCCCAACGGAAAGGCTGAGTAGTATCTGCCTTCCCACGGAATCATCTCGTTAAGCCACTCAGGCGGTGTTTCCTGAAGACCCAGCTGGCCGTGGAGCAAAGCTGAAGCAATCTGATTTGTGTAATCCAGATCGCGTAAGGTTGCCTTGGTCGAGAGATAAAATGCGATCGCCGCAAACAGCGATAACCCGGCTGCAGTCCAGAATTCGCGGCTACTGTTACGCGTCCGCATTGTGTCAGCCGTCACCATATTCTCACTTCCATTTCTCATAAGAACGCCGGCCTAAGACCTGCTCCCAGGCGGCCCTTGTTTTGGCAGGTACGTTTAGGTCCGCATCAACTAGCCAGGAGACGGTTGTGAGCGAGTTTATAACGACTGAGAGAGCGACTAGTCCAATTAGTATGTAACGCGATCGTAGCGACGCAGCTCTGCTTGAAGCGAGAAACACAAGGAAACAGAAAATCAGAAAAGGATAAAGATCGGTGGCGTACCGTTGCGCCAGGGTGAAATACGACAGGACACAGAAAAATTGGGCAAGGAGAGCCACGGCCGCACCGCGCTCAAAGAGGTCGGCTCCCTTGCGGCGAACCAGACATGTGATTCCCATAACGGCAGCGAACACGAGCCAGCTGGAAGACCACACGAGAGAGAGATATACCTCGCTGTCAGGATTGGAAAAGAAAGAAGGGTAGTTGTAGGAATGACGATCTGCTCCGAGAAAAGGCGGCTGACGCTCGAGGCTTGGAAAGCGAAGACTGAAGTAGTCGGCGAAACTATAGGGGATACGGAGCGGCCTGAGCACGCCGTATTTATGTGCGAATTCGCTGTGAACCGGGTTGATATAGTAGTCGTAGTTTACTCCAACGAAGCTGCCGAATCTTGCGTAGCTTAGCCAAACATAAAACGCAAAGGCAGCGCCAAGTGGAAGAACAAGGGCCAACAGATTGATTATTCGATTCTCTCTTGGTGTTCGAAGAGCAAGAAGTAGTGCGATTAAGATGAACGGTACGCCGAAGGTTACTCGGGAGAGTAAAGCTCCGGCGGCGCATAGAGAGAATCCCAACAATGAACGCGTCAAGGCGCCGGCTTCAGTTTGTCGCGAGCGAAGAGCGAAGTACAGCGCGGCAAGCGACCAGGCCAGGCCCCAAATGATCGCTTCATTGTAAATGGAAAGATTTCCAAGCAGCAAAAGCAACGGCGAGCCGAGCGCGAACCCGACAATGCATGCGTTTCCCACCCAGTTGCGAGGTCGTGAGGAAAGTGAAGAGGGGTGCAAGGCTGTTCGCATCAGGCCTGCAAAGGCAAACAACGCGATAACACCCGCGCAAAATCCTGAAATGCGGGACCATTTCCCATGTCCTGCCGGGTAAACGAAATTCAATGGAATCCGAAGGAAAGCCGGAAACGGCCCAAAATACATGCGCACGTGATCGTTTACGATCATCGCTTCATGGCCGATGGCCTCCACGTCAACATCCACATTGCCTTGCAGAAAATGTTCCGCTTGGGAATCGTAGGCGCCGCCCAGCACCTCCTTAACAAAGACCTGTCGTCCGCCTGTCGTAGTATAGGACCAAAGAAGTACGCTCAGTAGGAGGAGGAGCGGCAGAAATCGGGGAACGGGGTCAGAATCTTCCTTCGTCAAACCGGCTACAGCTGCAGGAGTTCTTGCCATCGCGTATTCGTCCTTTGGCGGCTCGCAGGGACCGGGATTGTTATTCAATGAAAAGAGGATCGGCCGCGATTTCGCATCTGCGTTTGTCATTCGGATTTTCAGAATGCCCATTCACCACGGACAAATAGCACGGCAAACAACGCGAAAAGGAATAATGACCAGACCGTGAGTACGCCGGCCCAAAAGCGGTTTCTAGCAAGCAGCGCGAACAGGATAAAAATGGGAAACATCGTCAGCGTGTACCGTGGAATGCTTTGCAGGAAGTTGACACTAGTGAACAGAATCAAGTTTCCTGTCATCCACGTTGCATAAGCCGGTCGCAACTTGATCCAGCTAACGATTGTACAAACAAACCCGAGTGCTACGAAAAACAGTTCCTGTGCACCAACCATTTCGGCTTCGCGTGCATTGGGGTAGAGAGCCCAAATCGCCTGGCGAATTCCCGTCGAAGGCAAGGCAAACGATTGTTCGAACGACACTTTCCGTATTTGTAAGAAGGCAAACGGGTGCCCAGCGACGCGCCAGTTAATTAATAGATACACCACAAACCCCGTAGGCACGATCGCAATCCAAAGCCAGCGCCAATTCCAGCAGCGCCTGCGCCAATACTGTTGTACTGCCTCGACCGCGAGCGTAGGGACGAGAACGGCACCAACTCCGCGAGTCATCCAGCAGAATGCTCCGAGCACTCCAGCCAACCACCAGCGCTCGACACGCGCTGCCAGGATAGAACCCACCGCCATGGCCAAGAAAAGACTTTCGCTATAGCCGACATGAAGAAAATATGTGGTAGGAAAAATGAGCAGGAACCATACGCTGCGCATGGCAACACTGGCGCTGTAGTCAAGCTGAACAAGCCTTCGCAACAGCACTGCCGCAATGATGGAAGCAATGCCCGAGACTATAAGTCCAGCAAAAAGGTAGCTTTTGCAGACGTAAGCAACTAAGCGGAGCAACCACGGGAATAGTGGATAGAATGCCAAAGAACCATCGCCAGAATTGTAACCAGATTCGGCGATCTCTCGATAATACCCGAAATCCCACTGGTCCCATATCTCAAACCAATGCCGTGCACCATTCAGGTGGCTGTCCCAAAGGATCGGATAACTTTTCGCTGCGACAACGAAAAGCAGAACCTTGATGGCCATCACCCAGCCGATCACGATCCAATCCTGCTTTGGCAATAACGAGATGATTCGCCTCAATCTCGTATCAGCTTTTAGTAGCCGTATCGTCGTCTACAAGCCTAAAGAATCACCTGATCCGGTGCTATCTTTTCGGAGGCGAACGTGCGCCAACTTGCCGTCATGCGAACCAGGATCGACCCCCGAAACTTTTAAAATCCAAGGCGCCTTTTTTGACTGCGTAAGCGTAGCCCACCATCAGGATCGTGATAAAGCTGAGCATGCTCCAGAAAATGACGCTACTCTGCCTGATCGCGTCGCGGTACACGACTGCCCACGGGTACATGAACACGATTTCGATGTCGAACAGGATAAAAAGCATCGCCACGACATAAAACTTCACGCTGAAGCGCGGCTGGCGTTCCCCCTGAGGGATCATGCCGCATTCGTACGGCATATCCTTGGCGGGCGTGCGTTTTCCGGTTTTGCCTACCAGCACACTGACAACCAACGCCGAAGTGGCGAAGAGGATGGCTACGAGGATTTGCAGGAGAACCGGCAAATATTCGCTTAACATCCGGAATTCCCTGGAACCGGCAGGGTTCGGTTATTTTACACCAGCAAGATGGCCATTCTGCTGGGCAATCGCGTTGGCCAAAGCCGAAGGCAACCCCTTGTATTTCTTGCCGTTCTTCTTGACCGCGCCTCGCGCCACGAGATTTTGCAATTTCTCATAAGCTCGCAAGCGCAGCATTTCCTCGCCACCGCTGGCAGCGTTCCGGGCCCGAAGATTCTCGTGCACGATGTCGAACAACTGCTTAAATTCAAACGACGAGCGCCGTGAGAGGACAGCGACCAGCTCCTCAGTTACCAGATCAGGAACGCGACGGGAGAATGCATT
>WNFY01004818.1_pt1 | contig 12322 bp, 10 predicted proteins | sample 5400091 | NCBI WGS metagenome assembly WNFY01 (sample SAMN13153364, study PRJNA577476) | soil metagenome | isolation source: 60 cm soil or saprolite under grassland replicate 1 | place: USA:California | collected 2016-06-15 | reverse complement strand
CGCGATGTAAACGATCGCACCCAGCCCCCCGCCAATCAGGATCACGTAGAGCCAGTATGTATCCGGGCGCCGTCGAATGAAATGGACGATGGCGATTCCCTGCAAAAGGAAGTTCCACGGAAACAAGAATGAGTAGAAATAGCCCATTTTCGGTTTAGCGAAATATAGCAGAAGTGGAGTAACAGTGGTCAGTGGCTAGTGGCCAGCGGTCGGTAGTTTCCTGAAGATTACTCTGTAAAACTCAAGTACTCCGGGACAGCAATCGGAGGGCTAATCACTGCCCACTGACCACCGGCCACTGCGTGGTTCACTGACCACCGCCCACCGGCCACTGCTGTTAAAATCGCACCAGTGACTCCTCCCATCCGTCTTCTTGCCGTGGACATTGACGGCACTCTGTTGAACTCTGAATTCCGCATGTCGCAGACCGACATTGACGCGCTGCGTTACGCGCACGCCTCCGGGGTGGAGGTCATACTGGTCACCGGACGACGTCACACTTTTGCGCTACCGACGGCGAGCCTGTTGGGCTTCGATTTGTGGCTGATCAGTTCGAATGGAGCCGTCACGCGGTCATCGAAAGGCGAGAGTTTTCACCGCGATCTCTTGCCAGTGGAGACCTGCCGCGAACTCTGTTCGGCCATGCGCGACTTCCGTGGCAACACGGTCATCACCTTTGACAAGGAAGCGAAGGGCACGCTGGTCCTGGAGCGAATGGACGAGTTGACGCAGAGCATCCAGCGCTGGTTGGAAAAGAACATAGAATACATTGACTTCGTTGTGCCGCTCGAAGACGCGCTGGTTACCGATCCGGTGCAGGCGATGTTCTGTGGCCCGATTTACCGAATGCGCGAGGCACTTGCAAGGCTTGAAAATACCGGATTGAAGGGGAGGATTACCGTCCTTCGCACCGAGTATCCCCTGCGAGATCTGACCATTGTTGACGTGCTAAACCGCGACTGCTCTAAGGGCCACGCCGTTGAGCGCTGGGCGCGGCATCGTGGTATTTCGCGCGAGCAGGTCATGGCCATCGGTGATAACTACAACGATGTGGAAATGCTTGCCTTCGCCGGGCTGCCGTTTATCATGGGAAATGCCTGCGAGGAGCTGAAAGCGCAGGGCTGGCCGGTCACGCTTTCCAGCGACGAGAGCGGGGTGGCGGCGGCGATCGAAAAGGTGCTCGGCCCGGCCGCTTCCGCAGATCTCGTTGAGAGCGCCGGTAGCTTTGATGTGACGTTGTGAGATTCCAGCTTCAAATCGCGTTCGTGCTGGCTGTCGCCTGTGGCACGTCCCTGGCGGCGGATGTCGCAGTTCTGCGTAACGGAAACTCGATCCGCCATGAACGAAGAGAGGTGCTGGGTTCGGTGACTCGCCTCTACATGAGCTCCGTGAGTAACGGATACATCGAAATTCCCACCGATCAGATTGAGCGCTTCGAGAGGGACACTGCGCCACCTCCAGTCCCAACAGCCGCTGCGCCATCGGTAACGCGAGTGGCTCCGCAGAAACAGGAAGCCTTGACCCGCGAAGCATTGAACCAGGTGGTCAGCGGGGCCGGTGAGCGGCACCAGATTGACCCAGATTTCATCAGCAGCGTGATCCGCGCCGAGAGCGGCTTTCATCAAAACGCTGTTTCGCGGAAGGGGGCGCAGGGACTGATGCAACTCATGCCCGGAACGGCAACCGAACTTGGCGTGTCGAACCCGTTCGACCCCAACTCCAATGTGGAAGGCGGTACCAAGTACCTGCGCGACCTGCTGGTGAAATACAACTTCGACGTGAATAAAGCATTGGCTGCTTACAATGCCGGACCCAAACGCGTGGACCAGTACCACGGCGTGCCACCATATTTCGAAACGCAGGCTTATATTTCCAGAATCATTCGCGACTTCAATCGCCAAAAGATTGCCAAGAACCCGGCGTTGGCGAAGAAGTCTGGATTACCTGCAAAAAAACCTCCTTCAGCAAGAAAGACCATAGCCGCAAGCGCACAAACTTCGGCCTCAGGCTCCTCGCATTCGCAGCATGGTCCAGGCGACATGGTTCGGTCGGCGATACCTAAAGGTCCGGAGACAGTCTCGCGGTGATATCCCTGCCTTCATAATCTTCGCGACTCCGGTAAACTCGTACAGCGCATTTCGAGGTTCATGACAAAGAAACAACTTCTGACGACGGCAGTCGTGGTGGGAATTCTAGGGCTGCTGGTCTATTTCCAGGTGCAGCACTGGCGCAGCTTCGATTGGGCGCGGTTCAGAGCTGAGAGCCACGTTTCACCGTTGCACATTGCGGTGGCCATTGCTCTCATTTACCTGACGTATATATTGCGCGCGCTGCGGTGGAAGGTGTTTCTGGAACCGGTCTGCAAGACCCGCACCTCGCACCTCGTCGCGCCGACATTCATCGGATTCACCGGCCTGGCGCTTCTCGGCCGCCCGGGAGAGTTCATCCGCCCCTACCTCATCGCCCGTCGCGAGAATCTGCCCTTTGCGTCCCAGGTCGGCGTTTGGACCGTCGAACGCATCTTCGACGTCGGCGCCTTCACGGCACTGATGACCGTGGATGTTTTCTTCTCGTCGGTCATTCGGGCAAATCCTTATCTTCACAAATTCAAGATTGCGGCGGTCGCACTTTGTGCCGTGGTGGCTCTTGCGAGCCTTATGGCAGTCCTGATCCGAAAGCGCCAGCATCAGGTTGCGAGTTTCTTCCACAATGTAACCGCCCGCTTCTCGAAAGCGCTGGCACATGTTGTCGATCAGAAGATTCGCGCGTTTGGGGATGGCCTCAATACCGTGAGCAACGCTAAGGCCCTGGTGAAATTGATCGCCATCTCGCTTTTGATGTGGTTCATGATCGCGCTGGCCTATCGCGAGATCGCGCACTCGTATCCTGCGGAACCGCAGCAGGGGCCACCGTCGGTGGACGTGGAAACAGCGAGTGTTTCTGGCCTGCCCGAGATCGCCGGACAGCCGCTAACCGACGAGAACATTACATCTCTGCAAATAGCCTTGCAGGCGCGGGGATACTCGCTCAAAGCTTACAAAGGCGATCTGTGGCTATACCGGCAAAATAAGAGAGTCAAAAAGGTTGGTGACCGGCCACACCTCTCAAGCCTGGATCTCCCGCACGTGCTCCTGCTGATGGGGTTCAGCATGGTGGGGTCGATCGTGCAGCTGCCAGCGGTCGGGGGAGGAAGCCAACTTGCCGTGATCAGCGCATTGCAGGTGGTGTACGGCATTCCGCCGGAGCTCGCGCTGAGCTGTGGAATTCTACTCTGGCTAGTAACGTTCATGTCGTGTGTTCCGGTTGGGCTGACACTTGCGCACCGCGAACACCTGTCACTGAGGAAGCTGTCGAAGGCAAGTCACGAGGAAGAGGCAAAAGAAGAGTCGACAGACGAGACCAGGGAGAGCGCCGCGCCGTAGGTGTGTATCGCCTGTCGTGCAGGGCCTATTTTCCTCGGCTGCGCTCGTCGGCAAAACCAGAGTCGCCGAGAGTTGAGTGGACAAGAAATGCAACGGAAAACAGAGACACTCGATGTCGGATCAAAAGCCCCAGCGTTCAAGCTTTCAGCCGCGAATCGGTCCGGCACACTTTCGCTTGATGATCTTCTTTCTCGTGGACTGCTGATCATCGAATTCCTCCGTGGTACCTGGTGACCGAACTGCCGCAAGCGCCTGGCTCAGTTGGAGCCATATCAGCCCCAATTCGAAAGACTTGGCGCAGGACTCGTGTACATTGCTGCCCAGAAACGCGATGGCCTGTGGAAGCCGGGCAAGTATCTCGACGAACATCCATCCGTGTTCCCGTTCTTGTTGGATGAAGATCGCGCGGTAACCAAGGCGTACGGCCTGTATCACGCGTTGGGACACGACGCGATTCGCATTGCGCACCCGGCCACGCTGGTTCTGGACCGGTCAGGCCTAGTCAGGTACATCTATCGCGGGGAGAACCAAATGGATCGGGCGCCTGTGGAGGAAGTACTTGCGGCATTGGGCGGGTTGTAGTTTTCAACCGTGCCTACGGCACTCTTTCGCGGACAGGAGTGTCCCACACAATTCAGTGCGCCATCGCCATCAGCTCCGTTTCAGGGAGAAGCTGCAGATCCAGCCAGCCTTCAACGGGAAGAGCGTCCACTGGCAGCCGATTCTGCCAGACGCTGAACCGAATACGGATCTTGGTTGCGACCGGGTCGGACGCGGGCGCCGACGATTCCCGTGGCAGGGCGTAAAGCAGCGCCAGGGGCAATTTGAACTCAAAGTCCTTTCCCAACACGGCGACGACGCCTTCCGCCGAGAGAACTTCGCCGTTGTCGGAAATCGCGGGTTGCGAGAGCTTCCCACCGGTGACCTCGAGCACCAGTCTGAGGGCGCGACGGGGGCGCGTGGCCCGCTCCGCCCACGACTCAAGGTTAATGACGATTTCAAGTTCGCCATCTGGAACTCCGCCGGTTAAATCCAGGCGGCCATAGACGTTCTTTTCGTCAATTCCTGCGTAGATCGAATCCATGAGAAACACTCTCCCGTGCATTGCGCCCTGTCGGCGGTCGGCAGTGTAATGAGCTGCACCCATCCACTCGAAATAGCGAATCATATTGCCGGAAATCTTGGGATGGATATAGTGGGTCTGCGGCGTGAACGTCGGCTGAACGGTGCCGGCGATGATCGGCTGCGCGAGATAATCAGGTGGAGTCGCGCCCAGTATCTGGTACACGTTGGAAAGGTGCTTTCGGTACAGCTCGTCAAACTCGCGGTCGTTCGCGGAATGGTGCTCGGGGCCATACCACCAGTTCCAGTCACTGCCCTCAGCAATGAAGAGTTCTTCTTGTGCAAGCTTGCGCTGCTCCTCTGAGCAGCCCGGCGAGGCCTGGGCATAGAAGTTGCGGGCGTGGTAGAGGTAGTCCCAGGAGCGGTTGTCTTCCGGAGCGCCAATCCAGACGTTGAAGTTGGCTTGGATCCACGACCCTGGCGTGAGTGAGTTCAGGATGTTGAAATTGCGGTGACGCGCGATCGCCTCAGAGACGGTGACCGCTTCGATGGCCTTATCGTTCTGCAGCATTTCGTAGAAGCATCGCAGGAAGTCTCGTCCAGATTCCGGGTAGTACTCCCAGGCATTTTCGCCATCCAGGATGATCGGCACAACAGCATCTGCTCCCGACCGCAACACAGGTTGCGCGGAATCCTTAATGTTTTGCATTAGGTGTCCAGCGGCTTGGCGAGGAGCCATGCCCGAGTACACAAAGCCGACCAGATCAGAGATGGCGTGGTCTCGAAACACGAGGTGCATGCGCGTCTGGCCACTCTCGAAGCGGTGAATGTTGTACAGCTTCGCGGCCGCAGCGTCAGGCACGCGCCCGCGCCCGTCGCGCATGAACGACATACCGAGAGTGCGTGCCAGTACCCCTTCGTCGGTGGCCATCCAGTTCACGCCAAGACCAGCGGCGATGGATAGAACCTCTTCTGAAACGCTGCCTTCTGAGGGCCACACGCCCTTGGGTCTCATGCCGAAAGTCTTCTCGTGAAGGTCGAGCCCGCGCAGCAGTTGTTCGCGCGCATCTTCGGGATGACAGAAGCGGTTCTGCGGCAGCGGTAGTCCCGGCGTGGAAGCGGTGCCTTGGTTCGTGTCGCAGACCAAGGGCAGGATCGGATGGTAGAAGGGAGAGGTTGAAATTTCGATCCGTCCTTCCTGGGCCGCTTTGGCGTGAGCAGGTAGGACTCGCCTGATCAGCTCGTTCTCGCGTTGAATAACGAAGTGCTGATCTTCGAGCGAAAAATTCCTGCCCTTGCGCACCAACTCAGCGATTTCTGGTTCCTTCAGGAAGAACTCGTCGAACCAGGCAAGTTGCGATAGCACTTGCAGGTCAGTGTAGTCCTGTCGCTGGAAGAACTGATCGATCCGGTCGCCATTCGATCCCGAGCTCTGGAATCGATCCCAGAGTTCGGCGTAACGCGGGTAGCGCCCGATCAGGTGCTCTGGATTCGCTTGGAAGAGATACTGAAGGGCGAAGCGACGCTCTTCAGGGCTGAGATCCGCGGCCGGGCGGGAAGCGACGTCGAAAAACGGGTCTCGCGCCCTGCCGCTCTCATACTCCTGAATCTGATTAATCAGGGAAGGAACCAGATTGAACGTCTGGTGAACGTTGGGAAACTCGTCCAGCACTTTCACCATTCCGTAGTAGTCTTTGAGGGCATGCATCCGCACCCACGGGAGGCGGTACTCCCCCGTGACCAGGTCTTTATAGAACGGCTGATGTTGGTGCCAAAGGACAACGACGCGCAAAGCAGGCATCGGCGGCAGATTCCTGATTACAATGGGATTTTATGCAGTCTAGCATGCTGAAGCCTGCATACTTGAGCACCGAAGTAGCTACTTGGGTTTCGCCTCCCAAATCGGCATCGAAGAATGTTTGGGGCGGGACAACACTCTAAAACGAACTTGTCGCATCTGAAGTTTGGTAGCACAAACCCATGACCACTAAGCCACCCATGTCCGATGCCGCGCGCCACGACGTTACTCTGATATCGCCTGACGACCTCTACCTTTTCAACGAGGGCCGGAACTATCGGGCTTACAACCACCTCGGGGCGCATCCGGCTACATTCGAAGGCGAAACGGGAACGGTTTTCAGCGTATGGGCGCCCAACGCCCGACAGGTGTCGGTGATCGGCAACTTTAACGGCTGGAATCCAAAAGCACACATTCTGCAGCCGAGGGGCAGTTCAGGCATCTGGGAAGGTTTCATTCCGCAGGTTGGAAGAGGAACGCTCTACAAGTACCACATCGCCTCTCAGCATCACGGACACGTGGGCGATAAGGCTGACCCATTCGGCGTTTATCACGAAAAGCCGCCACGGACGGCTTCCGTGGTATGGGATCTCGATTACACCTGGGGCGATGCCGAGTGGATGAAGGCGCGCGGCGAACACCATTCGCTGCATGCGCCCATTTCAATTTCAATCTATGAAGTGCACATGGGCTCGTGGATGCGAGTACCAGAAGAGCACAACCGTCCGCTCTCGTACCGGGAGGTTGCGCCCAAACTCGCAGATTATGTGAAGCGCATGGGCTTCACTCATGTTGAGCTGCTACCCATCATGGAACATCCCTTCTTTGCATCTTGGGGATATCAGACAACCGGATATTTTGCTCCGACTTCACGTTATGGCACGCCGCAGGACTTCATGTACTTCGTAGACCACCTGCATCAGCACGGGATTGGTGTCATTCTCGATTGGGTACCATCGCATTTCCCTTCTGACGCGCATGGACTCGCCTACTTCGACGGCACTCATTTGTTTGAGCACGCCGACTGGCGGCTCGGGTTCCATCCCGACTGGAATACGTACATCTACAACTACGGTCGCAACGAAGTTCGCAGCTTTCTGATGTCGAGCGCCATGTTCTGGCTGGATAAATATCACGCCGACGGGTTGCGAGTGGATGCGGTTGCCTCCATGCTCTACCTCGATTATTCGCGCCGCGAGCATGAGTGGATTCCAAACAAGTATGGCGGGCGAGAGAACCTGGAAGCCATCGAGTTCCTGAGGCAGATGAACCTGGAAATCTACAAAGAGCACCCGGACGTACAGACCTATGCAGAGGAATCCACCGCCTGGCCAATGGTTTCGAAGCCGGTTTATCTCGGTGGGCTCGGCTTTGGCATGAAGTGGGATATGGGATGGATGCACGACACGCTGAAGTATTTCTCGAATGACCCAATTCATCGCCAGTTCCATCACAATCTGCTGACCTTCCGCATGCTGTACGGGTTCACTGAAAACTTTGTGCTGCCGCTCTCCCACGATGAGGTTGTCCATGGAAAAGGCTCACTCATCGGGAAGATGCCGGGGGACGAGTGGCAGAAGTTCGCCAACCTGCGCCTGCTCTACGGGTACATGTTCGCGCAGCCCGGCAAGAAATTGCTGTTCATGGGCGACGAATTTGGCCAGGTGCGGGAGTGGGGCCACGACATGAGCCTGGAATGGCACGTAACGCAGTTTCCAGTGCACTCGGGCGTACAGAAGTGGATCGAGCAACTCAATCGCGTCTATCGCGAAGAGCGGGCGCTGCACGAACTCGAGAGCGATCCGGCAGGATTTGAGTGGATTGACTGCAACGACACCGCTGCGAGTGTTGTGTCGTTGCTGCGCAAGGGAAAGCGGCCAGAAGACACGATCCTGGTAGTCTGCAATTTCACTCCCGTGCCACGCGAGCCGTACCGCATCGGCGTTCCCTTTGCAGGGTATTGGCGTGAGTTGCTGAATAGCGATGCCTCCGAGTATGCAGGAAGTGGAATGGGGAATGCCGGTGGTATGCACGCCGAAGAGGTTTCGGTGCATGGCCGGCCTTATTCGCTTGTCCTGAAGCTGCCGCCGCTGGGAGCGCTGTTCTTCAAGCGGAGCTGAGCGTTTTCCCTTCGTGTACCTTCGTGTCCCTGTGGTTAATTCTTGCCGGGCAGCGTCGAAATAAACACTTTGACCACGAAGGACACGAAGTTACACGAAGGAAACCCGTGTTCCTCATTCCCTAAAGCTTGTTACTCTATTCGGCATGCCAACGACTGGCGAACTCTTCGAACGCGCGGTTTCCATCATGGCGCGGCTGCGCGGGCCTGGGGGCTGCCCCTGGGACCGCGAACAGACCTTCGATTCCATCAAGCCGTACACGCTTGAAGAAACTTACGAAGTGCTGGAAGCGATCGACAATCGCGACTGGGACGAACTACCCGGTGAACTCGGCGACCTGCTCCTGCAGGTGCTTTTCTATTCAGAAATGGCACAGGAAGAGAATCGCTTCTCGATCGACGACGTGCTCGATCGGCTCTCGACCAAGTTGATCAGCCGGCATCCTCACGTGTTTGGCGATGTAACAGCCGAGAGCTCTGCCGACGTTTTGCGCAACTGGGAAGCGCTGAAGGCCGAAGAAAAGAAGAAACGTCTGGCTGCGGGCGGCGGCAAAGCAGCGCAACCGGAGAAGCCGGAGTCTGTACTGGCAGGAGTATCATCGGCGATGCCTGCGCTGCTCGAGGCTCATAAGCTGAGCTCACGCGCCGCTCACGTCGGTTTTGACTGGCCGGAAGTCGGCGGACTATTCGGCAAGTTGGAAGAGGAAGCCGCAGAACTGAAAGAGGAATTGCAGCAGCTTCCCTCGCCGCCAGCTCCCGCGGGTCGGGGCATTGCGGGATCGGGCACGCCGAGAATTCCAGACGAGCTGCGGCAGCGAATTGAAGAAGAAGTCGGCGACATGTTCTTCGTGCTCGTGAACATTGCGCGCTATCTTTCCCTCGATCCTGAATCTGCCCTGAAGAAGACGAATCGCAAGTTCAAGCGGCGGTTCCAATGGATGGAAGAGCAGCTGCGTGTGTCGGGGCGTGCTCCCGCAGAGGCGAGCATGGAGGAATTGGAATCGTTATGGCAGAGTTCGAAGAAACAAGAGAAGGCGAGCAAGTTGTAAGCATTCGATCGTTATGAAGATTGAATCCATCACGCTGCGCGAACTCAGAATGCCGCTGAAGCATTTCTTTGAAACCAGCTTTGGCCGCGCGGAGAGCCGGCGCATATTGCTGGTGACCGTGCATTCGGAAGGCGTCGAGGGATGGGCCGAGTGTGTCGCCCACGACGGTCCCTTCTTCAGTTATGAGTGGATCGAAACTGCGTGGGCAACGATTCGGGAGTTCCTTGCGCCAGAGCTTTTGAGTGCCAAGCTCGAGACCGCCAGCGACGGCGCCCGATACATGGCCCAGATCCGCGGCCACAACATGGCAAAAGCCGCGCTCGAAAATGCCTTGTGGGATGCTGAGGCGCAGCAGAATCAGCAACCCCTGTGGATGCTGCTCTCAGGGACGCGGTCAGAGATTGCGTGTGGCGTATCGATCGGGATTCAGGATTCGCATGAGGAGTTGCTGGAAAACATCGCTATCGAACTCGCCGCCGGGTATCAGCGAATCAAGGTGAAAGTAAAGCCAGGATGGGACATGGAGGTACTACAGAAGATTCGCGCACGCTGGCCAAATATCGTTCTCAGTTGCGATGCCAACTCGGCATACCGTCCAAGCGATTTAGATCATCTTCGCCGCTTCGACGATTTCAACTTGCTCATGATTGAGCAGCCGCTCTGGGATGACGACATTTTCTACCATTCGAGCCTACAACGCGAGATGAAGACGGCGATCTGTCTCGATGAATCCATCCGCCACGCCCGGGATGCAGAACAAGCCATCGAAATGCGCGCATGCCGGATCATCAACATCAAAGTTGGAAGGGTGGGCGGGTTTAGTGAAGCAATCGCAGTTCACAATCTCTGCCAAAAACACGGGATCCCCGTCTGGTGCGGCGGCATGTTGGAGACCGGGATCGGTCGCGCACACAACGTCGCGCTTTCAACCCTGCCGAATTTCCATTTGCCGGGAGACGTGTCGGCCTCCAAGCGCTACTGGGCTGAAGACATTGTCGAGCCTGAAATTGAGGTCAGCCAGCAAGGAACAATTACGGTCAGCAACGAAGCTGGCCGGGGGTACGAAGTTAAGAAGGATTTGATAGAAAGATTGACGGTCAGGAAAGAGGTTCTCCAGCGCAGCGCCGCCACAGCCTAACGGTCGCAGCAAGGTTGCCGGTCACGCTCGGCCTCAGTTTTAGGCCCATCCTTCGGCTCTCGTATCACCTGGCCCTTAGCAGTTCTGGGTGGCTTCTGCGCAGTGCCGGCATCAGCCTGTGTCGCCTCTTTCCTCAGCAGTTCTACCCCCTGCGCGAAGGTCAAGTCCGAGGGAACGCTATGGAAATCGGAGAATATATCGCTGGAGCGAATGTTCAACCTCTTCACGAAGAGAATTTTGCCGCTGAATAACAGCTCCATGCGAGTGACTTCCCACTGGTGGTCGCCCACGTCGGCTTGCTGCACGAGAAAGCGTCCGCCGCGATCGAGATGTCCGAGAATTCCCCACCCAAAGCTGACATCCTTCTGCAGCGTAGCGTCGATTTCTGCAAGACGTTGTTCCGTGGCATCGATCAACAAGTGGCCTGCCATGCCAGTGAGAACTTGCTCTACGCGCGATGGCGGATTGTAGTCCGGATTGGGACGGAACTTCAGCCGGACGAGTTCGTCTCCAGCGTGGCCGACCATATCGGTGCCCTTCTCCGTGCCATCCGGTTCGTACAAAAACGCTTCGGGCAGTGCCCTCAGAATCCGTTGCGAATGTTCGGCGTCTTCCTTCTCCTGCTTGCGCTTCTTGTTTAGTTCCTCGGGATTGCGCACATAGTTGGCCAGGCGCGCCTCTTCCTGCTCACGCTGCTGAGGGTTCAAAGGGTGCCCGTCCTCGGCGATCAGCATTCCCGCGGTTGCGTCTTTGGTCTCGACCAGCAGCTTCACCTGTGTGAGGTGCGTGGTCTTCTTCTGGTCCTTGAACATGAAATGCCGGCCCGAATCGGCGTTGGCCGCTATTTCGTTTTTGATCGCCTGACGGACTAGTTCAGCAGGAGAGAGGTTCCGAAGGTCATTTTTTGCCTTGGCCCAGGAACAGAAAGGGAGCGCCAGCGCCGCCAGCGCAAGCGAAAAGGCAACGGATTGGAACCGTAAAACCATACTCACCGCGACAGCAGCCTCGCACCTTAGAGGGATGATACAGAGCCTCTGTTGTATTACAAGCAGCTTCTTCGCTGGTATTCACGAGTGCTTGCCTTCGCCATGGGTTACAATCCCTTTGATTCTTGCCTTCCGAGGAGGCAATTCATGAGCACAATGGCATCGGGCGGGTTGGCTAATATCGGCAAGTCTCTAAGCATCAAGGGGGAATTATCCGGCAGTGAAGATATTTATGTAGATGGACAGCTGGAAGGCAGTATTCAGCTTCCCGGGAACAGCGTAACAGTTGGTCCGAACGGGCGTGTGAAGGCCAACATCACGGCCAAGAACCTCACGGTTGGCGGAACGCTCGACGGCAATGTCCATGCCAGCGAGAGGACGGAACTGCGCAAGACCGCAGTCGTTAACGGAGACGTTCAAACACGACGCATCGCGATTGAGGAGGGTGCTTACTTCAAGGGAAAGTTGGAGATCCTGGGCGAACCCAAGGCTGTGACCCCAGCCATTGCGGCCGCTGCGGGCGCCAGCACACCAACCCAGGCTTCGTCCGAAGAAAAAAGGTGATCTGGCCATCGCCGCGCGATGCGGGTATATTGACCCTAGAGAGTTTTCGCGCCCGGAGGGCTTCAACTCCGGGACGGGCAACAGGGGTGTCCACCAACGACTTCGCAAATCATGAGATTCTTTCGCAGCACGCCGGCTGAAGCGCCGGCCCCCAAAACTGCCCAACGACTGACGCGCCGCTCCA
>WNFY01004816.1_pt1 | contig 12325 bp, 10 predicted proteins | sample 5400091 | NCBI WGS metagenome assembly WNFY01 (sample SAMN13153364, study PRJNA577476) | soil metagenome | isolation source: 60 cm soil or saprolite under grassland replicate 1 | place: USA:California | collected 2016-06-15 | reverse complement strand
GAGGAACCCGCCGTTCTTTGTTGTTGTGCGCGCTAATTTCGGGGAAATAGCGCGCAACTTGCTCGCTAATTTTTGAATATAGTAGAGGTAAAGTACACAAGCAATGGTTTTATCATTCCCTGGATGCAGCAAGGGAAACAGGAACCTGCCGTTCTTTGTTGTTGTGCGCGCTAATTTCGGGGAAATAGCGCGCAACTTGCTCGCTAATTTTTGAATATAGTAGAGGTAAAGGTGTGGGAGTGATGGTTTTGTGATCAGGATGTGATATGCATTTTTGAGATATAGGAAATGGTAAGGCATAGGGATGTTCCTCCTATACTTATTATACTGATGGCACCAAATTTTGGGTTGGGGCAGAGTGTCAAAGGGTATCTCTTTTGCGTCCCACGATGATTTGTCGCGTGCCTTTACCGAAGGGTCTCCAGTCGTAGCCGCCGTAGATGGCTTCGATGCTGAAGCCGGTGGCGAGGAAGAGGAGTTGAAGCTCGCGTGGGAAGAATACGTGCATGTCGAGCTTTGTGAGGTAGCGTTCGTTTTCGCCGGTCTCGAAGTATTTCTCGTGGGTCCAGGTGATGTGCTGTACCTGTTCAAACTGGTCGTACTTGCGCGTGGTGTAGAGCAGCATGGTATATTCGTCATCCGGAGCGGTGATTTCGTCTTCGAGGTAGACATACGAGGGACGGTTGAGGGCGTCCCTGAGGTAATCGATATCGGGGAGGGAGATGTCAACAACGAAACGGCCATTGGGCGCAAGGTGGTCGTAGGTGATTTTGAAGGTATCAAGCTGCTGTTCAATTTCGTAGAGGTGGGAAAGTGAGTTGAAAGGTAGCAGAACCAGGTCGAATTGTCCTTTGTTAGGGAGTTGATAATCACACATGTCGGCTTCATGGAGCGTGACGCGCTGCTGGATGGTTTCTGGTTCGCGCGCTAGTTTGTGGCGATAGGCGTTGAGCATTTCGGGCGCGATATCCAGTCCTTCCAGGTGGAAATTACCGGGGCTGTGCAGCAATGCCAGGCTGATGCGTCCGCTGCCGCAGGCCAGTTCCAGGAGGCGTTGAGGAGTGTAGCGCATGACCAGTTCGCATCAGAAGGGGACGTCCTGTTCGGTCTGGCTCTGGTATTCAAGGTCGTAGTCGCTGACATGCTCGTAGTATTCTCCCATGTTGTAGGTCATTGGTGGTTACCTCGCTTTTGTGGCATGAATTGGGTCTTTGGTAGAGATTAGCATAGGGAGGTTGGGGAGGGCAAGAGGGGAAAAGGAGAAGGGCCGATCAAGGTTGCTGTATGCGGCTACTGCCTTTACAGCTGCCTGGCAAAATAGCTATGCAGAACGATTGATGTGCACCATCAAAGAGAGCTAATGTGCTCCGTGGAAAATCCAAGCGAACGAAGCATTAAGCGGCTAATCGTGAGGACTTCGTACTTCCTGCTCCAATCGAGCGAGTCCATGTCATTCATTGCTTCTCCTCCTGTGGAAAAAACTAACGGCAACAATCTCTCAAGGTGCTACCAAGCAGAGCAAGGTACATAATCACCGCTTGCTTGGTATCTTCTGAGGATACAAAAAGAGAGAGGGAAGAGAAGTAAGAAATTGGTAAGACGTTGGAGGTTGAAGAGGTAGTGTGGGAGAGAGTGACACCTGGTGGGGGGTTAGTAGGATCAAGGCTAGCAGAGAGAGAAGAGGGAGAGAGTGAGGCACGTCCTAGCGGGGAAGTGGCGTGAAGCCGTACTACCTTGACCATGTGGTAAACTCGCAGAGCGAAACGAATGACCGAAGATGGTGGAGGGCTGGCGTCGGTCGTGTCGGTCGGTCGTTTCGGCACGCAGTGCTTTACCACATGAAGTCAAGGTGGAGACGGTAGCCACGCGGGGAGGGGATTATCAATTCGCGTAGCGTGCCTTATTTTTCTATAGGTTCTACGCTATAATTTCGGCTTAATTAGAGAATTCCCGAAACAGCCTATAAAACGCAAAAATCAACCCTGTAGTGGTGATCTGGTCGGGAAACGATAGCTTTGAGACTATTTTCCTACGTCGCACAAGAAAAAAAGGCGATGCGAGGAAAAATTGCTATAAGATGGGGAAGAAAATCTTTGATTTCTGACGTGAGGAGTGAGTTCTAGACAACTGACTTGCTAGAGAGGGTATATTTGCCAGGCAAAGAGACTTCACACGGTTTTTAATACTAGGAATATAGGGCGTATACAGATTCACAGATCAAGTGTTCTATGATATACTGCTGTCAAGAAGATAGTAGGCTCGTCATTGGCCTTGCAGAATATTTGTTAGTTAGGTATAAGTCATGGCTGAAGCGTACACAACAGCGGCTTTGCTCACTACAGCACGAGAAGGACTGCGTGCCATTGGCTACCAAGATGATTTACTCCCCGAAGAGTATAAATTCGCTGATATCCTTGGTCAAAACGAACCACGTAAGATTGAGATAGCAGGGTTTGCCCAAGAACCACTCTCTTACCTTAGCTCCTGCATTGGAATTGCTGTACCTTCTCAACCTGATCCTGAAAGTATCATGGCATATCGATCGCTGGGCGCACCTCAGATCCTAGCATTGCATCCTGATGATAAGAAAATTCTGCGTTGGAAAATTCTGGGAGCTAGTAAACCCGAACTGATTGAAGTTATTGACCCAGCCCATTTACATAATGCTATCCTAACAAATAAAGATGATTGGAATCCAGAGAAAGTATTACGCACAAAATCAATGCGTTTTACAGGGCAACCTGTTCAGCTAGATTTCATTGATATTGGGCTAATCTCGATGATCGAAGAAGTTGTACATAAAAAATTGGATGAGCTTATCCTTGAAGTTCTTGCTATATCTAGGTCAGTTTATCGAGAGTATCATGATGCAGATCCGAATTATGATGCTTTAGTTCGACTTGTTTTTCGATTAATTGCTGCAAAGCTTCTTGGTGATAGACAACATTCAGACAAATGGCTTAACAGTAATGCACAGGCGGTAATTAGGGAGGTGGAAAACTTCTATTTCCAGAATACCCCTCCTCAAGCTGTATTAGAGGATATTCATGTACAGAATGCAGCATGGCATAGAATTCTCTCAGCGTTCTCCTTCCAAAACCTATCAGTTGAAGCATTAGCATATATATATGAGAATACGCTTGTTGACCCTGATACTCGTGAAAAACTAGGCATACATGCTACTGCATACCTGGTTGCAGAATATATTATTCAGCAACTACCTATTGATGATCTTTCACTTGAAGAATGCCGTTTTTTTGAACCCTTTGCTGGACACGCTCCTTTTTTAATTGCAGCCCTCAGAAAACTACGAACCATGCTACCAGCAGGCACATCTACGGAGAAAAGACATGATTATTTTGTACGGCTGTTAGCAGGCATGGAGTATGAAGCACTTGCATGTGAGGTTGCGGGTTACTCTTTAATATTAGCTGATTATCCGAATCCTAATGGATGGCGTATCGAAAAGGCTAATGTCTTTACTTCACCTAAGTTGGATGATTATTTAACACAAGCAAACATTGTTCTTTGCAATCCACCTTATGAGCGATTTCCGCAAAATGAGCGGCAGTCTTATCCTTCTCTTAGCTCGGTAAATAAGGCTGTAGAAGCATTGAGTCGTGTGCTGGAAAAAGCACCAAGAATGCTGGGGTTTGTGTTACCGCGCACGTTCATTGATGGTCAGATGTATGTTGAAGTAAGAAAAAAAATTGCGAAATTGTATAATAATGTCTCGTTTGTCGCACTCCCTGCTAACGCTTTCAACTACTCTAACGCTGAAACAGTGCTTCTTATTGCACATGGGGAGCGCACTGCTCAACCTACATGGAAATTTGCATTAGTTGACAGGAAAGACTATAAGCAATTCCTCTTTACAGGTCAAACAACATGGCAAGTACAAGCATCAACTAGCTTTATCGAAAATCAGATTAATAAAAAAAATCCCAACTTTTGGTATACGCCGATGCATCGCCTATGGGATGTGTTGGCATCGCTGCATCGTTTGGAGTCTATAGCAGAGATCCATAGGGGGATAGAATATAAATCATTTAGAGAAAATAAAGCAGAGCTTGTTTCAGATGTACCACGCGAAGAATTTGCTAAAGGGTTAAGACTTACAACCAAAGGTTTTGAACCATATGTTCCTACATATTTCGCTTACTTTAATATGAATCCTGAGAAGATGCTTTACGAGGCATACAAACTGCCCTGGGAGAAACCAAAGGTCATAGTAAACGCTGGACGTATACGAAGTGATCGCTGGGTTATTGCCAGTATTGTCGATGATAAAGGGCTTGTATGCTATCAAAACTTTCACGGCATTTGGCCAACGGCTAATATACCTGTAGAGGTTATTGCAGCGCTATTAAATAGTCCAGTAGCTAATGCTTTTCTTAGTACACACCGTTCCGCTTGGCACAATAGGAAAGAAACAATTACACAGATTCCAATTCCCGAACTCGGACCCTCACAAATACGTCTCATTGTCTCTCTTGTGCGAGAATACATGTCATTGCGGGAACGTTGGGAGCCCTGGCAAGAGCATTCAAAACATTCTGAAAGTCGCTGTAGAGGAATTATAAAGCAGATTGATGCAGAATTGCTTGCTGCCTACAACCTTCCAACAGAGCTTGAATTTGAACTGCTTGAGTACTTTCATGGTTATGAAAGACCAGGGCCATTCTCATCGGTGCAGCTAAACGCTTCCCCCACAAAAAGACTCTATACATCCATAATGAGGATTGAGGATGTTAGAAATGAGGAAGGTAATGAAGTAGTAGAAGTTTCACTTATGAACTGGAACCCACATCTCACTGTTCGTTTTCCAGTGTCCCTTGTTCCTCAAAACTTACGGGCTAACCTTGATCGAGATGTATTATTACTCGCAGAAGTTAATGTTGGAGCTAAAAAAGCTGAAGATTTGTCTTTTGAAGCGATTAGATTAGCACCGGAATTGGATCCAGATGATGGACTTGCCTGAGTTGATAGTTTTAGATGTGGGGCATGGCAATTGTGCTGTTCTTCGAGATACAGATGCTATAACTGTTATAGATTGTCCTCCACCTGCCACGACATTGGTAGAAACACTTGAAGTATTAGATATCAATGTCATTGATCATATCCTCATTTCCCATGCGGATGTAGACCATGCTGGCGGTCTACCAACTCTGTTAAGTAAAATCCGCGTTCGTAATGTGCATATTAATCCAGATGCAAGCAAAAGAGGCCCACGCTGGGTGGAGATTCGGACAGCCTTAGCTTTACATAATAAATTAGGTACTAAAGTCCATCGTGTATTGGGTACAGAAGTTTCTAAGGAAATTAATTCAGGCCAGGTAGAAATAGAGATTTTAGCCCCTTCTTTAGAAGAAGGACTGAGTGGAGCTAGCGGAGAAGATAGGAAAAGACGTAAATTAGAATCTAATTCTGTGTCAGCGGTAATAGGTTTGATCCATAATTCCCACAGAGCAGTACTTTTACTAGGAGATCTTGATGAGGTAGGTCTAGATAATCTTTTGATGGATCAAGAAAATATTGAAGCATCTATCTTGATCTTTCCGCATCATGGAGGTTCTGCCAAGAGCATGGATAACTATAACTTTGCTCGGAAATTATGTAGCTTAGTTAAACCTAAATTAGTGATATTTTCTTTAGAAAGAGGACGCCTCTTTGGTAAGAACCGTACCGAAAACCCACGAGACGATATAATGAAAGGCGTAATATCTGCTAGTCCTGACGCTCACATTATGTGTACACAGTTGTCTGGAAAGTGTGCTGCTAAAAATCCGAATTCGGATTTTGGCCATCTATCTAACTTGCCAGCTCTTGGATTTGCTAGTGACAGTTGTTGTGGAGGGACTATCATAATCGCAATAAATGGAAAGCAAACAACCTACACTCCGCTTCACTCTTCACATAAAGCGTTTATTTCCAATCCTGATAAAGTACCCACGCCCATGTGTTTACTACGTGAACAATATGAACAGTAAGATGACTTTATGGTTGCGTCGTACAATTTGATGATCTCTGACATAAGCCTGCGGGAAGTCCAAATGAGGGATATTAGGCGTTACATATCGTTGACCAATACGTTCCACAATCTAGGAAACTGGAACATATTTCCCATCGAGGTAAAGAAGGCAAAAAACCCTATTGTGTCAACATAGTGAAACACGTATCCTCTGATTCCAGGTTGGAAAGGAAGAGCCAGATGCAATTTCAAAGCACCCCACAGTTTTTAATAAAATCGTTTAAACGGCACTATCATAAGGTAAAAGAAGTCGCCGAAATATTAGCAGCAAGTAATGGCTCCTTCTCTTTTTCATATTCCTTCAAGAAAGACAAGGCACTACAGTCAAAGGTTGAGACACCAGACGATGAAACGACTATACGGTTTGTTGTGCTCATGCGTCGGTTTTTGTACCCAGGAAGCGTGCTGTATTATAAGCGCATATGGAACGCATTGAAAGAACATTTTCCGGCAGCTATTCCTGCTGAGCATGCTTCACAACTCGAACAATTTATTGATGTGTTAAATAAAGGGCCGTTCTCCTTCATTGTTAATCAGCAGCCAGTCACAGCAGAGAATATCTATCATAGAGTAGCTGATGGTGACTACTTTGGGAGAAACGACGAGGAAGCAGTTGTATTTCTCCACAGCCTGTCAGGTACCCCCGCTGAGCAACTTGTGTTATATGAGTTCTATTCCTACAACCTCGCACTTTTCAATGTAGCATCAATCCTCTTTGATATTATGTTGGTAATAGAACGCAGCGAACAATATAGCAACTTGTTTCAAGAAGAAAACTCTACAGACACGCGCTGCATCTATTGCCTGAACGATAACGGTACTTTCACCTCTGAGGAACATATTGTTCCTGAGTCGCTGGGGAACTCCGATACCGTTTTGCCGAAAGGATTTGTGTGTGATACATGCAATAATGAGGTGCTGTCTGGATTGGATACAGAGCTTCTTAAATTTGACCCAATCGCATTTCTCAAAACTGTGTTTATGCCACATACAAAGGATGGAAAGCTGCCGCAGGCAATCTTTCCAAACCTTACCATGAAAAAGACTCGCCCTAGTCATATAGTCTTTAAAAGCCCATCGAAGAAAAACTTTACTGCTAGTGAACCAGACGAAAACGGGGTCATACATTTTTCGATAAAGATGACAGGCCGGAAAAAGTTTGAACCTAAGACCATAGGGAGAGCGCTGTATAAAATTGGTTTGGGCATGGTTGCTTTCCACCAGGGGCGAGAAGTTGCGTGTGATAGCAGGTATGATGCCGCAAGAGCGTTCATTCTCAGTGGAGAAGATTTTCCTAATAACCTGCTAATGAACAAGAATGCAAAACCTCACCCAAATATCACATCATCTTACTATCCTGATTTGGGTGGTACAGGCTTTCAGATCGATATCTACGGTCTTATCTTCCTCTTTAATCTGGAAACGCTTCCTGTTTTGGAGATTCCTGAGGAACAATTAGCGGAGATGAACTTTTCGTCATTTCCACTTCATTCAGAAGCAGAGTAAATACAAACTGATATGAGGGACTGGTTTAGTAGGGACCAAGAAATCTCTCACCATTAAAGTGAATGAGGTGCGATGGCGCTTCGGCTACCCAGACCTCTCCCACGGGATGCGCAACGAGATGTACTTTCGGCTAAAGGAGCTTCACTGGCTCGTTCAATGCCCACACTTTTTATTGGCAAGGATCAGAAATATCTCTGCCTTATGGAAGCAGGAGAGTCAGGAAGGATGCTTTGAAGCCAGATTGCTGATGAGTTCCATCTCGTTGCGCATCCCGTGGGTCCTGATAATCTACATAATTCACGCCCATTTTATCAAAAATGTGTTTTGAGGCTGCGCTAAGTGGAGGTGATCCACGCAGTCTCTTTCCCTTGAAGTCCTCCTTAATAAGGTCTATCATTTCTTGACATTCTCCCTTACCTTGATTAGAAGACTCCATTCCATAAATAACGTAACTGCTCAGGTCCGCTCACCGCAAGAGCTTATGCGGAAACCGGGGTGGAGTGCTCTCCTATTGAGGATCTCTCCTCACTGCTCAATCCTGGAGGAGACCACCATGATAGAGCAGTTCATAGACAACTTCGTCCGCAAGAGAGAGGTATTCTCTGCCCTGAAACGAGCGAACGTCCCCCGTATTCTGATCGACATAACGGAGCGATCCTTCTTGATGCTCGAAGCCGCCTAAGAATCTTCCCTCTGTGTACATACGCGAGAGGCTTTTCATAATCATCTGGCCTGCTTGGGAAGAAGTGATTTTGTCTGGTCTTATGATCACGCCGAAATAGTTCATGCCCCAGACAGGTTTCATCTGATAATACACAATTTCTTGTCCAATGAAATCGCTTTCCCCAAGATAACTGTCGTGATAGGCCCAATCGCCTTCCGTAAATTGCAAATCTTTTGAGCCTAAGCGATAGGGAAGAAGCTTTCTGCTCCCTCCAACGTAGGTGCTTTGTTTTGCCTGGACGATAAATAGCTCTAATGTTTGCTGCGTGAAGCTTTCCATTGAATGCGCTCCTTTTTTCTGGATCAGCACCATAAGCTCATTATTTTGTAACATCTCAGATTCGCTCAAATGAGGGAAGGACGGGATGACCACAAAGGGTGGCTTGCAAAGACGACAACAATGGCAGACCTTGTTTGCGCAGCGTGGACAAATAGCCGCGAATGCGAGCAAAGGCTTGAGCTCTTGCAACGCTACGGAAGCACCCGGAGACTTTTTGCTGCACCTTGACCATCCGAAGATCTCTTTCGGCCAGATTATTGTCAAAATCCACACGAGGATCCTCCAGAAAGTTCAGGACGGCTTTCTGTTGTTTACGCAAGCGATCGAGCAGATTGCGCGCATCACTTTGTTTGCATCGACCCCGTTTGCCAGGTGGAGCCGGCGCCCGAGGATGAGCCAGATCTCCTTCATCGAGCACCCGGAGAAATTGTGCTTCCCAATCAACAACTTCCAGTGGGTCAAGCCCATGCCTTCCTTGTTGGCGCGCCTGTTCTGTTGCCTCTTTCATATCCAGCAGCAGGATTTTGAGGTCCGCTGCCCATTGTACCCCTTGCTCTTCGAGAAAAACGAGATCCCTCAGCAGGTGCACCATACAAGCGGCGTGCTCACAGTCGTACAAGAAGTACGATCCCCATCCGTCATGGACCGAGATCCCTACGAAATTCGGCAAAATCCCAATGGCTTCCAATGCTCCCTGACCCCGGCTCGGATCGACGTGATAGTGCGTGAGGGTCGGCGTGCAGGTCACATGCATCCATTGCCGTTTTCCTGCCACATACAATCCTGTTTCATCTTGATGGATGATCGCAGCTTCTTTGAGTGCCTCTTTGATCTGCTGCTCCACTGGGACCAACTGTCCCGCACACCGTTTGATCAGGTCACAGATCGTGCCTTCACTCATCTCGACTCCTAGCAAGTCGCTCATCACCTCGCTCGTGCGGGCCAGTGGCAACAGTTGCTGGTCGACCAGATACACCGCAGCCGCTCCCACATTGGGTCCATATTGGATGGGAGCTTGTACTCCGGCTGGAAATGCCGCTATGGTGATCTGTTGGCAGTGGGGACACTGTTTCTGCTCTGCCCGATATTCCTGCACCACCACACAAGGCGACGGCAGATCCACGACCTGACGCCGCTCTCTTCCACACGCTGCCACCTCGTGCAGGTCGTGCTGGCAGACCTCACACTGTTCTACTGGCAACTCGATAATCTCATCTGGCGTGGACGAGAACTGCAAGCTGGATCCCGGGTGTCCTGGTTGCCCTCCCGATTTCTTCTCGCTCTTTTGGCGCAAGCTTTTCGGTTTGCGCACAAAACGATCCGAGGAGGGCGGCAGGTGGCTATTGTGGCTATCTTTCGCGAGCTGGTCTCGCAAAGCTTTCATTTGCTCACTCAAGCTGCTCATCTGCTCCTCGTGGTGCTGGATCACGGCGTTCTGTTCCGCGAGCAATGCTTGTTGCCGCTGGATGAGTTCGTCTCGCTGCGCCAGTCGTTCCCGCAGCATCTTATTCTCTTCTCGCAGCCAGACCAGTTCTTCTTCGATCGTCATGCCCGTACTTTACTGGGTTTGACACCGTTTGGCAAGTCCCCAGCGAACCTGGGCAGTTACTAAATAAAAACCAAATCGTCACCTTCTTCCAATTCCATAATGACATTCTTGTATCGAGCCTCGATTATTTCCCCACGCACGGAGGGACTATTAACTCGTGTATATGTAACTTTCATACCTTCTTTTTCCTATCCCAATATGGACTCTTACACTTCGGACAATGGACAGGTTTCTTCTTACTCCGAGATGTCCACCCGTGACTGCATCTTTTACAGTTTAACATAGATAATCTTGGCTTATCACAAGCATAGGGCTGAGGTTTGTCAGCTACATCTTTCTGTATCGCCTACTCTGGATGGATACGTTTCCACATAATCAACCACTGTCTATAGAGGCCATCACACTCTGCAATCAGCTTATCGTAATCGTAGAGGCGTTTTGGGGTTACTTCATCAGGCATGGTTCGTATCTCTTTGTAGGAAGATACGAACCTCAGCAATACAGGTAACTTAGTATGTCCAACTAAGGAAACTGTATTCTGTTCCCAACCGCGGCCTGTTCAGCTCCTCGGTCAAAAAATCACCCCTCAACTACCTTGTGAAGCGGCATGAGCATTCAACTATGAGGAATAATCGAGGTTATACTATACCAAATCATAGGGTACGGGTGTAAGTCCAGCGGAGGAAGTATAGTGGGATTGACCACGGCTGACCCGAAAGTTCTCATCGCTCATTCCCCATCTGGCAAATGCTGTATAATAGGCTGAACATTACCAAATGAAAGGTTGTTAGCTATGAAATATGGCATCAAATGCCGCGTGGACTCCAATACTGTAATTGGCAAAGAGCCTGTTCAAATAACTGTTAATAATATAGATTTTACACTAGAGCCTTCAGAAGATGGGTTATTAACTGGATTAACTGCTATCATTCCTATTGAGCAAGGACAAGATTTCGTCTCCCAAATCGCTCCATCTAATTTTCCTGGCATAGCATGGACAGTTACGGTGGATTCCAACCAACAAGTTCATGATGAGCTCCACGCCTTGATTCAGTATATAGAGTCAATGCTTTCATTCCATTTCGAGACTAAAAAGATTTATTTGGAGGAAGCAGAGAGATTTTTTGTTCCAGAAAATGAAGAAGAGGGGATGAAAATTGACGTTATGAGTTATTCACTTCGGAAACAGCCGTATCCAGAACAAACAAGGAAACTTACCGTGGGTGATTTTAAAGAAATCATTCAACAGAGAAGCAAATACGAACCATTGAAAGTGCTTAAGATGTTTCACAGGGAAGGGCTTCGGGAATTTGGTTCATTTCGCTATATACAGGCGTTTTATAATTTTTACTTTGTTTTAGAGGATTTGTACTTACAAGGCAAAACCAGTAAGAATGAGGTTATTAAAAGATTTAAGGTAAGTCAAACATTTACGAAAATCGTTCAAAAGTTGATAGATACTTCTATAAAAGGACATCATTTTAAAAACATTCAGGATTTCCTTATGGAAGAAGACCTGAATTTCGATGTAGACGGAATTATAGAGTTGATAGTCGATATGAGGGGAAATCTACATCATTACTCAGGTAAAAGCACGAAAAGGAAAGGCACGCCCTTAAATCAAGGAGACTTTGAAAGTATGGCTTATTTATTGTTGGGTTTATCAGAATTTAGCATTGTTGAAGCAACGTTTAAAGAAGATGGCAATAAAAAAGCAGATAGAGCATGATACCCTATCTGCCTCTCTTGTCTCTTCTGCTACTTCACTGTCCAACTGAGGAAGCTGTATTCTGTTCCCAACCGCGGTCTGAAGAGTTCACCGTTCTAACAAGTGACTATGAAGTGGCTGCTTAGGCTGATGGAGCGTTCAACCACGAGGAATAATCGAGGTTTTGATGATACCAAATCATGGAGTACGGGTGTTCTAAGATCATATACTGAGACATTCCCTGAATCAATCCAGGGGGTTCTGGGTTTGCTGTCACTCTCCCTATCCAGCGATAGGGCCTCATGGCAGGTCTGCCAGACTTTGAAGCCGACGGGCGTCATTCACACAGGACGTGTACGCTTCGGAAGAGACGCTTCCTCATGTCCCGCTGTACTGACGGCTGTCAGAACGTCGAAGAGTTTTACTGCTGGGGGTTGGTGTCTTACTGTTGCAGTGGCGGGCCACCAAGGTCGTATGCCGTTGAATCGAGGACAGCCAGCCAGTCGAAATCGGTGAAGCTTTGAGGAG
>WNFY01005262.1_pt1 | contig 12326 bp, 10 predicted proteins | sample 5400091 | NCBI WGS metagenome assembly WNFY01 (sample SAMN13153364, study PRJNA577476) | soil metagenome | isolation source: 60 cm soil or saprolite under grassland replicate 1 | place: USA:California | collected 2016-06-15 | reverse complement strand
AGGGGTGATGCATCCGGGCGACGCCCCCGGCCTCGGCGTTGATATTGATGAAGGGCTCGCGGCGCGCTATCCCTACGAGCGGGCGTATCTGCCCACGACCCGCAAACTCGATGGCACAGTCCACAGCTGGTGACGGGGGAGAGGGGAGCTATGACGTCACGCCGTGAATTCGTGGCCGGGCTCGGGGCCGCGGCCCTGGGCGCCGTGCTGCCGCTCGATCGCCTCGCGGCCTTCCGGGCGGCGTCCCCGTTCCCACTGTCGGTGCTCACCGACGAAATCTCCCCGGACCTGGGACACGCCTGCGAGATCGCCGCGCGCGAGTTCGGCCTCGGCTACGTCGAGCTGCGCGCCGCGCACGGCAAGAACATCATGCAGTGGGACGCGAACGACGTCGCGGAGGCGCGTGGCATCCTGCAGCGCCTCCATCTCAAGGTGTCCGAGCTGGCGTCGCCGATCTTCAAGGTGAGCTGGCCCGGCGCCCCGCCCTCGCCGTTCGCGCCCAGCGGCCCGCAGTTTGCGGCGGACTTCACCTACGCCCAGCAGGACGAGTTGTTGGACCGCGCGGTCGAGCTGGCGCATCTGTTCGAGACGCCGTACGTGCGCATCTTCGACTTCTGGCGCCTCGACGACCAGACGCCGTACCGGGAAGCGATCGATGACCGCCTCCGCCAGGCGGCGCGCAAGGTGGGCCCGCGCGGCGTGACACTGAATCTCGAAAACGAGGCCGCGTGCAACACGGCCACCGGCGCGGAAGCTGCGCGCTTGCTGGCGGTGGTGCGCGAGCAGTCGCTCAAGATCAACTGGGATCCCGGAAACGCCGCCGCCCGCGGTGAAACACCGTATCCCGACGGCTATGCCAAGCTGCCGAAGGACCGCATCGCCCACATGCACTGCAAGGACATCGTGCGCAAAGCCGACGGCGGCACCGAGTGGGCCGCGATGGGGAAAGGCATCATCGACTGGGCCGGCCAGCTGCGCGCGCTGAAGCGGGACGGTTATCGCGGTGTGTTGTCGCTCGAGACCCACTGGCGCGGCGCCGGCACCGCCGAGGAATCGACGCGCCAAAGCATGGCCGGGTTCAAGGAGCTGCTCGGCCGCGTGGAGTGAAAGGAGAGGGTCATGACGCAGAGAAGGAAGAAGACCATCGGACGCCGCCAGTTTCTCGCCCGCAGCGGCGCGGCCGGGGCCGCCCTCTGGGCGTTGTCGCCGACGGCGCGGGTGCTCGGCGCCAACGACCGCCTGCGGCTGGGTATTATCGGCGGCGGCGCGCGCGGCCAGGAACTGCTGTCGCAGGCACTGAAGCTCCCCAACGTCGAGCTCGTCGCCCTCGCCGACGTCTACACGCGGCGGCACGACGAGGTGCACCGCGTCGCGCCCGCCGCCCGCGCGTTCCGCGACCACCGCCGGCTGCTCGAGCTCAAGGACGTTGACGCGGTCCTCGTGGCGAGCCCGCTGCACTGCCACGCGCGCCACTTCCTCGACACGATCGCCGCGGGCAAGGACCTCTACTCCGAAAAGACCATGACGTGGTCGATCCCGGAGGCTGAGGCGTGCCTCGCCGCCGCGAAGCGGTCCGACCGCGTGGTCCAGATCGGCCTGCAGCACGTCAGCACCGGCGCGTTCGCCGACGCCCGCAAATGGGTCGCGGATGGCCTCGTCGGGAAAGTCACGGCGGTCCAGTCGTGGATGAGCCGCAATACGCCGCGCGGGCACGGCCAGTGGGTGCGGCCGGTGCCGCCCGACTGCACCGCGGACAACGTTCAATGGGACCTGTTCCTGAACGGCCGCCCCGCCCGCCCGTTCGACGCGTTCCGGTTCATCAACTGGCGGCTGTTCTGGGAGTATTCCGGCGGCAACATCACCGAGAACATGGTCCACCAGCTCTCCTGGATCATGGGCGTGCTCGACCTGCCGGTCCCCGTCGCCGCGTACATGTCGGGCGGCGTGTTCTCGGAGAAGGACGGCCGCGAGGTGCCCGACACCATCGCCGTCACCCTCGATTTCCCGGGCGACCTGGTCGTGAGCTGGCAGTCGACGTTCAGCAATAGCCGCTACGGGCTCGGCGAGCGCATCCTCGGCTCGCACGGCACCGTGGAGCGCGTGAGCGGCTCGACCGACATGGTGACCGGCCGCCTGACGTCGGGGGTACGTTACGATCCGGAGAAGGTCAACCGCCCCGACGGCGCTGCGGTGGTGGGCGAGTCGGCGGACCAGGATCATATGGCGAACTTTTTTGACTGCGTCCGTGCGCGGAAGACGCCGAATGCGCCGGTGGAGGTGGGCTATCGGACGGCCGTCGCCGCCCACATGGCGAACCTCGCGTACCGGCAGAAGGCCCGCGTGACCGCGGAGATGGCGATGGCGACGGGGGACCGCTAGCGGCGCGGCGGCTGCGCGAGCGGCGAGCGCCTTGCGTTTTACGCGCGACGCGCTCGATTTCAGTCTCCACTCATTCTCGAGGCTGGCGATGGAGCGGCGGGAAGCGCTGCGCGTCCTCGGCGCCGCCACGGCGGTGCCCCTCGTCTCACGAGACCTCTACGCCCTCGGTCGTGAAGTACACGCCCGGTGGCGCGCCGAGCCCGGCTTCCGCGTCCTCGATGCGGACCAGCAGGCGCTCGTCACCACCCTCACCGACCTGATCCTTCCCGAGACCGACACCCCCGGCGCGAAGGCGGCGCGCGTCGACCAGTTCATCGACGTGATGCTCGCCGACTGGTACGACCCGGCCGACCGCCAGCGCTTCCTCGATGGGCTCGCCGACGTGGACGCGCGCAGCACAGCCGCCACCGGCAAGCCCTTCACCGACGCCACTCCCCCCCAGCAGACCGCGGTGCTTACGGTGCTGGACGACGAGCTCGCTCGGCTCAAGGAATCGCGCCAGAGCACCGGCAAGAACTTCTTCCGCATGCTCAAGTGGCTGACGCTCGTCGGCTACTACACGTCGCAGATCGGCTTCGAGCAGGAACTGCACGATCGCATCATCCCCGGGATGTTCGACCCCTGTCGCCTGCTGGACGCGGCGACCCGCGGCGGGGAGGACTGAGCCGTGGCCAAGACCTACGACGCCATCGTGGTCGGCTCGGGGATCTCCGGCGGCTGGGCCGCGAAGGAGCTGTGCGAGGCGGGGCTGGAGACGCTGGTGCTCGAGGCGGGCCGGCCGGTGAACCCGGACACCGACTCCGTCGAGCACGTCCCCGTCTGGCAGATGAAGTTCCGCGGCAACCGCGACCGCAAGGGCATGCTCGCGCGCCAGCCGGTGCAGCGCAACTGCTACGCGTGTGACGAGATGGCGAACAAGTTTTTCGTGGACGACCTCGATAATCCGTACACGACCGAGGACGGCAAGCCGTTCCTGTGGATCCGCGGCCGCCAAGTGGGCGGGCGCTCGATCATGTGGGGTCGCCAGACGTACCGCTGGAGCGATCTGGATTTCGAGGCGAACGCCAAGGACGGTTTCGGCGTCGATTGGCCGATCCGCTACGCCGATATCGCGCCGTGGTACGATCACGTCGAGCGGTTCGTCGGGATCAGCGGCCAGGCCGAGGGCCTGCCCCAGCTGCCGGACGGGCAATTCCTGCCCCCGATGGGCCTGACGTGCGCTGAGACCCACGTGCGCGACGCCGTCGCGAAATACTGGGGGCGCGACCGCGTGGTTACGATCGGCCGCTGCGCCGTCCTCACGCAGCCTCACAACGGGCGCGCCGCCTGTCACTATTGCGGCCCCTGTCACCGCGGCTGCGTCACACGGTCGTATTTCTCGAGCATCAACGCGACACTGCCGGCCGCGCAGGCGACGGGCAAGCTCACGCTGCGGCCCTACAGCGTCGTGCACAGCGTCATCTACGACCCCCGCAAAAAGCGCGCGGCGGGCGTGCGCGTCGTGGACGCGCAGACCAAGCACCTGATCGAGTTCCGTGCGCGCATCGTGTTTCTCTGCGCCTCGGCGCTGGAATCCGCGCGCATCCTGCTGCATTCGACGAGCCCGGAGTTTCCGGCCGGCCTCGGCAACGCCAGCGGGCAGCTCGGTAAGAACCTGATGGACCACTGCATGGGCGGCGGCGCGGACGGGACCATTCCGGGATACCAGGACCGCACGTCCTACGGCAATCGTCCTAATGGCATCTACATGCCCCGCTTCCGGAACGTGAAGGACGCGTCCCCCGGTTTCCTGCGCGGGTACGGATATCAGGGCGGGGCCGGCCGCGAGGGGTGGGGGCGCGGCGTGGACCAGGCGGGTTTCGGCGCGGACTTCAAGCGGCAGTTGAAGGGGCTCGGCCCGTGGAACTTCAACTTCTACGGCTTCGGCGAATGCCTGCCGCGGCCGGAGAACTTTATCGAGCTGGACGCGACCAAGAACGACGCCTGGGGAATTCCGGCGCTCAAGATCCACTGTACGTGGAGTGACAACGAGCGCGCGCTGCTCAAGGATATGTCGGTGGCCGCGGCCGAGATGCTCTCGGCCGCGGGGGCGACCGACATCCGGCCGTTCGTCCAGGACAATGCGCCGGGGCTCACGATCCATGAAATGGGCACCGCGCGCATGGGGCGCGACCCCAAAACGTCGGTGCTGAACGGCAACAACCAGGTGTGGGACGCCCGCAACCTGTTCGTAACCGACGGCGCCTGCATGGCCTCGTCATCGTGCGTGAATCCGTCCATCACCTACATGGCGCTGACGGCGCGGGCGTGTCACTTCGCCGCCGACGCGATGAAACGGAACGAACTATGAACGCGGAACGCGGAACGCGGAACAACCTGAGTCGGCGAACGTTCGTGGAGGCGATGTCGGCGGCCCTGATCCCTGTTCCGCGTTCCGCGTTCCACGTTCCGCGTTCGACGCGTTTGGAAAAGGTCGGCCTCGAGCTCTACACCGTCCGCAACCTCATGAAGGACGATGTCGACGGCACCCTCGCCAAGGTCGCCGCCGTCGGGTATCGCGAGGTCGAGTTCGCCGGGTACTTCAACCACTCGCCCGCCGAGATCCGCGCCATGATCGATCGGCACGGTCTCACCGCGCCCGCGGGGCACATGCCGTACGAGTCAATCGGACAGGGCTGGGATGCGGTGCTCGACGCCTGCCACACGATCGGCCACCAATGGGCGGTCGTGGCGTGGATTCCCGCGGAGCGTCGCAAGACGGTCGACGACTGGAAGCGCATCGCCGAGCAGTTCAACTCGACGGGAGCGGCGTGCCAACGGGCCGGAGTGCGCTTCGCCTACCACAACCACGACATAGAGTTCAAACCCGTTGAGGGGCGGCTGCCGTTCGACCTGCTGCTCGAGAACACCGATCGCGCCGTCGTGGACTTCGAGATGGACCTCTTCTGGATCACCTTCGGCGGCGCCGAGCCGCTTTCGTATTTCGCCAAGTACCCCGGACGCTTCCCCCTCGTGCACGTCAAAGACATGGCGACGAAGCCCCGGCCCGGCATCCCGCCAGACTCCGTCATGCGCGACGTGGGAAAGGGGAACATCGACTGGAAGCGCATCTTCGCGCGTTCCCAGCAGGCCGGCATTCAGCATTACATCGTGGAACACGACACGCCGGGGGACGCGATCGCGAGCATCACCGCGAGCTACGAGTACCTGAAGAGCCTGGACTTCTGAGCCCTATTCCTCCGGCGGGCCGCCGCTCGCCGTAATCTGGCCCGGTTTGACTTTCGCCGCGTCGAACTTCTGCGCCGCGGCGATGAGCTTGGCGATCGTCTCGTCGAATTCCGCCTTCCCCTTCTTGAATCGCAGGTAGTTGATCCGCCCGACCACGAACGCCTTGAGGTAGGGGCTCTGGAAGCCGTGGGCCTTGAGCGCCGCCACGGCGGCGTTCACGGCCTCGTCCAGCGTCAACAGCTGCTGCGCCCGCTCCCGCCGCACCACGAGGGCTTTGGAGAGCTTCACGCCGAGGAACTCGTCGATCCGTTTCAGGATCGGCTGGTAGGCGCCCCCGGAGAACCGCCCGTTCTGCTGGTAGCACAGGCCCAGGGTGAGGAGCGCGGGCTCCTCGAACTCGAGGGCGAACTCCTTCTCCGGCCGGTCGTCGAGCTCGGCGAGGCCCTGCTCGAGCCGCGTGACCTCCAACGCGCGCTCGCGGACGTTGTGGGCCTTCTCCGTGTTCAGCGCGAGGATCTTGTGGGCGACCTTTTCTTCCGGCACGACGAGGGCGGTGATCGACTTGGCGCCGAGCAGCCGTAACGCCCCCAAGCGGTGGTAGCCGTTCGGGGTCCAGTACTTGCCGTCGGTCGCGCGCACGGCGATCACGGGATCGAGGAACCGGTCGAGCTTGTCGATCGCCTGCGCCAGCCGCTGCACGTGGGTCTCGGAGAGATCGCGCTGGTACGGCGTCGGCTCGACCTTGTCGAGCGGCAGCGCCGCGAGAATCTGCCAGTTCCCGCCCAGCGGATCGCGGTACACGGCCAGCACGGTGCCACCGTCCTCGGTGATCGTGTCCCTGACTCTCTGCACCGCCGGCGGCGGCTCCAGCGCGCCCACCTGCTTCGCGGCGAGCCCCCGCGACTCCGCCGCCGCCTCTTTCTTCTTCTTCCGCTTTTTCTCCGCCATCAACGTCTCCGCTCTCCGCCGAGCCGGGCCAGCCCGGCGCGCGCTTCGTCGGTGTACGGTTTGAGCACGTCGTCGCCGTGCGCCCACGCGGTCGCCACGTACGCATACGCGGCGATCGCCTCGTCGCGGTGGCCGAGCTTCTCGTTCAGCCGGCCGCGCAGCAGCATCGCCAGGATCTCGGACGGCATGGCCGGAAACCAGGCGCCGTCCACGCGCTTGTCGAGCCAGGTGATCGCGTCCTGCGATCGGCCCCGGGCTTCCAGCAGCTGGGCCCGCACGATGTTGTCCAGCGGGCACGCGGTGAAGCAGGCGCTGTCGGGAAGCGCGAGGAACTGGCGCAGCGCGGCGGCGCTGTCACCCCGGGCCAATGCCAGGTAGGCCCGGGACGACAACACCATGTACCCGATGGCGTCCTTGGCGATCGGTGGCGCGCTGGGGGGCAGGTGCCCAACCATGGCTTCCAGGTTTCGATCGACTTGCCGCAACATGGCGGTATCACGATGCGCGCCCGCCCACGCGACCGTCGCGGCGATCCCCTGGCTGGGGGACTGTGCCCATCCGCGGAACACCGCCTCCGCGCTGTCGCGCGGCACCGCGCCGAGCAGGGCGAGCTCGCCATAGAGCGGCGGGAATCCCGTCCCGATCGTCCGAACGGCATCCGTGAGGTGGCCCCGATAGGCAGCGGCCAATGCACCCTGCAGCCTCGCTGGCAGCGACTCCGCCGCCGATCGCGCCCGCGGCAGCCGCTCAGCCGCGTAGGCGCGGACCATCCGGATCATCGTCTCCGCCGAGTCGGGGTAGCGGTCGAGCACGCCCCCGAGGACCGGCAGGCTGGGGGCGAGCGAGTCGAGCATCCGGCCCGTCACCGCATCGTTCGCGGTACGCGGGTCGAGCAGGCGCTCGAGCAGCCGGTAGGGCGCGGCGAAGCGACCCTCGCTGCTCGCCCGCAGGAACCCCGCCGTGTAACGCCGCGCGTCCGCCGGGCCGCGCAGCTGCAACGCCAAGCCGACCGTGTGGATGTACGCGGGCGAGAACGACGAGTCGAGCGCGATCGCGCGGTCGAACGCCTCCAGCGCCTCCCGGCGCCCGATCCCCGCGGTCACGCCGGCGTGGAAGCGCGCGTCGCCCAGCGTGTACCACAGCTCCGGATCGCCCGGGTAGCGGCGCACCGCCTCGTCGAGCGTCGCCAGCAGCCGTTTCCCGTACGCCCACCACGTGGAGCCGACCCATTGCGGCCCGTTGTACACGACGGCCGTGAGCGAGTCGGCGAGGACCAGCAGGCTCTCGCGCGGCGCCAGCCCGTGGTTCAGCCGGCCGGCGGCGAGCGCATAAATGCGCGTGAGCGAATCGCCGCCCGAGTGTTGCCACCCGGCCGCCATGCACGCGTGGCTCAACGCGAGGGTGAACGTGCTGTCGAGCGCGATCGCCCGCTGGTTGTACACGAGCGCGGAGTCGTACTGGGAGCGCCGTAGGAATTGCTCGCCCTGGAGGAACGCCTTGAGCGCCGGCAGCGACGTCGAGCCGAGCCCCGCGCCGCGGACGAGGCCGATGGCGCGGGTGCGGCCCAGGGTGCGCAACACCGCCACGGTCAGCGAATCCGCGAGGCGGTCGATGCGCGCCGACGGGCCGCGCAGCTCGATGTCACCGCCGCCGACGGCGTTGCCGGAGCCGGCGTCGAGCACCGTCGCGGTGAGCCGCACCGAGTCCGGCCCGGCGCCGAGCAGCTGGCCGTAAACGACCGTGCGCGCCCCGGTCTCCTGTCCCAGCGCCTGCGCGGACGTCGCATCGGCGTGCCCGCTCCAGCGCTTGACGACGAGCGTCGGGGATACGGTGCGCAGGGGCCCCGCGCCGTCGAGGCTGCGCGATAGCACGTCGACGAGTCCCTCCCGCCACAACGTCAGTGCCGGGTCGAGCACCTCGAACGGCGCGACGGCGACGCGATCGGGATCGAGCGCGGATGGCGTGCGCCCGCGCAGCAGCGCCCAGCTGAATGCCGCGGCCGCTGCCACCAGTGCGGTGACGGTGAAGCGACGCCCGGCGGGCGAGCGGAGCCAGGCCGCGACCGTGCGCCGGCGCCCAAACCGCGCCGGTCGCGAGCCGCCGGTGGGCGTCGCGATCGCGTCCAGCGCCTGCAGGACCTCCGTGGCGGTCTGCGGCCGGTCGGCCGGGTTCTTCTCGAGGCACCACATCACGAGCTCGGCAAGATCCGCCGGCAGGCTCGACCGGTGTTTGGTGATGTCTTCGACCGGCTCGGCCACGTGCGCCGCGAGCACCTGCTGCGGGCTCATCCCGGAGAACGGCGGCCGCCCCCCGAGCATCTCGTAGGCCATCGCCCCGAGCGAATACAGATCGGCGCGATGGTCCACGTTGGGGTCGCCCGCCGCCTGCTCGGGGGCCATATACGTCGGCGTCCCGATCGCGATCCCCACCGACGTCAGCCCGCTCGAGCCGGCGGCCTGGCTCAACGCCTTGGCGATGCCGAAATCCGCCACCAGGGCGTGGCCCCCCGACAGCAGCACGTTGTCCGGCTTGATGTCGCGGTGCACCACGCCGCGGCCGTGGGCGTAGGCGAGCGCGTCGGCCACCTCGCGGAGGATGCGCACGGCATCCCGCACCGGCAGCTCCGTCTCGCGGGCGAGGCGGGCGCGCAGCGACTCGCCCTCCACGAACGGCATTGTGTAGTAGAGGAGGTCGCCGGCCGCACCGGCGGTGAGCAGCGGGACGATGTGCGGGTGCTGCAGCGAGGCGGCGAGCTGCGTCTCACGGCGGAACCGGTCGACGTTCACGCCGGCGCCGAGCTCGGGCGGCAGCACCTTGATCACCACGCGCCGCCCCAGACCGAGCTCCTCGGCGAGGTACACGCGGCTCATGCCGCCGCCGCCGAGCTCCTTCTCGAAGCGGTACGCGCCGCCGAGCGCGGCCGCGAGGCCGGGGAGGAGATCCGCCATGAGCTCGGAAGATACAGCACTCGGTTCGTTGACGGAGCAACGGGAGCGGTCTACCTTCCGGTCGCTTGCTCCCATCGAGGACGCCCGACGCCGTGCCGCCATCCCGACGCCGTCGCTGGTTGATGCTCCTGCCGCTGGTCCTGGCCGGGTGCGGTGGGCCGTTCCCGCAAAGCGCGCTCCACCCCGAATCTGATTATGCCCGCGCGCTCGACGGCCTGTTCCGCGGCATTTTCTGGTGGGCGGTGCTCGTCTTCGTCGTGGTGGAGAGCCTGCTGCTCTTCATCCTGCTGCGCTACCGGCAGCGCGCCGGGGCCGCCACCCCCAAGCCGACCCATGGCCACACCGTGCTCGAAATCGCGTGGACCATCGCGCCGGCGCTGATCCTCGTCTTCATCGCCGTGCCCACGATGCGCACCATCTTTACCACCCAGGCCCCGCCCGCCGCGAACGCACTCCGGATCGACGTGATCGGGCACCAGTGGTGGTGGGAGTACCGCTACCCTGACGCGGGGATCGTCACCGCGAACGAGCTGCACGTGCCGGTCGGCAAACCGGTGGCGCTCGAAATCACGACGGCCGACGTCATCCATAGCTTCTGGGCGCCCGGCCTGGGCGGGAAGCGGGACCTGATCCCCGGGCACGTGAATCGCATCACCTTCACGGCCGAATCTGTCGGCACCTTCCTCGGCCAGTGCGCCGAATTCTGCGGCGCCTCCCACGCCAACATGCGGCTCCGCGTCGAGGTGGAGTCGGATTCCGCGTTCCGCGCCTGGCTCGCCGGGCAGGGCGGGATGGGACGGCTGGCGGCGAAGGGGAGCGTCGAGGATAGGGGACGGGACGCCTTTCGCCGCTACGGCTGCATCGCCTGCCACACCGTGACGGGCGTGTCGGCGGGCACGATCGGCCCGAATCTCACGCACGTGGGCAGCCGCACCACGATCGCGGCGGGCGTGCTGGCGAACACCGCGGAGGACCTGGCGCGATGGATCGGGGATCCGCCGGGAGTGAAGCCGGGCGCCAAGATGCCCAAGCTCCCCGTGGCCCCCGCGGACCTGAGCGCGCTGGTCGCCTACGTGCAGAGCCTTAAATGACCGCCACCAAGGGGCTGCGGAGCTGGCTGACCACCACCGACCACAAGCGGATCGGCCTGCTGTATTTCTGGACCGCGTTCGCGTTTTTCCTGATCGGGGGCGTCGAAGCGCTGATCATCCGGGCGCAGCTCGCGCGGCCCGGCAACACCGTCGTGTCGGCGGAGACGTTCAACCAGCTGTTCACGATGCACGGCACGACGATGGTGTTCCTCGCCCTCATGCCGTTGTCGGCCGCGTTCTTCAATTACATCGTGCCGCTGCAGATCGGCGCGCGCGACGTGGCGTTCCCGCGCCTCAACGCCTTCAGCTACTGGGTGTTCCTGCTCGGCGGCCTGTTCCTCAACGCCAGCTGGCTCCTGCCCAATCACCCGGCGCCCGACGCCGGCTGGTTCGGCTACGCCAACCTCACCTCGCGCGAGTTCTCCCCGGGGCCGAACATCGATTTCTGGCTGCTGGGGCTGCAGATCCTCGGCGTCGCTTCGCTGGCGGCGGGCTTCAATTTCATCGTGACGATCCTGAACCTTCGGGCGCCGGGGATGAAGATGATGCGCCTGCCGGTGTTCAGCTGGATGACCCTCGTCACGTCGTTCCTCATCATCACGGCGTTCCCGGTCATCACCGTCGCCCTGGTGCTGCTGATGTTCGACCGCTTCTTCGGCACGCACTTCTACCTGCCGTCCGCCGGCGGCGACCCCGTGCTATGGCAGCATCTGTTCTGGATCTTCGGCCACCCCGAGGTCTACATCCTCATCCTCCCCGCGATGGGCATCATCTCCGAGGTGCTGCCCACCTTCGCGCGGAAGCCCTTGTTCGGCTACACCGTCGTCGTGTACTCGGGGCGGCCAGATCCGCGCGACGAGCGCGCTGCACTTCGCCGTCGGGTTCATCGCCTTGTTCACGATCGGCGGGCTCTCGGGCGTGATGCACGCCTCGCCCCCCGCCGACCTGCAGCAGACCGACACGTACTTCGTCGTGGCGCACATCCATTATGTGCTGTTCGGCGGGACGGTCTTCGGGCTGTTCGCGGGGATGTACTACTGGTGGCCGAAAATGACCGGCCGGCTCCTCGGCGAGGGCCTCGGCAAGCTGCACTTCTGGCTGATGTTCGTCGGGATGAACCTCGCCTTCTTCCCGATGCACATTATCGGCCTGCTGGGGATGCCGCGCCGCATTTACACCTATGGGCCGGACCTCGGCGTCGCCAGGCTCAACCTCGTGTCCACGGTCGGCGCGTTCCTGATCGGCGTTTCGATCGCCGTCTTCCTCGTCAACGTCTGGCGCACCCGCACCCGCGGCAAGGTCGCCGGCAACGACCCGTGGGGCGGCGCCACGCTCGAGTGGACCATCCCCTCGCCGCCGCCGCCACACAACTTCGACGTCATCCCCACGGTCGCGAGCCGTCTGCCGCGCTGGTCGATGACGCAGCTCAAGGCGATCCCCGAGGGCGCCGACCTCGGCAAGCCTCACACTCCGGCGGGCTCGTGGTGGCCGCTCGTCGCCGCCGCCGGGCTGCCGGTCCTGGCCCTCGCGCCGCTGACGCACACCCTCTGGGTCGCGTTCCTCGGCGCCGCGATTCTGATCACCGGCATCTATCGCTGGGCTTTCGAGCCCTTTGAGGCTTGATGGAGAGAACCAGCCTCGGGCTCGACAACCGCAAGATGGCGTTCTGGGCCTTCATCGGGTCCGAGTGCCTGCTGTTCGCGTCGCTGATCTCGACGTACCTGATCTACAA
>WNFY01005045.1_pt1 | contig 12326 bp, 10 predicted proteins | sample 5400091 | NCBI WGS metagenome assembly WNFY01 (sample SAMN13153364, study PRJNA577476) | soil metagenome | isolation source: 60 cm soil or saprolite under grassland replicate 1 | place: USA:California | collected 2016-06-15 | reverse complement strand
TCCAGTCGCGACGACCCGCACCAACACCTCGTCCTCGCGCGGCTCATCAAGATCCAATTCTTCAAGTACGAAGGGATGTGCTTTCTCAGGTACGACGGCTGCAAGGATAGCTGTCCGCTCCGTCGCGTGTTTGCTCTCACGTGTTGTACGTTGCAGCTCTTGCATCGCCCCCTCCTTTCGCTTTTTTCTCTTTAGAAATAAGGAGAGTCAAATGACTTTCCTTCTTGCCGGAACAACATGTGTTGATTCACTCTTACCAATACCTCCGACACTCAGACCGCCACCAAAAACGTGGACGGCTGACGAGACAAGCATCAAGTTGACCTAATTTGTGGTAATGAAAATCAATGAAGACATTGACTCAAGTAGCGTTCTCCGCTCGGGGAGAGGTCTTGATAAGGAGAAAGGTAGATCAGGCTAAAGAGAGATAGAGGCTAGACAAATGACTTAACAGCAGATACACTATCCGTGTTAGGTAAGTCATGTCCTACACGGGGTACTGAGTACAAAGAGGTTGCTCTCTATGACACAACATACACGGGGCCGTTTTCATTACCCGCTCCCTCAGGTCAAAGATGCGCAGTTGCTTCTTCGAGATGCAACTGGCACTCTTCTCTCAACCATTCCCATTGATTCAGCAGAGTGGTATGGTTGGTTACAGGATCACACGCATCAATCCTTTTCGTATCAGACTCCAACAGGGGCAATTACGCTTCGTCGAGAGCAACAGCGTCGGGGGTCGTATTGGTATGCCTATCAGAGCCAGCGGGGAAAAGTTCATAAAGCGTATGCTGGGAAGTCAGAGCATCTTTCTCTGGAACGCTTGCAAACGGTCGCAGCCACATTACTTCAGTCATCAGCAATACCTTCTCATGTGGATGTATGTTTACATCTCTTTGGTTCCCCCCACCTCTTGTCTCATCAGCAAAACGTTGCTCTCCATTCGACAAAGATGTTTGCTCTCCTGACCTATCTTGCATTGCATAGACGCCCTCAATCACGTGAGCACCTAGCGACACTTTTCTGGCCAGATAGTATGGCTGCTGCTGCTCGAAAAAATCTACGCAATCTCTTGTGGTCCATGCATTCAGCTCTTGGGATTGGCATCATTCAAGGAAATGAGCAGGTGACGCTTAAGAAGTATGTGTGGACAGATGTTCAAGAGTTTGAGCAAGTCTGCCAACAGGTTGCAATGCAAGCACGGGGAAAACTTTCTTCTGGTATGAATGTTCCTCTCGCTCCTACTGAGGCGGGTGCACATGTCGCAACGCTGATGTCTCTTTACCAGGGTCCCTTGCTTCAAGGGATTCAGCTTAACGACCTGCTCGATTTTGATCTATGGCTTGGTGCTGAGCGTGAACGTCTCCGGCAACAGTATTTTCAGGCGCTCTCCACGCTGATACATATTCAGGCAGCGGCGGGAAAATGGTCAGAAGTATTGACCATTGCCCACTCAGTAGTGGCACTCGATCCATTGCAAGAGTCGATGTACCACATGTTAATGAAGGCATATGCCTACCTGGGACAGCGCACGAATGCGTTACGCCAGTACGACCTGCTCAAAGCAGCGCTTGATCGCGAACTGGGAGTTGCGCCGTTGGTCGAGACGCAGCAACTGCGTGATGCCATCGTGAATGGGACGCTCCATAGCGATTCAATCACCTCACCACATGATGTTCCTCAGAAATCGGCACAGTCAGCCTCGAAAGTGAACCCTTCACCGTTCATTGGCCGTCAATTGGAATATGATCTGTTACAGAACGCACTTGCCGAGGCCGCCAGGTCCCCGGGCCGGGCCCATGTTGTCCTTATCAACGGAGAAGTTGGGATTGGAAAATCAATGCTGTGGCAAACATGGTCCTCCTCATTACAGCCAGGATATACTGTTGTAGAACTTCAGTGCCTTGCCTCAACCCAGGCACTCCCTTTCGCTCCTCTCATCACCTTTCTTCGCAGCCAGCAGACGATGCAGCGCATTACCGCGCTATTACCTCGTCCACCTCTTTGGGTCAGTGACGTTGCCAGGCTCGTTCCCGACTTGCAAGCGATCATCCCCAATGCCGGCATCCCAACGGCCCTGTCATCGCGAGACGAACTCCTGCGCATGTTTGAAGCGATAGCCCAGAGTGTCCTTGCCCTGTCCTCACAGCCACTTGTTCTGTGGGTCGATGACCTCCATTGGGCAGACCAGACAACGCTCGATTGGTTCAACTATTTCGTCCAGCGTCAAGGCGATAAGCCATTGCTCGTGGTTGCCGCTTATCGTCCAGAGGATGCTCCCCCATCGCTCATTCAATTCACGGCACAATGGGCTCGTCTTGGTATTCTGCAGCATCTCTCGCTCAGCCCTTTAACCCAGGACGAGTCAACGGCTCTCGTCATTGCATTGGGCGGGGAGCAAGCGCGTAGTGCTGCCATTTACGAACAGAGTGCAGGAAATCCCTATTTCATCAGTGAACTGGTACGCTCTGCACCTCATAGCGTCCCAACGGCTTTAGCCGATCTGCTCCAGGCGCGGTTAGAACGACTTCCAGAAGTGGCCCTGCAGGTCTTACAAGCGGCGGCCATCCTGCTTCCTGATACAGATATTCCTACCCTGCGTCGAACGAGTGGACGCAATGAAGAAGAAACATTGGAGGCGCTTGAAAACCTGTTTCGAGCCGAACTCCTTCGTGAACAGGGGCAGCAGTATGCCTTTGTGCATCCGCTGGTTGCTACGATTATCGTGGACCACATGAGTGGTATTCGTCGTGCAGCGCTTCATCGCCGCGTGGCTGCTGTGTTGGAAAGTATGTATGCTGAGGAGATTCCCACGGTTGCCGGAAGGCTGTTCAGGCATTATCAAGCGGTGAACATGGGACGTCAAGCTGCACACTTTGCAGAGATTGCCGCGACCTACGCACTTTCCCTGGCGGCCCCCGCGGAAGCAGTATTCTTCTATCAGGAAGCCCTTGCCCTGGCGCCTACTCCTCTCCGGCAATTTGGGCTAGGGGTAGCCCTGATCTGGCAGGGAAAGCTTGAGGACGCGAAAGCTGTCCTGGAAGTAGCCCAGGGCGCCTTTGATGAACAGGGGAATTGGCAAGGTGTCGCACAGACCAGCTTCGAGTTAGCGAAACTCTGTCTGGCCATGGGAGATAGCCATGGAGTTCTACGATGGGCGGAGCAAGGGCGAGAGGCACTGGTTTCGACGGATGATGCTGCTATGCATGCTGTGGCGCAGTATCTTCTTGGCCTGGGGTGTCGAGTGTGCGGGCACGCACTTCTTGAGGCTGAAACACACCTCCTCGAAGCTTCACAATTAGCTCAGACCGCGCAATACCTGGAGTTACGGGCAACGATTTCTGTCGAACTGGGAAATGTCTATGCACAACAGGGTGATCCTGCCAGAGCAGTGAAGGCATGTGAAGAGGCGGTCCGCCTTGCCCATAGAGCAAAAGATCGCTTTCAGGAAATATTAGGGCATAATAATGCTGCCTATTATGCCCTCTTGCAGGGTAATCTGGAATGGGCACAAGAGCATATCACGATCGGTTTGGCGCTCGCAGAGAAGCATGCTGTAGCAGTACCTCGCCAGTGGCTCTATAGCACACAGGGGGAATTGGCACTCGCGCAGAAGCAATGGGAGGAAGCGGCCACCTGGTTTACGCGAGGTCTCGTGGAGGCGGAGCACTATGGCAATCGTGAGCAGATTGCCAACTATCATGCCAATCTCGGTCTCTCAGCTCAGGGACGGGGCGATCTGGAGAGAGCTGTCCTCTTGCTTGAACAAGCACGTACAGAGGCTACGCTCATAGCAGCACCGCACTTGCATATCCAGATTCACCTCTGGCTGACCGAATTGTACCTGCTCAGAGAAGAGTATGCAGCCGCCAAGGAGGTGTTGAACCGTGCCAGCAAGTTGCTGGAGACAAGCGATTTGGGCCTGTTGCGTAACTGCTTCCAACAACTTCAGACAAAACTGAGAAGCATACCGTAAATGTTGAATTTCATGGATCTGGCACGTTCTGGTGATCAGGTAATAGGTGTACATTTGGAAATGAAACGGCTGGGAATTTGCCCTTTCTCTGTTGAGAAGTTGCTTTTCCCAGGTGTTGCGCAACGAGCGTATTATGTTGAACCCTTTGTTGAAGGAGGTCCATTATAGATAACAGACAACCACACATCCGTGAGGGCTGTACTGGCTACTTGGTACATCTGTTGGGGAAATGCCATCTTAAGAGCGATAGAGTGTGCCATCAGTGGTTGCAGATGAACAGTTAACCAGGATAAAATCTGAGGGTGTGAATCTATGCTCACTCTGCGACAAGAAATCAACGCATCTTCCTGAAGGAGCAACTGATTCTCATTATCTAATGATACCATCTCTATCGGTATCCGCTAAAGGCCATTAGCAGCTGTAAGTATGCTATACATATCCTCAGGATTGTATGCTAATGTTCCAAATAGTTTCTTTTTTGCATGTCTGCTAATGCTTTTGAAAAAAGGATATGATGAAACGAGCAGGTCAACCGGCTATCTCTCCTGCTGGCATTGAGGCGTTGAATCACGAATAGGTTTACTTGCAGCATTCAGAGGATATATGCCCGGTACGATCCGTAACTATCTGAACGACCTGTGCCAGTTCATTGCGCAATGCGAGGCAAGTTGGCAGGAGGATCAGGATACTGCTCATCCTTTTGCTCCTTCCAGTGTCTTTACTGCGACGCTCAGGCACTACCGGCCGCATCTATAAACGAAGAATAATTATGCACCCTTGAAATTGCTTGGTTTTCATAAATATGGCATTACAAATTCTTGCGAATCTACCCGTGTTGAGTCAGGAAGTTTCCAGAAATGACAGTACTAGAAGACAAATCCTTCTATGCCGCAAGCGAGTGCCCCGTTCCGCCAGTTTATATAACATACGTGCGGGTAGCAAACACAATGAAGAAACTTCACCTTTTGAGAACTCAGTCCATATATCCTTCGATGATGTGGCTGTAGCACCATCTAATAATCGAATATGGGCCTCATTGGGTAAGCTATCTATGAAATTGGCATCCGGATTGCTGGCTGCGATAGCCTTCAGCACTTCAAGACAGACAAGCTCGCTCTTAGCAGTACGGCATGGGTCCCCGATGTTTTGGGCCCAATAAGCAGAAAGATCCGCCATTCTGTAGATATCTCTCAATTTTTCCACTGTAGCTTTGTTCTTATGAGAGGAGAGAGCATAGAGTAAGTGGAGTTGTCGAAGAGCGCTGATTCTATAGAGATTAATTTGCCGTGCTTGCTGTCCAAGCCAGCGATATTGTTCTTGGGCCTCACGAAATTCTGGTGAATCCGGTGTTGACATGGTTGCGCGAATAGTGATGAACTTATCCAAATCTGCGCCTTCTTCTAGGCGCAACAGCCCTCGTAACAGCGGGCGAATGATCGTACTAGGCCATGTGCCAAGCATATTACTGGACAGCAGCATAGGGAATAGTGGCCATATTGTTGCCAAAGAACCTAGTAAATTTTTATATTCATCCCATGCTTCTTGAGTCATCCTATCGCGATAAACTAGAGTTCTCCACAATACTACGAAGGAAACTCTCAATGCCGCTAGAATAGCCCAAAGAGTGTAAGCACCTCGATTCAAGTACTCCACTTCAGTGTTACAAAGGTAAAGATACTGTCCGATCTGTTCAGCAGGCTTATTTGCACGTATTGCTTTTCGTCCAGCCTCATGAAGGAGCCGAGCGCCACTGAGATGCCGCCCTGAATAATAATAGCCGAATGCTTTTATCTCCAGAATTTGCTGTTCAGAGAGCAAATCGCACTCACCTTCTGTTAACCCATCAGCAAGTCGCCAAAATCCTGCTCGCAGGCCCATCCAGCGCGCCCATAGTCTCAGCTGAACAGGATATGTCTGTTCTATCTCTTTAAAGCGAGATTGAATTGCCGTCTCATCAACCTTTACCCGAGGTAAGGTTGCCAAGTCATCATGTAACAACTCAGCCAACGCATATTGTAGCTCGCCATGCGTATTCACTGAGTACGAAAGTGGAACCTTCTTTGCTAAATTCTGAGCATCTAGTGTCCAATTATCTGGTTTACAGCTTTCTTCGCTTGTTCGAAACCATATGACCCCTTGGAGCTTACAGTCGACTAATGCTCTGCAAATATCGAGGTCCTTGCCGCTAAAGCCGAGAATAAGAACTAATTTATTCTGCATGATTGATTGCAAATGTTTACGCTTCCATTGTTCCAGCTTAAATTCCTGTTTGTAGTCAAATACCAGGGATATCGGCGATGTGTTAGCGCCATGAATATGAAAAATTTCTCTCGCGCTAAATTCATTAAGCTGATCCTCAGTAATCACTATATCGGGCATAGAGCGAATAATAGACGAGAAGTCTTTATTCTCATGAACATGTGAAATTCCCATATCGTAGTTGCTCGTAATGACAGGCAGTGCTAAATCTTGGTCTGCAGCTACATCGATAAGCCTCCTTATCTGCTGATGAATCGTATTCGAATGATCCACCTTGATACGGGTGAGGATCACAACGATTTTTTGTGCAAGGTCAGCATTGAGTTCGCTCATTCTTGCCATCAGAACCTCAAATGGAATACCATCAGTACTGTACTCAATCTTCTTGGGAAGATCCTGAAGCTCTTCTGGATAAGTTGATAGCATAAGTGTCATCAAATGCTTGACTATTTTCTCGCCTGCCGGGACATTCGCTGGTACAAATTGAGAGACTCCAGAACCTACGAGAAGTGCAAGATTACTGGCTTCGAAAGCTTTGTAAATGATGGAAAGAAGTTCATTCCAATTAATCGATGATTGGTCAGAGTTGACGTTAAAAACAGAGTACTCAGTAATGGCCATGAATTACTCCTGCACTTTCAGAAACGTGCTAGTGATTTATTGGAGCGTGCTTCCGTTCTTGAGAGCGCGAATAACCATCTCAAAGAGTTCTTGCGGATCATTAGTGGAGCCAAACGCGCCTCTTCTCCGTGCTTCGGCTATGTGCTCTGGCCTTTTACTTCCCGCATAGATAATAAATGGCGTGCTGATATGCATCTCTTTTACTTTTTCTAGCAATGTATATCCTGCTCGCTGATCAGGAGGACGACCCATATCTGAAATGATGACATCATATTTTTTCTGCCTTAACTTGTCCAAAGCGTTCTCAGTGAATTTGCTGATGGTAAATTGTATACCTAGCGCTTCTAGAGCCCGCCTCTCATAGGTGTTATTAATTGGCTTGTCATCAACCCAGAGCGCTGTTGACTCCTCTAACTGCCGAGAGGCTGTCGTAGTGATTAACCGATCAACCACCTTGACTACTTTCGAAATTTCCTCCTCTTTCTCTTTATCAGGGAGTTGCTCTTTGACCTGCGCTCCATCTTGCCAGATGGCTGTTGCGGCCCCCAATGATGCAGCGACCTCTATAATTTGTTGCCTTTTCGCGGTTGTTTCGAAAGGACCTGCTTTCAGGTTGATTTCGATAATGTCGCCGAGGAACTTCTTAAGTGGAGCACGCAGGACAAGCACAATAATCAGAATAACGAGAGGCCAACTGATGGCTTGAAGGAAGGATAAGAGTGTCTCTAACAGTTTCTCCCATTGATTAATATCCATCCGTCCGTCCTCCTTTGCAGCTTTACAATGATTTAGAGAGGAATACTTATTTTACTCTTATTGTGTTATCTATCCGCAGTCGGTCACTATTCTAACATAAAAATATTTTCTTGAGGAGTGTGTACGATGCCATAGCGAAAGTTGTGTAAAGGAGAGGAAGGAAAAGAGCACCTGCAAAACCGATAATACAGGCATAGACTCTTCCCTTTGGAAGAGATCGTTCCTTTGAATTCACCCCTTAAGAAGGAGGGACCTATGCCTGTACCTAAGAAAAAGCGTATCACAGCCGAGAAAGTCTTTTCAACGTCGGAACCATCTTCCCCACTGCTGCCGGAGCAGCAAGCATTTCACTAGCACCTGCGAGCCCTGGCTCAAAGCGCGGTGCGCACCGTCTTGGAACTGGTGATGCGCGAGGAATTGGATGCCTTTATTGGAGCGGCCTGGGGAGAATGCAGTCCCAAACGCAAGGGCTATCGCAACGGCACCTACACCCGTGATCTGGCGACAGCGACGGGCCGACTCGAAGATCTCAGGGTGCCCAGGGACCGCGAAGGCCAATTCCACACCCAGGCCTTTGAACACTACTAGCGCTATGAACCGCATATCGCGCGATCAGACTGACGCAGATGTTCGTGGCTGGAGTGAGCACGCGACATCCGTGGGAGAAGTCGCTCAAAACCTGATGGGAGTCGCCCCCAGTGCTAGTACCATCAGTCGCCTCAATCAAACGCTTACCCAGCAATTTGAAGCGTGGCGTGAGCGCTGCCTGCAAGAAAACTGGCGGATTGTGTATCTGGATGGCGTGCATTTCAGCATCCGCCATGGAGACAAGTCTGACTCGACCATCATTTTAACCGCCTTAGGGGTGGATCTGGCAGGAAACAAAGAGGTGCTGGCCTTACGCGCGTGCGCTGAGGAGGACAAAGATGGATGGGCTTGTCTGTTGCAGGATCTGCGTTCACGTGGGGCGAGGCACATTGATCTGCTGGTGACCGATGGGCATGACGGCCTGCTGGCTGCGGTCTCCGAACAGTTTGCGGCCACCCCTCGTCAGCGCTGTCTGCTCCATAAACAACGCAACGTGCTCAATGCCATCCCGCGACGAGAGCGAGGTGACGTCCAGGCTGAACTCGTGGGCATCTGGGATCAGCCGAGCAAGCCGGAGGCGCTGACCTGCTTGGCCGCCTTCAAAGCCAAATATGCTCAGCGCTATCCCGAAGCGGTGCGAAGCCTAGCTGAAGACGAAGAGCACCTCTTGACCTTTTATGCCTTTCCTGAGGCTATGCACCGGCACATTCGAACCACGAACGCCATTGAAAGTCTGTTTAGTAATGTGCGCCAACGCACCGATCAGATTGATGTCTTTACGACGGAGTCCAGTTGCCTGACGATTGTCTGGGCCACGATCCAGGATATCCGCTTGCACACACTCTCGTTGGAATGAAGCCACCGAACTGAGGACGATTGATGCATAAGCAACCAGCCATGAAGGCTGGTTCAGCAGGGGGTGTCTTTTTGTGCCATTTCTGGCCTTTTCTCATCGCTACGTAAGATTTCTTCTGCTCTCATGGCATGGTTTCCTGTCCCACCATCCACATACCGTAGTCAAACCACCTGTCCTTTTATGGCTCAGGCTTGCCAGGCTTTGCCTACAAGTCGGTTCAATGCCGTTTCGGCGAGTATCCTCTAGCCCAGTGCCGCTCTTCTTACACCAAGAGAGAGAGCGGAGGCAAGTAAGGCAAACAGGGTACTAGGGAGCAGGAACAGACCGATGCTCCAGACTGTAAGCAACGTCAACATGACGATGACAGCGGTTGATGCCCAGAGCACGATCCGCCACCCACCGGCTCCCGTGCGGCTATGCACCACGGCGCTGACACCTACACCAATGAGTCCCAACAAGAGGATACCCAGGGCGACAAGAGTGATTGGTTGTATGCCGACCTGTAACAAATTTGCCGTTCCAGTCTGACATGAACTAATGGTGCTGCCATTTCCCGAACAGCTATGAAAACTGAAGACCGGGCCAAAGAGAGTAAAGGCTAGAACAAGGCAGCCAACGATACCTCGCCAAGAGCTGCTTGACATATACCTGTCGTATCTTTTGCACTAAACTCCTTGCTTGAGCAATGAAAATTGGATAAGATACAGCCAGAGGAGATGAGTTCTGGTTTGCGTTCTCATGGCTTTTTTCACGCTCTCTCTTTTGAAAAGGAGCGTTCATGCCCAAACATCGATATCAGCGCAGAGAGCCGACGCACGACTGGCAACAGATCCGTCCGTTGCTCAAGGATCAAGTCCAGATAACATATGAGTTAATTCGTCCCGTGATTTTGTTCGGAGTCAATCCGACTGAACGCTCGGAAGAAACCGGTATCTCTCGGCGGACGATTTACTACAAAGCCAATCTCTTTGATACGGCAGGCATGGCGAGCCTGCTGCCGCCAGAGCCACCGCCATCCGTTCCCAAACTCGATAAGCGTACCTTGCCTCCACCCATGCGCCAGGTAATCGTGGACCTACACGCGGAGTATGCCGATCTCAACATCCATGAAATCGCCACCATTTGTTACGTCCAGTTTGGTCGTCGCCCGAGTGCTCAAACTATCAAGTTGGTGCTGGCCAATGGCCCCAAGCCACAGCGAACAACACGTCGTTTCCCGCTGTTTGCCGAGATGACCGATCCACGAGAGCGACGGCTGGCCATCATTAAACTCCATGCAGAGGGATGGACCGCCACATCGATTGCAGGCTATCTGGGCACCTCGCGACAGACGGTCCATACGACGCTCAAGCGATGGGTCGAGGAACAGTTTGCCGGGCTGGAAGATAAGTCTACTCGACCGCGTCAACCAGCGACCAAAATCACATTGCGGGCCATGCAAGAAGTGAAACGGTTGCAGATCAACCCAGAGATTGGGGAATATCGCATCAGTGCTGCGCTCGAACAACTAGGCATCAAGCTCTCCCCACGGACCTGCGGGCGCATCCTGGCCCTCAACCGGGAACTCTATCATCTCAAAATGCGAAGCCGCGGTGGACGCCCCAGGAAAGAGATGCCCTTCAAAGCCGAGCGACGCCATCAGTACTGGAGCGTTGATATTCGCTACCTGGATATGCATCGACTAGAAAATGAAGACAAGGTGTATTGTATCAGCATCCTGGAGAACTACTCGCGAGGTGTGACAAGAAATTAGTCACGAACACTATCTGAAGCAAAGGAGGAATTCCCTTTGGTAAGGTTCGGGTCTTCCCCCAAAGACCCGATGGCTACAGGCGTAGCTTTCGGTTGAGCAACAGATCGGTGAGAGAACTGCCTGGACAACGTGGACAAGAGGAGCTAGCTCTCGCTCCTAACTCGGTCTGCTAGCCAAAGATACTACCGGGTTACGCAAGAAAGCTCTGTTTGACGGGTCGTTAAGTTTCACACGGTGAAAAGAGAGATGCCCCACAAGGGCTAGCCGTGAGTATGAGGTAGGATGCATTCTCGGCTTGCATCCGAACGCTGCTCGCGCGACAGCTAAGGGCAATGGTACAGGGGTAGAACCTAGCCTACTCATACGACAGGCAAGACGCGCCTGTAATCGGCCTAGAGGAGCAACCCACAGGGTATCGCAATGTGCTCGTGATTAAACTTGTGAGAGGTGATGAGTTCGCCTGAGACCATGCGCGTCTCAGGCTATGGTAGCTGCACCGGAAGAACACATCACCAGTCGGAGCCATCATAGTACCCATGAACGCCAGCTAATGACTGGACTAGGGGGAAGGGTGGCAGTTACCTCATAAACCATGAGGGGCAATGAGAGGACTGGATACGTATGTCCGATATCATCAAAGCTCAACAAGGTTTAGCTCGCAAAGCGCAAGCTGACAAAAGTCATCAGTTTCAAGACCTGTATCATCTTCTCTGTAAACGTGAGTGGATTGAAGAGGCGCTCCGGCACGTTCTCAACAACGATGGGTCACAAACACCCGGCGTTGATGGAATCAGTTGGAAAGACTTCAACGATGCAGAGAAAAATGATTTTGAGAATGAAAAGTTCCGGCGACAATTCATTGACGAGTTACAAGCAGAACTGAAAACTCACACCTTTAAACCATCACCAGTACGAAGGGTGGAGATACCAAAGCCAGGAACGAGCAAGACGAGGCCGCTAGGAATTCCGATAAAGGCCGCACACTACCTGTCTTTGCAGGCGATGTTCGGGATTCCATGTTTTCTCCTCCTGGTGGACTAGAATCTCCGGTCCACCTTCATAGATCTACTCTACCACGTTTTTGCTCTGCGAGCCAGTTCGGCGACGCTTCCAATGTCGTTGAGTCGGCTTGCGCAGTTTCTCGATGATGTCTGGGGTGAGGCTAATCCAGCGTGGGCCATGCGGATGAGCACGGACGCTCTCCAGAATCCCCGCGTTACACCAATCGGCAATGGTCGAGACATTGACATTGAGCAGTTCGGCTGCGGCCAGGGCCGAGTACCGTCCATCGCCTCGTTGTCCGCTCGGACAGAATCCCGGCCCCTCCGGGCAGGCGAGGGGAATGGAATAGGCAACACGAATCCAATCGACTTTGCTGGCGGTAAAGCTGCCTCCCAGCCCTGGACGCAACCCCGCTTCATTGAGCAGGGTCGCGATCTGGGTCGCCGTATGGGTTGGAGACCACTCCCGCACACGCTCGACGACGTGTGGGCTCGTCTGGCGTTCTTCCCACGACA
>WNFY01015258.1_pt1 | contig 12327 bp, 12 predicted proteins | sample 5400091 | NCBI WGS metagenome assembly WNFY01 (sample SAMN13153364, study PRJNA577476) | soil metagenome | isolation source: 60 cm soil or saprolite under grassland replicate 1 | place: USA:California | collected 2016-06-15 | reverse complement strand
ATCGTGCTGGTCGGCAGTTATGCGATGGACGACGGCCGTTACATCAACAATGGCTGGCTGCAAGAACTGCCCGATCCCATCACCAAGCTGACTTGGGACAACGGCGCGCTGATGAGCCCGAGTTTTGCGAAACGTTTGAAAGTGGAGACCGGCGATCTTGTTCAAATCACGATCACGGAGGCATTGCGCGACGCAAACAGGCAGCCGATTAAACGCGAGCTCGCGATCGCCGCCGTCGTGTCTCCTGGACACGCGGAAAATTCAATGACGATCTCGCTTGGTTACGGGCGTAAGAAGACCGGGCCGATCGGCGAAGAGGCTGGCTTCAACGCTTACCTTTTGCGCACGGCTTCCAATCCGTACTTCATCGCGGCCGACGGCCAGGGAATCGAGAGCGTGAAAGTCACGAAAGTCGGAAAGAAGTACCCGCTCTCGATCACGCAGGAACATTTCAGCATTGAAGGGCGCGGTCTAGTGCGTGAAGCCACGGTCGAGCACTACCGCGAAGACAATGAGTTCGTGAAAAAAATTGCCGGCGACGACGAACTGCCGCCTCGACTGCCTTCTCTTTACAGTCATCCGCCGATGGACGCGCCGCAGCAATGGGGCATGACTGTCGATCTTAATGTGTGCACCGGTTGCAGCGCCTGCGTCATAGCCTGCCAAAGCGAGAACAACATTCCCATCGTAGGCAAGTTACAAGCGGGACATGGCCGCACCATGCACTGGATTCGCATCGATCGTTACTATGCGAGCGAGAAAAAGTTCAACCAAGACAACGGCGATTGGCCGGAAAACCCGGAGATCGTGCACGAGCCGATGATGTGTCAGCATTGCGAGAACGCGCCGTGCGAAACGGTTTGCCCGGTCAACGCCACCGTTCACAGCGAAGACGGTCTCAACGTCATGGCTTACAATCGCTGCATCGGCACCCGCTATTGCGCAAACAACTGCCCGTTCAAGGTACGCCGCTTTAACTACTTCGACTACAACCAGCGGCCGGTCGGAAAAAAGAAAATCGCGGGCGAGTTCGGTATTTACGAAGAATACTTCGCGCCGTTTACGACCAAGGGCGCGCCCGATATCGTCAAGCTGCAGAAAAATCCTAACGTGACCGTGCGCATGCGCGGCGTGATGGAGAAATGCACTTTCTGCGTGCAGCGCATCGAGGAAGCGAAGATCGCGGCGCTCGTCCGCGCGGGTGCGTCGAGTAACACAAGCATCCCGCGCGATTCGTTCACGACGGCGTGCGCGCAGGCCTGTCCGAGCGAGGCGATCGTTTTTGGCGACATCAAAGATCCGGAAAGCCGCGTATCGAAAATGAAACAACAGGACCGCAATTATCGGTTGCTCGAATATTTGAACGTGAACACGCGAACCAGTTATCTCGCACGCATCCGCAATCCAAATCCGAAAATGCCGGATGCGGCAAATGTTGGTGTGGCCAGCCCGGAGGAAAAAGCATGATGAAGATTTCGATCTTGCCCGCCTCAGGCGGGTCAATCTTAGGGCTTATCGATCTTAGTTAAGCATGGACGCAGCACCGGAAAGGATCAAAGGCAAAGCCGCGACCACGGTCGAGCGGCCCTTGGCACGCGCGCCGCTGGTGTTGAACAAGCGCAACTTCAGCTGGCTGACGGAGCGAATTTCCGGCGTGGTCGAGAATCCAGCGCCGCGCTGGTGGTGGGTCACTTTCACGATCACCGGAACGATCGCCATGTTCGGTATGTTTTGTCTCGGCTATCAAATTTCCACCGGTGTCGGCACCTGGGGGCTGAACCATCCAGTGGGCTGGGCGTGGGACATTACGAATTTCGTTTTCTGGATCGGTATCGGGCACGCCGGCACACTCATCTCCGCGATCTTATACCTGCTTCATCAAAAATGGCGCACGTCGATCAATCGTTCCGCCGAAGCAATGACGCTTTTTGCCGTCATCTGCGCCGCGATTTTCCCCGGGGTGCACGTCGGCCGGGTCTGGATGGCGTGGTATCTCGCGCCGTTGCCCGATAATTACGGCATCTGGCCAAACTTCCGCAGCCCACTGATGTGGGACGTGTTTGCGGTCTCGACCTACTTCACCGTTTCGGTTTTGTTTTGGTACACCGGCTTGGTTCCCGATCTGGCGACGCTGCGCGACCGCGCCACGACCAAGATCAAGAAATTTCTGTTCGGGATTTTCGCGCTCGGCTGGCGCGGCTCGAACCGCCACTGGCGTCATTATGAAATGGCGTATCTGCTCCTGGCCGGTCTTGCGACGCCGCTCGTTCTCTCCGTGCACAGCGTCGTCTCGTTCGACTTCGCCACCTCGATTTTGCCGACGTGGCACACAACGATTTTCCCGCCCTATTTCGTGGCGGGCGCGATCTTCGGCGGCTTCGCCATGGTGCTGACGCTCATGTTGCCGGCGCGGGCCATGTTCAAACTGCACGACATCATCACGCCCCAGCATATCGACAAGATGGCCAAGATCATTTTGTTGACCGGCTCCTTCGTCACCTATGCCTACACGATGGAATTTTTCACGGCCTGGTACAGCGGCAATTCGTATGAGCGCTTCGCCTTTTGGAATCGCATCTTCGGTCCCTACTGGTGGTACTGGTGGGTGGGCATGTTGTTTTGCAATATGCTCTCGCCGCAGTTGTTCTGGTTCCGGTGGTGTCGCCGAAATGTTTACGTCGTTTATTTCGTGTGCATGTGCGTTAACGCGGGCATGTGGTTCGAGCGTTTCATCATCATTGTGGGCGGATTGCACCGCGATTTTATTCCTTCGTCCTGGGGCTTGTTTATCCCGACGTGGGTGGATATCTGGACGTTCATCGGCACGCTCGGCATTTTCACGTCGCTCTTCCTGCTATTTGTCCGTTTTCTGCCGATGATCGCAATGTCGGAAGTGAAGATCACACTGCCAGAAGCCGACGCACATTATGGATCGACAAATGGTCAGCACCCGGCCGCAGCGGGCGGAAAGGAGCGCACATGAGAACGCCGTCCGGCCACAAAGTTTACGCGATGGCGGCGGAATACCCGAGCGCGGCCGCCCTTTACGAGGCGGCCAAAATTGTTCGTGACGCTGGCTTCAAACGCTGGGATGTGCATTCGCCTTTTCCGATCCACGGAATGGACGAGGCGATGGGACTGAAAAAATCGTGGCTCAGTGCGGTTGTCCTGGCCGGGGGCGTTTCCGGTTTGCTCACTGCCACGATCATGGAATTCGGTCCCTCTTGGTTTCTCTATCCGCTCACCGTCCACGGCAAGCCGACGAACTTTATGACGGTACCGGCATTTTTCCCGATCATGTTCGAGCTGACGGTGCTCTTCGGCGCCTTCGCCGCGTTCTTCGCGTGGCAGTTGATGAACGGGTTGCCGAGATGGAACCATCCGATCTTCAATTGGGAACGGTTTAGCCGCGCGACCAACGACGGGTTCTTTCTTGTCATCGAAGCGCGCGATCCGTGCTTCACCGAAACGAATGCGCGGGTGCTGCTCGAGAGAACCGGCGGGCAACATATCACCATCATTCACGACGAGTAATTATGTTGCGCGGCTTTCTCCTCATTTTTTTGTTGTCCGGAATCGCGCTCGTCGCGGTGTTTGGATTTCGCGGACAGAAGAGCACTGGCTCGCCGCTCGAGATTTTTCCGGACATGGTGCGCCAGCAGAAAGTGCGGGCACAAGCGCCGCTCAATTTTTTTGCAGATGGGCGCGGCCCGCGCGCGCCGGTCGCCGGGACGATGCCCATCGGCTATGAAATGCCGAAGCCGCAAACGATCGCAACACCCACGGCCGCGGTTCCCATGCCCGAGGTGCACTCGCGGCTCGGGTTCAGTCTTGGCACCGATTATTACGATACGGGAAAAATGGGCGATCGCTGGGGCACGAGCGTTCCGATCGAAGTCACGCGCGAGCTAATGGAACACGGACAGCAGCGCTTCAATATCACCTGCGCGATGTGTCACGGCGCGACTGCCGCCGGCAACGGCATCACGAAACAGTACGGCCTGGCGACAGTGGTCAGCCTGCAGGATGAACGAATCCGCAAAATGGCTGATGGCGAGATTTTCAACACGATCACAAACGGCAAGAATACAATGATGGCTTACGGGCCAAATATTATGGTTCCCGACCGCTGGGCGATTATTGCCTACTTGCGCGCACTCCAGCGCAGCCAGAATGCGGCAGTTGTCGACGTACCGCCGGAACATCGCGCCGAATTGGACAAACCGGCGGAGTCGAAACCCGAACCCAAACCGGAGGCGCCAAAAAAATGAGCGATCGTTCCCAAGCGCTGCCGACGCCCGAAGGCGAATATTTCGAGAGCAATCGCTTTGCCGGTCTTTCCGTGCTGCTCGGCTTGATTGCATTGGTCGCGCTGGCGCTGGGCGGCGTTGGCGCCGCAATCGATCCGAAACAGCTCAGTTATTCCTGGCTATTCGCTTTTGCATTTTACTTCACGCTCTGCGCGGGCTGCTTTTTCTGGACGATCGTTCACTACGCGACCGATGCCGAATGGTCCGTCGTTGTGCGCCGACAACTGGAGAACATTGCGTGCCTGCTTGCGGTCGTGGCCGTGTTCTTTGTGCCGGTTTTGTTTCTTCGACATCATCTTTACGATTGGTTGAACATTCCGCCAGGCAAAGAGGCGGCGCTCGATTCCAAGCGTGCTTATCTCAACTGGAATTTCTTCGTCGGGCGCGCGATCGTTTTCTTCGGGCTTTTTATTCTCGCGTCGCAGTTGCTTCGTCGCTTTTCCGTGCGGCAGGACAAGGACGGCAACCCGAAATTCACCGTTTGGATGAGGAAGATTGCCTTCGCCAGTCTCCCGATGTTCGCGCTCTGCCTCACCTTCGGCGCATGCGATTGGCTGATGAGTCTGAACTATCATTGGTTCTCGACCATGTGGGGCGTTTACATTTTCGCGGGCGCCGCCGGCAGTTCGATGTCGCTGCTCGTTCTCGTGATCACCGCTTTGCGCCGCGCCGGTTATTTGAAAGAGGTCGTCACTCTCGAGCATTACCACATCATGGGAAAATGGATGTTCGCCTTTTCCGTCTTCTGGGCTTACATCGCCTTCAGCCAGTACATGCTCATCTGGTACGGAAACTTGCCGGAGGAGACGCAATACTTTCTCACTCGAAATACCGAGTCATGGTGGGACTTGAGCATGCTTTTGGTGATCGGGCGGTTCTTCGGGCCGTTCGCCATTCTGCTTTTGCGCTCGATTAAAAAACAGCCACACCGGCTCTGTTATGTCGCCGGATGGATCGTGTTCATGCAAATGCTCGATATGTACATCATCGTGTTGCCCGCTTTGCATGGGACCGGCGTGCACGTGAGCATTTGGGATTTTGTTTCCCTGGTCGCAATCGGCGCAACACTCGGATTCGTTTATCTGCAAATCGTGGCGAAGGCTTCGCTTTTCCCGGTGCGCGACCCGCGCCTGATCGAATCGTTAAAATTGACCAACTGAAATGCCTGACGCCGAATCAATTCGCCAACTTGGACGATCGCGCGCGCCTTTCTCCGCCTGGCTCGGCATCGTGCTCTTGTTTGTCCTTTTCGGTGTGATTGTGCTTGCCGTCATCGGCCCCGCGCCGCGCGGCGACACGTACGAACAAAAGCGCGCCAAGGCACGAGAAGAAAAACTTAAGACGGCGCGCGAGGAAGACGCAAAAGCACTTGGCTCGTACGGCTGGATCGACAAGAACAAGGGCGTGGCGCGAATTCCAATCGTGCGGGCGATGGAACTAACAGTTGCGGAGTTGGCAAAGAAAAAACCGGAACCTGCTAGTCCGATCGCCACACCCGCACCGCCAGCTTCCGCTGCTCCCACGGGCGCGCCCGCGCCATCCGCTGCTCCATCTGCATCACCGACACCAACCGGGACGCCGAAACCAACTTCGGTCGCAGGGCCAAACTCGGAAAGCCGCGGTCAGCCGGCCTCAGCCGTGAATCCACCGCCTGCGCCTCCCGGTACGCAACCGGGCGGGGCCGCGTCGCCAGCGCCGCCTCCCGCCAAACCAAGTCCTGCTGGTTCGCCCCCGGCAGCAGCGAAACCAACGCCAAGCCAGCCGGCGCAGGCTCCGTCACCGGCGTCGCCTGCTGCTGCGAAACCAAGTCCTACTGGCTCACCGCCAGCAGCTCCCGCGCAATCGCCGCCGGGCACGCCAACGCCAGTTCCGACACAAACACCATGACCATTTTGATTTCGTCACGAACAAACATGTCGATCTTTCCAGCACAACATGGACGCCACTTGCCTCAACGCGCGTTCCGGTCCTGATGTTTTACACTTCGTCAATTGTCTGGCTTCTCCTTGGCACGCTCTTGGCCGGTTTCGTTTCGTTTAAACTGCATTCGCCCGATTGGTTTTCGAACATCAGCTTTCTCACGTGGGGTCGCGTGCGCCCGGCGCACATGAACGTAATGGTGTACGGCTGGGCATCGATGGCCGGAATTGGCACTGCCATTTGGCTGATGGCGAGATTGTGCCGCACGGTTTTGCGCCATCCGCTTTTGCTCGTTGCCGGCGCAGGCTTCTGGAACTTCGGCGTCCTGCTTGGCGTGGGCGGAATTCTTATGGGCGACAGCACCGGTTATCAATGGCTGGAGTTCCCGCCCTACGCCGCGATCGTTCTTTTTGTCGCGTACTCGCTCATCATTTCGTGGGCCGTGCTCATGTTCCGTTTTCGGCGCGGCGACCAGATTTACATCACGCAATGGTATTTGCTCGGTGCGTTTCTCTGGTTCCCGTGGCTCTACGCGGCCGCGCAACTGATGCTCTTCGTCGTGCCGGTGCAAGGCGTGATGCAAGCGGCCGTGGGCTGGTGGTTCGCGAACAATCTGCTTTTTCTCTGGTTTGGCGCGATCGGACTCGGCACTGCCTACTACATGATTCCGAAAGTAATCGGCCGCCCGGTTTACAGTTATCATTTGGCCACGATCGGTTTCTGGACCTACGCGCTGTTTTCCAGCTGGACGGGCATGCAACGCCTGGTCGATGGGCCGTTTCCGGCCTGGATGATCACGGCGAGCATTGCGGCGACGATCCTCACGATCATCCCGGTTGCCACCGTCGGGCTGAATCATCACATGACGATGCAGGGCTATTTTCCCCTCCTGCGCTACAGTCCCACGCTGCGCTTCACGGTGTTCGGCGCGATTTCCTACACCGTCTTTAGCGCGCTCGGCGTCCTCATCTCGCTGCGCTCCGTCGCGCGCTTCGTCAACTTCACCCAAGCAAGCATCGCTTATTCGCATCTCGGTCTGTACGCGTTCTTCACCATGGTCATTTTCGGCTCGATGTACTACATCGTGCCGCGATTGGTTGGCCGCGAATGGCGTTACGCGTCGCTCATCAAACTGCATTTCTGGGCGTCGGTCTATGGGATCGGCCTCATGATACTGATGCTCCTCGCCGGTGGTTTCCTGCAAGGCGCGAACATGGACAATCCCTCGCTTGCTTTCAGTGAGAGCACGCAAACGATCCTTCCCTATCTGCGTGGGCGCAGTCTTTCCGGAGTTTTGCTCACCGTCTCGCATTTTGTCTTCGCTTTTCACTTTGGCCTCATGCTCTTCGGCTTGGGCCGCACATCGACCGTGCCGACGTTTTTGAATCCGGTTGAAACGGAGGGTTCCGAAGCGCACATATGAAAGGACTAATTCCTCTCGTTCTCGGAATTTTCGGAACGTTCACCTTCTCCTGGGTGGGATTGACCGTGATCCCGAATCTGCAAATCGGACATCTCGATCCGCAAATGGACGAAGAAGGCACCGATGTTTATCCCGCGCCGAAGTCGGGATTGGTCGAGCGGGGCCGCCGCGTTTACGCCGCGAACGGCTGCATCTATTGTCACAGTCAGCAACTACGCGCCGACTATGCGGCACCGGACATTGAACGCCCGCGTGACCCCGACCCGCATCTGAAATGGGGCGAGCGCCGCAGCGCACCGCGCGATTATCTTTTTGATCGCCCGGTGTTGCTCGGCAAAATGCGCATGGGCCCCGATCTTTCCAACATCGGCAAACGCGCGCCTGCGGAAGAAGAAAACGCTCCGCTTGCTCCGAGCGCGAGCCCCGCAGGCTCTCCCGCCCCGGCTGTTCCACCTCCGCCTTCGGCTTCTTCTCCCGCGCCGGCGGCTTCGCCTTCGCCTAAGCCAGCGAGTTCTCCCGCTGCATCGACATCTCCTGCTCCGCCGGCCGCATCCCCGCCCGCGGCATCACCTTCGCCCGCAGGGGGCGCATCACCTGCGGTCGCAGTGCAAAGTGCGAGTCCTGGCGCCCCGTCCGCAAGTCCCGCGGCGAGCCCGTCTGGTGTTGAATCAAAACCGGGAGAGCCACCGCAATATTCAGCCGCCTGGCATCATCGGCATCTTTATTCTCCGCGCCGCATCTCGATCGATTCGAACATGCCGGCCTATCGCTTTCTTTATGAGAAACACCGAATCGCTGGAGAGCGTTCCGCCGACGCGCTGGAACTGACCGACTCCGACGCGCCGCCTGCTGGTTGGGAAATCGTTCCCAGCTACGACGCGAACTGTCTTGTCGCCTATTTGATGTCGCTCGATCAATCCCACCCTTTAAAGGAGGTGAAGGGCGTCGCACCAGCTCCGTCACCGGCACCGGCCGCACCTGGTGCGCCTGCTGCCGCCGCTCCATCCCCAGCGGCTTCGCCGGCAAAAGGAGGACAATGAACGAACAAACTCCGCCTCCCAACCAACGCGTCCGGCAAGGGATGGATTACGGCGAGTTCGAAGAGGTGCAGGAAGTGCATGCCGCCATCCAACGCGAGAAACGTGAGCCGCGCGTCGGACTCGAACCGCTCTCCATTTGGCTGATTGCCGTTTACGGCCTCGCGGTATTCTTCGGCGGCGCGTATCTCGGGCGTTACTCGGGAAATTTCAGCGGCGACGGACTCGATCCGCTTGGCGGCCCGCCGCCAACAAAAAAAGGCGCGATTGGACCTGGTGGTGGCGAACAACAGGCAGAACTTTCACCGCGCGACCGCGGCAAGAAGATTTTCGCCGCGAACTGTCAGACTTGTCATCAAGCCAACGGTCTCGGCGTGCCCGGTCAATATCCGCCGCTGGCTGGCTCAGAGTTTACAACCGGCGGCTCGCGCCGGCCGGGCATGATCGTCCTCAAGGGTTTGCAAGGGCCAGTCACCGTGAAGGGTCAAAAATTTGGCACCGCGGTCATGCAACCCTGGGACAAAACATTGACCGATCAGAAAATTGCCGATGTTCTCACTTACGAACGGAGCGAGTGGGGGAACACCGCCAGCGCGGTTACGGCCGAACAAATTGCTGCTCTGCGCAAAGAGCTGGCCAATCATCCCGATTCATTCACTGAGCCCGATCTGCTTGGAGTTCCGGCGGACGCTGAACTTTCCGGCGGTGCGCCCGCGGGGGCACCGCCGCCGAAACCTGGCGAACAGACGAAACCCGGCGGACCGCCCAAACCTCAAGGGTAAGCGCCCGCATCCCAAAGTTCTGGGGAGCGCAGGCTGCCAGCCTGTAGGTCTCGGCAGCTTGCCGAGACACGGGCAACACCGGCTAATTCTGTGAGCTACGTGCGCGCAGACTTGTCGCCGGCAGGGATGCCGGCAAGTGCTGGCTGGAAGCCCGCTCTCCCGCAGATCCCGCGATCGCGTCCCCATTAACGCGGCCACGTGCTTTGGATGCGCGTTTGTTAGATCGACAATTTGATCCTGCGAAACAAATGCTGCTTTCTAGAGACTGCATTGGCGGCATGATTACGGACGACCGTACCTGCGCCGGGAAATTGATTGTCCGCGATTTGGAAAAAGCCTATGCTGGCCGCCTTATCGCCCGCCGAAAACCGATGAATTTTCTGCATTTGCCACCAATATTAGGAGCAACCAACAAATGCCGTCCATATGTGAAATAGACTGCGAAATGCAGTCTAATCCTTAGTTAGGCCTCTGCTCGCGCGCGATAAAATGACGATCCCACCAACAGGCGACCACACCCTCCCGTCGCCCGTTCTCTCCCATGCCTATACGATCGCGATGCACTTTGCACAGCAACTCGAGATCAATCTTCGCGCGTTCCTCTACACCGCAGACTACCACGCCTTTATCGATCTTCCTCTTACCGACAAGGAGCGAGACCGTTACCGGGACTTGAACACGTTTATCGACAAGTCCACTTGTGGCTTGTTACTTCAGAAGCTGCGTACCCTAACGACTATCAAAGACAAGGAAGCGTGGAAGACATTCAATCGCGCCTGCGAGCATCGAAATCGCCTTGCGCACAGCTTCTTGACAGAACACAACTTCGATCAAATGTCGTCAGAACAGGAGCGCAGTATCATCCGCGATCTCCATTCGATGACCGCTGATCTTTACAGTGCGCTTCTCATGTCATGCGCTATTCGAGCCCGCGTCGAGAGAGATTCTGATACAGACCACGAATCTATGAAGAGGACGATGGCTGTATTGGGCGTTCCAAACTACGAAAACCTTAAGCGAAAGTATGTTCACCCGAAGAAGCGCAAGACTGAATCGGCCGGAAAGGCCTAACCAGGCCAGCTATCCATGAAAACCATCATATTTGCCCTTCTAGCGCTCATTCTCTGCCTCGCAGAAATAATTGCCCAAGACTTGGGGCGCCAGACCCAACCACGACGCCTTTCATACGAACAAGTGTTGGAGAGGTGGGACAGAAGTCGTGCTTATGGAGATCCGCGAAGCCTCCGTCAATTTAGTGATGATATGGTCACCCGTTTAAAAACAGGAGATGAGGCAGATGATTTTTCCGAAGGGTTGCGTGACGGTCCGTGGATACGGTTTTACACCCGCAGCGAGCAGATTTTCGGCAATGCGACCGATGTAGTGATGATCGGAGCTATCCTCGCAATCGTATTTGGGTTGTATCGGTTGCTGCTAGTGCCATTCCAACGAGTATTGGCGACGACGGGACACAACCGTGTCCCCGAAATCTCGCTCACGAACGATAACTCCGCCCCTCATGGAGTGCGAGGATGGCTTCTCGTCCTTTGCATTTGGCTTACTATTATCGGTCCACTCCTTTCCTTCGCGAAGCTCCACGAACTTGCGGAGCCGCAGATGGGATTTGGAGTCCTTCTCATCCTTTCGTCTGTTGTCACGGGGTCACTACTATGGTCTGGGCGCTACATAGGCTACAAAGTTGCCATCATATTTTTTTGGGTCATGATTGGCCTCTCTTGCTTTGCATTGCTTAGTGCTCCGTCTGAGGAGACGATTACGCAAGCAGTGGCGACTTTCACGACTTCCGGCCTTTGGCTCGCTTACCTCGGCTGTTCCAATCGTGTAACGAGCACTTACTTTCGCGGCGGTGTCCGATATGGTTCTCCGAAGGTGTCAGCGCCGGTATCAGCAACGGACTTTGATGACGTCCTCCGAAAGCTTGCGAAGCTCAAGGAAGATGGCGTGCTCACGCAAGAGGAATTCGATGCTAAGAAGCGAGAACTGTTGCGCATATGACAGACGACGATCTCGGCAAAAAGCTAGTGGAGGAGGAGCACCTCCTCCAATTCCTGCACGCTTATGAGACCGTTACAGGCATCGCGCTGAGTATCAGCAGCCGCAGCGAGAGCCCGGACTTCGTTTGTACCCGCCCATCGGGCGAGCATGTCGGCGTTGAGTTAGCTCGGTCTCCCCACGATTATGAGACTCGTGTTGACGACCGCATCTGGACAGATCGTACACTCTCAAGCTTCGATCTCCTTGCCTCCGTTGCCTCAATCGTCGCCACCAAGGAACAGAAGCGCCAATCAAATCACTGGCAAAACACAATTCTCGTCGTCGAGTTGCTCGATTACAGTTTCGATTCCCTCCGATGGGCCTCCGATACCTCGCTCGCCGACGACTTCTCGGACACCGGTTTCCTTGAGATCTGGCTCGCGGACCATTCTACCGTCGGGCCATTCGGAGAGGTCCGCCTTATTGGACTGTATCCTTCACGGATTTTCGGTGTTCATCGCCAACCAGCACTGGAAGGAAAGCCGTATGGATGAAAGGAAAAAAGGAAAAGAGGTCAAATCTAAACATTTGACATTCGCGCGGGATTTCCCTCAGAACGCGGTAAGCTGGACATCGGCAATCCCGGCACGACGGCGTCTTGCCGAACCGATGTTTAATCGATCGCTTTCGCCAACAATTCCGCCATATGTTTGGGACGGACGTTTGTTAAATCGCTGATCTGATGGCGACAACTTGTGCCCGACGCGATGATCTCTGTTCCGACAGGTTGACTGTCGATCTTGCCAAGTAAATCGGCAGCGACCTGAACTGAAAGATCGTATTTTTCGGCGAGCGCGCCA
>WNFY01013725.1_pt1 | contig 12327 bp, 14 predicted proteins | sample 5400091 | NCBI WGS metagenome assembly WNFY01 (sample SAMN13153364, study PRJNA577476) | soil metagenome | isolation source: 60 cm soil or saprolite under grassland replicate 1 | place: USA:California | collected 2016-06-15 | reverse complement strand
GCGGGGCGTGCAGGTCAGCGTGGACAAGCGCGTCATACACATCCCAGGGAAACTCCCCGGTCTCATCGACCTCTGCGGCCCGGGGAGCGATCTTGTCGTCAGCGAGGGCGCGCGCGGACTCGCGCAGCATCAAATGCTCCTCGGCAAGGGCGAAAGGTGGGCATTGCAGGCTCATGGCCTCGATAGTAGGTGGCACCCGCCGGCCGGAGTAGGTGGCACCCGCCCCGGAGTAGGTGACACCCGCCGGCCGGGCGTCAGTTTTTGTCCGCCGCACGTGACCACACAAGGCCCATCAGAAGGGAGGCACGGTGGCCCGCCCCCTCACCGTGTTCGGCACTGGCTATCTGGGCACCACGCACGCGGCTTGCCTCGCAGACCTGGGATTCGAGGTGTTGGGCCTCGATGTGGACCCCCGCAAGATCGCCAGCCTCGCCGCAGGCCGGCTCCCGTTCTTCGAGCCGGAGCTTGAGGACCTGCTGCGCCGCGGGCTGCGTTCTGGTCGGCTCCGGTTCACCACCTCCTACCCGGAGGCCGTCGCTTTCGCCGATGTGCATTTCCTTTGCGTCGGCACCCCGCAGCGAACCGACGGCTACGGCGCGGACCTCTCACAGCTCGACGCGTGCGTCGCCGCGCTTGCCCCGCTGCTGGGCACCCCCTGCCTCGTGGTAGGCAAGTGCACCGTCCCTGTCGGCACGGCAAAGCTCATTTCCGAACGGCTGGCGCGGCTTTCACCAGCGGGAACAGCGGTAGAGCTGGCATGGAACCCCGAATTCCTGCGCGAGGGGCACGCGGTCGCCGACACACTGCGCCCAGACCGGATCGTGATTGGGACGGACTCCAACCGCGCTGTGACCGTTCTGCGCGACATCTACGCCGCGCCGCTCGCGCGCGGCACTCCGTTGCTCGTCACCGACTTCGCCACGGCCGAGCTTGTCAAGGTGGCGGCGAATGCGTTCCTCGCGACCAAGATCTCGTTCATCAACGCCATGGCCGAGGTCTGCGAGGCGACGGGCGCGGACGTGACCATGCTGTCCGAGGCGCTGTCGCACGACGACAGGATCGGCGGCCGGTACCTCGGCCCCGGCCTCGGGTTCGGCGGTGGATGCCTGCCCAAGGACATCCGCGCGTTCATGGCCCGCGCCGACGAGCTCGGCGTCGAGGCGGCGCTGTCCTTCCTGCGCGAGGTGGACGCGATCAACATGCGCCGCCGCGCCCGCATGGTGGACCTGGCGAGGGAGCTGGCGGGAGGTTCCTTCGCGGGCCGGATCGTCGGCGTGCTCGGCGCGGCGTTCAAACCGAACTCCGATGACATCCGCGACTCGCCCGCGCTCGACGTGGCGCAGACCATCCACGGGCTCGGCGCCCGGGTCACCGTCTACGACCCCGCCGCGCTTGAAAGCGCGCGGCGGGCGCACCCGGAGCTCGAGTACGCCAGGTCGGCGCTTGAGGCCGTCAAGGACGCGCACATCGTGCTGCTGCTCACCGAATGGCCGGAGTTCGCCGACGCCGATCCCGATGTGCTCGGCAAGGTCGTCGCCGAGCGCAACATTGTCGACGGCCGTAACGCGCTCGACCCGGAGCGCTGGCGCGCGGCGAGCTGGCACTACCGAGCGCTCGGCCGCCCCTGAGCGCTGCGCAACGCGGCGCCCTTCGCTGCCGCGGCCTTGGCCAGCCCGGCCTGGAAACGGGTCATCCGCTCACGCAGCGCCGCATCGGCCGTGGCAAGGACGCGGACGGCGAGCAGCCCGGCATTGCGGGCGCCGCCGACCGCCACCGTCGCCACCGGCACCCCGGCAGGCATCTGCACGATCGAGAGCAGCGAATCGAGCCCGTCGAGATGTTTGAGCGGCACCGGAACCCCGATGACGGGCAGCGGCGTGACCGAGGCGAGCATCCCGGGCAGGTGAGCCGCGCCGCCCGCGCCCGCGATAATCACGCGCAGCCCGCGCTCCTCGGCGCCGGCGCCGTAGGCCAGCATCTCGCGCGGCATCCGGTGCGCCGACACCACATCGGCCTCGTAGCCAACCTCGAACTCGTCGAGGGCCTCGGCCGCGGCGCGCATGACCGGCCAGTCAGAGTCGCTGCCCATGACGATGCCAACAACAGCGCTCACGTCATCGCCTCCGAAGTTATCCACAGAATCCGAATTCACCCTTACCGAACCCCTTGACAACCTGGCAAGATCATCAGTAGGGCAGCGCCCCCAAGGGCGGGTGGGTCTTGTAGGGACAGCGTCTCATTGATCTTCGTCGGGCCCGGAGCGCAGGTAGCTGGCGGCGCGCACGGCCCGCGCGCGTAGCGCCGCCATCTCGTCGCTGGCATCCCCGAGCACGGTGACGTGCCCGATCTTGCGACCCGGCCGCGGCGCCTTGCCGTAGAGGTGGATCTTGGCGGCGGGATCGGCGGCCATCACGTGCGCGAGCCTCGCGCGCGGATCCCGCCCGTCGCCGCCGAACACATTGGCCAGCGCGATCTTCGGCGCGGCGAGCCGCGGCGAGCCGAGCGGCAGGTCCGTCACGGCGCGCAAGTGCTGCTCGAACTGCGAGGTCCTCGCTCCCTCGATGGTCCAATGACCGCTGTTGTGCGGCCGCATCGCCAGCTCGTTCACCAGCAGCCCGTCCCCGGTCTCGAACAGCTCGACCGCGAGCAGCCCCGTCACCCCGAGCTCGGCGGCGATTCGCAGGGCCAGCCCGGCGACGCGGGCCGCGCGGTTCGGGTCCAGCTCAGGTGCGGGGGCGAGCACCTCGTGGCAGACGCCGTCGCGCTGCACGGTCTGCACGACGGGAAAGGCGGCGCCCTGCCCGTGCGGCGAGCGCGCCACGAGCGCGGCGAGCTCACGCCGGAACCGCACATGCTCCTCCGCGAACAGCGGGATGCCGTGCGCGAGCACGTCCGCCGCCTGTGCGGGCGAGCCGCATACCCACACGCCCCGTCCGTCGTAGCCGCCGCTGATCGCCTTGAGCACGACCGGCCACCCGTGCCGCGCGGCGAAGCTCCGCACGTCCGCCAGCGTCCGGACGGCACGGTAGCGAGGGCAGGGCAGGCCGAGGCCGACCAGTCGCTCGCGCATCACCAGCTTGTCCTGTGTGTGGCGGAGCGCCTGCGCGCCCGGACGGACCGTGACGCCAGCGTGCTGCAGCGCGGCCACGTGCTCGCCGGGAACATGCTCATGATCGAAGGTGAGCACATCGCAGCCTTCGGCGAATTCCCTCAGGTCCGCCAGCGACCGATGGTCGCCGACGCGCAGGTCGGGGCATACCTGCGCCGCGCTGTCGGCCGGCCCCGCGGAAAGGACGCGCAGCCGGATGCCGAGACTGACCGCGGCCTGGTGCGTCATCCGGGCAAGCTGGCCGCCGCCCACCATGCCGACCACCTGCGCACACGCGGGCCGTGCTGTCACGGCGAGCAAGCCTACGTGTCCCGGCCCGCGACCTCTACATTCGCATGACGCGGAATGCGATGATTTCGTCAGCGGACCGGCCGCACGGAAGGAGCCCAGCCCGATGGTGACGCAGCAGCAGCCAGGCACAGGCGGGCAGACACCTGCGGGCGTCGTCGTCCGCGAGGGCGAGTACGGTGAGCGCGTCGTCGCCGTCGAGCCGGGCGGGGCCGAGTTCATCCCGCTGAACGAACGGCACGGGCGCCCTCTGCAGCTCTTCTGGACATGGACCTCGCCGAACCTCGAGTTCGCCACGATCTTCGTCGGGGTGCTCGCGGTCGCCGTCTTCGGCCTCGGCTTCTGGCAAGCGAGCCTGGCGATCGTGATCGGCACCGCGCTCGGGGCGGTCACCCAAGGGTTGCTCTCCACCCGGGGGCCGACGCTCGGCGTGCCGCAGATGGTGGTCAGCCGGCTGGGTTTCGGCTACTGGGGCAACGTGCTGCCCGCCGGGCTGAACGCGGTGACCGCGGGCATCGGCTGGTTCGCGGTGAACAGCGTGAGCGGCGCGTTCGCGCTCAACACGCTGACCCATCTCGCCAAGCCTGCGTGCCTGGCGATCATTGTCGCCGTCCAGGTGGCGGTGGCCTTCTTCGGGCACAACCTGGTGCATGCCTTCGAGCGGTACGCTTTCCCGCTGCTCGCCATCATCTTCGTCATCGCCTCGGTGATCATTCTCACCAAGTCCCACCCGGGCGCGGCGGCGGGCGGCGGCGGCCTCGGCGGATTCCTGCTCACCACCAGCGCCGCCTACGGTTACGCCGTCGGCTGGAATCCCTACGCGTCGGACTACACCAGGTACTTCCGGCCGCAGACGAGCAAGCGGGCGATCGCCGTGTGGTCCGGTCTTGGGCTTTTCCTGTCCTGCGTCATCCTGGAGATCGTCGGCGCCGCCTCCGTCACGGCGGGCGGCAATGCCCTGGGCCAGCCCACCGGCGCCTTCACCGGACATCTGCCAACCGCGATCGCCGACCTCACCTTGCTCGCCATCGCCCTCGGCGCGATCGCCGCGAACGTGCTCAACATCTACTCGGGCGCGCTGTCCTTCGTCGCCATGGGCATCAGGCTGCCGCTGGCGCTGCGCCGCGCGATCGTGGCACTGGTCTTCGGGGTGATCGGCTTCATCGTGGCCCTGTTCGGCCTGCACAACGCGGGTACCAAGTACGAGGACTTCCTGCTTGTCATCGCGTACTGGATCGCGCCCTGGCTGGCCGTCGTCTTCACCGATCAGGTGCTGCGGCGCGGCACCGACGTGGAGCCGTTGCTGTTCGACAAGCGGCACGTGAGCCTGGCCGGCCCGATAGCGATGCTGGCCGGCATCGTGATCTCGATCTGGCTGTTCTCCAACCAGACCGAGTACGTCGGGCTGGTGCCAACGCACGTACCCGCCGTCGGGGACATCACCTTCGCGGTCGGGTTCGTGCTCACGGCTGCTTTGTACGTGCTGCTCCGCCCGGTCGACCGGGCGCTTGTCAGACGGGCCCGCTGACAGCGGGCGTCGGCGCCTCGCCGTCCTGGCGCGGGCGCGGGCGCGGCAAGAAGATCGCGCAGGCGGCGGGACGCGGCCGCAGCAGCGCCACGTGCGCGCCGTCGGCAGCCGCCATGTCGCGCGCGAGCGCAAGCCCGAGGCCGGTCCCACCCGGGCGGCCGCTGACGTTCCGCTCGAAGATCCGCGGCACGAGGTCCGGTGGAACGCCGCGGCCCTCGTCCCGTATCTCGGTGACCACCGACTTCGGCGTCTGCCAGGTCCGGATCGCCACGGTGCCCGCGCCGTGCACCAACGCGTTATCGATCAGCGTCGCGATCACCTGAGCGAGCGCTCCGGGCGTGGCCAGCGCATACAGGCCTTTTGCCCCGAGGACCTCAAGCTTGCGGTTTGCCCGCCGAAACGCCGGGTCCCACTCGGCGACCTGCTGGGCGACGATGTCGTCGATGCTGGTCAGCTCCCCCGTCGCCGGCTTATTGGCCGCGCCGCGGCCGAGCAGTTGGCTCACGACGCTGGCCAGCCGTTCGGTCTGGGCCAGTGCCGCCGCGCCCTCCTCACGAACCACCGCGGGGTCCTCCGCCGACGCGATCATCTCCTCCAGCCGCATCGACAGTGCCGTCAGCGGTGTGCGCAGCTGGTGCGAGGCGTCCATGGCGAACTCTCGCTCGGCCGAGCCGCGCAGCCGCTTGGGAGAGTTCCACCAGCGGCTTGGTGAGCTTGCGGGCCTGGATGAAGGCGAGGCCGACCGCCACCCCGATCGCCAGCACCGCAAGTGAGCCGATCAGGGCCAGCGCCCCGGTGAGCCTTTTGCCCGTGATGGCGCCGTCCGCTTCCACGGTCACGTCGAAGTTCTCTGTGGCCGCGTGCGCCTTGATCGTGTTTCCGGCCGGCGGCTTGGTGCCGAGCGTGATGGTCTGCCCGCCGTGGCGCATGATCACGACATACCGGTTGGGCAGCGTCCTGGCGATCTCCTGCGGATCGGCCGGTTTCCCCGCCTCAAGCCGGTACTGGAGGCCGTTGGCGACCAGTGCCGCGTCGTGTGAGAGCTGTTGCCCGGCCTCGTTCAGCTCAAGACGGCTCAGCGCCACCGCAAGCGGCAAGCCGAGCAGCAGCACCGCGATGACCGCCACGGCCAGCGTGGAGAACAACAGCCGTTGCCGCATTGCTCAGCGTCTCCGCCGTCCTACGCTACCCCGGACATGTCTTCAGTCGCCGCGCTCGAAACGGAAACCGACGCCACGAACGGTCGTGATGAAATGCGGATTGTTGGCGTCGTCGCCCAGCTTGCGACGCAGCCACGAGATGTGCATGTCCAATGTCTTTGTCGACCCCCACCAGTTGGTGTCCCACACTTCGCGCATTATCTGCTCGCGGGTGATCACCTTGCCCGCGTCGCGCACCAGCACTCGCAGCAGGTCGAACTCCTTGGTGGTGAGCTGAAGCTCCGCACCGTTGAGCCAGGCACGGCGTGAGTCCGCGTCGATGCGCACGCCCTGCACGATCGGCGTCTCCGATGTTCCGCGGCGCAGCAGCGCGCGCACCCGCGCGAGCAGCTCGGCGAGCCGGAAGGGCTTGGTCACATAATCGTCGGCGCCGGCGTCCAGGCCAACGACGGTGTCCACCTCATCGGCCCGCGCGGTCAAGATGAGAACCGGAACGCCATGGCCCTCGGCCCGGATCCGCCTGCATACTTCAAGGCCGTCCAGCTCGGGCAGGCCGATGTCGAGAACGATCAGGTCGACTCCCCCGCCAAGTGCCCGGTCGAGCGTATGCGGCCCGTCCGGCGCAACGTCGACGCAGTACCCCTCACGCCGCAATGCGCGGGCGAGCGGCTCCGATATGGAGGTGTCATCCTCGGCGAGCAGTACGGATGTCATGGCCCAGATCATATTGCGGCGAGCCGCGGCGTGCCCGCCGCGATCGCAGCGCCTTCGCAGGCGGCCGGCTACACCGGCGTGACGCCGTGGCGGCGCCTCGAGAAGTGCCTGTGCTTGCCGCGGGCCGCCGCGAACCTGGCGATGAGCTCGCCGCGCAGGTCCTCAGGCTCGACGATGTCGTCAACCACGAGTTCTGCGGCGAGCCGCACCACATCGATGTCGTTGTCGTACTCGGCGCGCAGCTTCTGGGTCAGCGCCTCGCGTTCCGCTGGGTCGTCGAGCGCGGCAAGCTTGTTGTAGTAGACGGCGTTGATCGCCGCCTCAGCTCCCATGACCGCGATCTTGGCGGTGGGCAGGGCCAAGGTCGCGTCGGGCTCGAAGCCGGGCCCCGCCATCGCGTACAGGCCCGCGCCGTACGCCTTTCGCACGACCACGCAGATCTTGGGCACCGTGGCCTCGGACACGGCGCTGATCATCTTCGCGCCGTGCCTGATGATGCCCTGCCTCTCGACCGCGGTGCCCACCATGAACCCAGGGACATCGGCGATGAAAAGCAGCGCCACGTTGAACGCGTCGCAGAGCTGTATGAACCGGGTCGCCTTGTCGGCCGAGTCCACGAACAGCACGCCGCCCTTGAACATCGGATTGTTCGCGACGACGCCGACGACCTCGCCGGCGAGCCTAGCGAACCCGATCACAAGCTCCTTCGCCCAAAGCGCGTGAATCTCGCAGAACGAGTCCTCGTCCACCAGGCCAGCGATGTATCGGCGCATGTCGAATGCCTGGCGCTCGCTGACGGGAACGAGCGCGCGCAGATCGGCAGGCTTTGGCTCGCGCGCTGCAGCCCGCGGCGGCGGGTCTTGCCAGTTGCCAGGCAGGTAGGACAAGAACTCGCGGACCGCCCCGATCGCGTCGGGCTCATCTTTTGCCAGGTAGTGACCGCAGCCGGAGACCGAGCAATGCATCTTGGCGCCGCCCATCTCCTCAAGCGTGGTCTTTTCCTTGACCACCATCTCGACCATCCGCGGGCTGCCCAGATACATCGACGCGTTGCCGTCCACCATCGCGACGAAATCGCAGAACGCCGGGATATACGCGCCGCCAGCGGCGGACGGCCCGAACAGCGCGCACGCTTGCGGTATCGAACCAGACGCGCGCACCTGGCTGTGGAAGATCTTCCCGGCGCCGCGCCGGCCTGGGAACATCTCCACCTGGTCGGTGATACGCGCCCCAGCGGAGTCCACCAGGTAGATCATCGGAATGCCGACGGCGTAGGCCTTCTCGATGACCCGGATGATCTTCTCCACCGTGCGGGCGCCCCAGGAACCCGCCTTGACCGTGGAGTCGTTGGCCATCAGCGCGACGGGCCTGCCGCCAACCGCCGCCGTCCCTGTGATCACGCCGTCGGCGGGCAGGTCGATCGCCGCCGCGTTGGCATAGCGGCCATCCTCGGTGAAGCTGCCCTCGTCGGCGAGCAGCCGGATACGGTCACGGGCGAACATCTTGCCCCGCGCCGCGGCCGTTTGGTGATATCTGGGCGCGCCGCCCCGCTCGATCCGCTCACGCAGCTGCGCGAGATGCGGATGGCCCGGCAGATCGCGCCCCACCGGATCGTGTGAGTCGGTCACGATGGCGAGCGTACCGAGTGCCCGACGATGCTGCCGCTGTAGCCTGCGCCCATGGGGCTTGTCAGCGTCTGCCGCGACGCCGCGGGTCACGAGGGCGTGAGCGAGATCGTGCTCGACCGGCCGGAAGCGCTCAACGCGATAAGCACCGCCCTGGCCCGCCGCCTCAGCAAGGTATGCGGCCAGCTCGCGACCGACCGCGGCACTCGGGCGGTCGTGCTGAGCGCGGCCGGGGACCGGGCGTTTTGCGTCGGCGCTGACCTCAAAGAGCGCAACGCCATGACCGACCAGGAGATCATGGCGCAGCGGCCGGTGTTCCGCGGTGCGTTCGGCGCCGTGCTCGGCATGCCACAGCCCGTGGTGGCGGCGGTGCACGGGTACGCCCTCGGCGGCGGCTGTGAGCTGGCGCTGTCCTGCGACCTGATCGTGGCCGATGAGACCGCGGTGTTCGGCCTGCCAGAGACGACGGTGGGCCTCGTGCCCGGCGGCGGAGGAACCCAGCTGACGCTGCGCAGGCTCGGACCGGCCGGCGCCGCCGACCTGGTGCTGACCGGCCGCCGGGTGGACGTCGCCGAGGCATACCGGATCGGCCTTGTGGACAGGCGGGCGCCGGCCGGGCAGGCGCGCTCCGCCGCGCTCGACCTCGCCGGGCAGATCGCGGTGAACTCGGCGGTAGCCGTTAAGGCTGCTAAAGGTGCCCTGCGGCAGGGCTGGGGCACGGCGCTGGAGGCCGGTCTGGAGATCGAGGACGCCGCTTGGCGCGCCGCAGCGTTCTCAGCGGACAGAAAAGAGGGCATCGCGGCGTTCAATGAGAAGAGGCGCCCCAACTGGCCAGGAGAGTGACACCGGTGAGCGACATTCCGTCGGCGATCTCGCTGCGTGAGGTCGGGCCGCGTGACGGCCTGCAAAACGAGGATCCGGTGCCGATCGAGGCGAAGGTGGCCCTGATCGACGCGCTGCCGCAGACCGGCATCGGCAGGATCGAAGCCGTGTCGTTCGTACACCCGAAGGCGATACCGCAGATGGCCGACGCGGACGAGGTGTGGAAACGGGTCCGCAAGTCGCGCACGGTGCGCTACTCGGCGCTCGTGCCGAACCTGCGCGGCGCCCATCGCGCGCTCGACGCCGGGTTCGTCGAACTCGAGGCGGTCGTGTCGGCGTCCGACACGCACAACAGGAGGAACGTCAACCGCAGCACGGCCGAGTCGCTCGACGAGATCGCCCAGGTCATCGACCTGGCGCACGAGCGAGGCGGGACCTGCCAGGTGATCGTCTCGACCGCATGGGGCTGTCCATACGAGGGCGACGTGCCGGTAGAGCGGGTGGTGGCGGTGGCCGGCCGGGCCATCGCGGACGGCGCGGACTGCGCGTCGTTCGGCGACACCACTGGGATGGCGACGCCCAGGCGGGTGTGCGACCTGGTCGGCGCGTTTCGTTCCAAACACCCTGAGACACCGCTCAACCTGCACTTCCACAACACACGCGGCACCGGTCTTGCCAACGTGCTTGCCGCGCTCGAACTCGGCGTCGACGACTTCGACGCGTCGGTCGGCGGCCTCGGCGGCTGTCCCTACGCGCCAGGCGCGAGCGGCAACATCGCCACCGAGGAGCTCGTGTACATGGTGGCGGACATGGGCGTGGCCACCGGTGTGGACCTGGAGCGGCTCATCGAGGTGGCCGCGCAGGCGGAGCGGATCGTCGGTCACCAGCTACCGTCGCAAGTGCTGCGCGCGGGGCCCCGGACCCGGACCGCCCCGCGGTAAGCCTCGACTCCGCACGCCCTCGCCAAGCATTGTCCCGAACGGCTGCCGCCACGCGAACCACAATCGGGCCTGCGGGGGATCCCGGGGTGCGCTGGCTGTCACCGTTCGTCAAGGCGAGGGTCCTCCTGGCGCTGCTGCTCCTCCTCGACGAGCTGGTAGAGCGTGCTCTGTACCTGCTCTACCTGCGGGATCTCGGTGAGCACGAGCTGGCCGTGCTCGCCGGCGGATTCCACCACCAGCCTCCCGCAGCCGAGGATGCGGTCGATCAGGCCGTGCGAGAAGGACACGTCGTTCACCCGGTTGAGCGGGATGTCCCTGCCCCGCCTGGACAAGATCCCCTCCCGCATCCTGAACCTCCGCGTGGTGAGCTCGTAGGTCGTCGTGCGCCAGCGCAGCAAGGGGACGCCGCACCAGACGAGGGCGAGAACGACGGCCACGCCGGCTATGGCGCTGCGCCCAATGGTCGCAGCGGAACCAAACGGAATAAGGACGGCTGCCACGATGGCTGCCGCGGCCAGGAGCAGCAGCACCCCGATCGGCCGCAGGATCGTCTTCCAGTGCGGGTGCAGGATCAAAACGGGCTGTTCGCCCTCGATGAGCGAGCCTTCGTGCGGCATGGCTTCATGGTGGCATGAACCACCATAGGGGGTGGGGGCAGATGGCAATTGCGGGTGGTGGGGGTGGGTGGGGTGGTGGGTGGGGTGGTGTCGCGGCTGGTGTGGAGGGCGGTTTCGAGGGCGTGTGGGGTGGTGTTGGTGAGGGTGGCGCGCAGGGTGGCTTGGTGGGTGGGGCGGTGGTAGGTGATGGTGAGCTGAAATGCGTCGTAGATGGCGTGCTGGGTGGTTTCGGGGGCAGTGGTGAGCCAGTCGCCTAGCTGGGGGATCTGGTCCAGGAGGGCGGGGTCGTGGGCGGGCTGGGCGGGGGTGGTGAGGGTGTCCAGTTCGTGCTGGGTGGTGGGGCGTTCGGTGAGGCGCTGGGCGTAGCGGGTGCGGATGTCGGCGCGGTAGGCGTCGGCGTCCTGGCCGGTCAGGCCGGTGGGGAGGGTTTCCAGTTCGGCCATGAGATTGTTCATGGCCGCGTGGATGGCATCGCCTTCTATCCGCCACAGCGGAAACTGCACCTTTAGCTTCGAGACATCATGGGCCATGCCCGCTCCTAGACAAAGGGCCGTATGGGCCCAGGTTTCCGCCTCGCTGGGCCAATACGGTGCTGGTACCGGGCGCGGCACAGAGTTTGGGGCCGTCCCATGACACGCCCGGAGCTGTTACCCGGCGCCGTCCGGTTCGTCGTCGTCGCGGCATAATGCGCGGGCGATCTCGCCGGCTGCTGTGCTGACCTCGGTTACCCGCGCGATCGGCTCGGCCCACGGCCAGGCAAACCACAGATCGTGGCCGAAGCAGGCGGCGACGACGCTGTTTTCAAACTCGGCAACGTCGGGCATGGTCTCAAGGTCACTGTGGACACGCAGGCGCGGAAACGCGGGGCGAGTGTCGAGATCGGCCTTTATCCCAAGCCGGGCTAACTCGGTCTGCAACAAAAACAGGCTGTGCTCGCAGTCGTCGTGCGTCATGCGGTCACCTGCTCGGACACGCGCTGCATCTGTCTCCGCAGGCCAGCAACCAGCCACGCGCGCAACGTCGTGCCCTGCGCCGAGGCGTTCACCCGCGTGGAGGCATACAGCCTGCCACGATCGCTTACAAAGATCGTCCACGCCGGGTAGCCAGCCACAAGCTGGCGAACATCGCCAGTAGCGTCCACGACCGGATGCCCGTTCCGCCGGGCCGTGTCGCGGAGCAACGGCCCGTGCAGCTCACATGTGTCAAACGTGGACGGGTCCTTCCTGTGGTCAACCCCATCCGCCTCGAACCGCGTGTGCGGGATGATCAGCCGGACCGGGTTCATGGTTTGTATCCGAGGCCGCCGTAGGTTTCCACCTCGGCGGGCGGGCCGGCTGGGGTGGGGTCGGGCCGCCACCGTGAGCAGGACACGATGCCGGGTTCGACCAGGGTCAGGCCGTGGAAGAACCGGGCGATCTGGTCCGGGCTGCGCAGGTGGTAGGGGGCGGCGCCGGTCTGGTTGTAGGCGTCTTGGGCCTTGGTGAACGCGTCGCTGCGGTTGGTGCCGTCATACAGCGCCAGGT
>WNFY01012444.1_pt1 | contig 12329 bp, 12 predicted proteins | sample 5400091 | NCBI WGS metagenome assembly WNFY01 (sample SAMN13153364, study PRJNA577476) | soil metagenome | isolation source: 60 cm soil or saprolite under grassland replicate 1 | place: USA:California | collected 2016-06-15 | reverse complement strand
ATTGGGCTGTGCGAGACGAGCGGCATCAAGTCGGGAGCATCGTCGATATAGACGTCATAGTTGAGGAGGATCTTGTCTCGCCAACCTGCGACCCTGACGAATTGCCGGTATCGAACTCTCTGGCTCTCGACCCAACTCTTCGCGGCGTTCTCTGTACCCTTGCTTCGGCCGGTTACGATATCGATGTCTCCAAATTTCTCGATCCTCCTAACTTTGTCCGCGATTCCAGGCTCGGTTGGTGGAATCTGTTCCCAATCTATCCAAGTCTCGTCGAGGAGCCGGTAAAAATCGTCTTTGGAGATCGAGAATCTCCTCCAAGACGACCAGCTGTCCAGATCCTCCATGTTCAACTGTGTCCCAAACTCCCTGTTGGCTCGGTCGCACCAGACGAGCATCGACTCTGCCAAGACCCCATCCAGGTCGACAGCAATCTTCAATCTCGCACATGACGCGTGGGACAAACGTACAGATTACCCGATGGCGCGAGCCTTTAACCTTGAGAATTACAACAGCGAGGCGCTATGTCGAAGGAGACGTCTCTACTTCGCGGAATCAACACGCTGAGATCTGTCCGTAAGTTCAGACAGGACCCCGTGCCAGATGAGATCATTCATTCGATACTCAGAGCCGGGACCAGAGCTGCTTCCGGTAGCAATACGCAACCCTGGGAGTTCGTAGTTGTTCGAGACGCCAAAGTGAAGGCCCGCCTCACCGAACCAATGTTGAGAACGTGGCTGGAGAGGCTGGGCAGTGGACCCAGAATGACCGGCCGCATGAAGGAAGTGTACGATGATGCGACCGAGATGCTGAGGGATACCGAGAAGGTTCCCGCGATAATCTACTGCTGCATAGACCTGAACCGGGTAAGCAAGAGCGAGGAGGTCCGCTATGCCAGTATCCTTCCAGCAGTGCAGAACCTGATGCTCGCGGCTCATGCGATGGGACTGGGAACATGCCTAACGGTCCACGGGTCCACTCCGACCCGGGGCGAACCGGAGGTAAAGGGGATACTCGGGATCCCTGACCATGTCAAGATAGCATGTCTAGTCTATCTTGGGTATCCAGCCGTCAAGCTTGGACCTCCAAAACGGAAGCCTCTGGAACAGTTTACACACTATGACCGATGGTAGTTCGAGAACGATCAGAAAGAGTCGAGACGGTCCGCTCGAAGAAAAGCACTAAAGACGCGCGCGCAGCCGACCCGTTCGGTACCATAGGAATCATGGAATCTTGACTGACCCGACGGTTGTCATAATCGGTTCGTTCCTTCTCGCCTTCAAAGCGATACTCGTCGAAGGTAGCGAGGTCGCTATCCTCTCACTCGCCACTATCAAACAGCTCGGCAGGAACAATATTCTCTTCGGAGTCGTTATGGGGGGACTTGGTTCGTTCGTCACTTTCCTCGCGGTCCGGCAAGTCTTCCTCCTTCTTCCCGTCATCGTCATCGATTTCGCCACCTCCATAGTCCTGTTCTATTTCTCGAGTCGTTTCCTCCGCGGCTTTGTCAAGTATGCGATCCGACACAAGTCGTTCAGGGAAAAAATGGCGCGGATGGAGAGAGAGGTCGTCGAGAAGGATCTGAAACGTGAAGGTGCAGACCCGAGGCTCCTGGTGGTCCCGTTCTCAGTCGCCAATTCTCTACCAGTTCTCTCGATCACCCTTACCGAAGGGTTCGAGGCGAGCCTCGTACTCGCGGCTGCCGGAGCATACAATTTCCAATGGACCCTGATCGGAGCGGGGGTCAGCCTGCTCGTGCTCATTATCGTGTCCGCCGTATCCTATGATTATCTGATGCGGGTCCCGCGATGGCTACTAGATATCATAGCCGGGTTCGTGCTTATCTCGTTCGGTCTGATCTTCTTCACAAGTGGGCTGCTGTCTTTAATCACGGGCTCCACTTAGGCGAGCCGACGACATGTTCTTCTGTAATATTCAGGACCGGTTCGCGATGCTCTCGATACTATCGCTTCTTTCCATAGACGGCGCAGACGATTCCGGCAGTCAATGGGACAGACCTCGCATTGGCCAGTCCCTCCTGGTTCAAGAGGCTCGCTATTTGTTCCCCGGTTCGAGCACGCAGTATAGACCTTCCCAGATAGGATAGCGTTCGTCTCCAATCCTCCGAAACCATTCGGCCGAACAACGGGAACAGACCGAGCAGATAGTCATAGTAGAAGACTTGAAAGAGGCGATTCGGCGGACGCGCAAAATCCAGCGATATCACTATACCACCCGGTCCTGTAGTCCTCGACATTTCTCCGAAAGTCTTCTGAGCATCAGAAACATTCCGGAGTGCGAGACTGATTGACGCGGAGCCAAAAGACCCGTCGCGAAAGGGAAGATTCTCAGCCCTCGCCAAGACCCAGTCTACCTTCTGTCCCAGCCCTTTGGCATTGAGCCTCCATCTAGCAGTCTTTAGCATCGAGAGAGTAAGGTCGACCCCGACAACGTATCCGTATCCGGAGAGTGTCCGGGCGAAATCAGCTGCCAAGAGTCCCGTCCCGGTTGCCACGTCAAGCACTCGGCCTCCGTTTGATGGTCTGGCGCGTCCTACAACGTAGCCCCGCCATCGCCGGTCCTGCGCGAACGAGAGCAGGCCCAGAAGAATGTCATATTCCAGCGGGACCCTTGAGAAGAGGCTCCGGACATACCGGGCCTTTGCATCAAACACGGGGCTAGGACGTGGAAGTCTTTGAAGTACTTGGACCAGCTTTCACGAAGCTGTAGCCTACAGCGGCTATTCCGGCTATGACCAGCATAACGGCGAACGCTAATGGTAAGAGCGGCCCCGCCGTTGCTCCAATGTACCAGAGAATTCCGAGACCAGAGATGAGTGCGCCCCAGCCAACAATCATGATCTTAGGAGGCGCGTATGCATCGGCGGGCGGGATGACAAAGGCTTCGACGACGAGCCATGCTCCAAAAACGGCGAAGATGAGAGGGAAGACCGTGAAAAGGTTGATTCCGGCGAAGTTGAAGAATGAGACGAGGATTAGTCCTCCGAAGATTATCAGGAAGACGCCGGCGTTGAGAGGCGCCCATGGAAGACGATTCATTTTGAACTCGATAAATCTCGGAGCTTCCCTGTTTATAGTCCTATTGCACTCGGATGGCTGGCGATAGCGAATCCTAGTTTAGACGTGCTTGTAGATGTTTGACTGCTCGAAGTTTCCAGTATTCATATCCTGCTCGATCTCCCTCAGCATGAGAATCCTCTTGTAGGTTGGCGGATGGGTCATGAACAGCTCAGCCGCCTTCCTCCAGTTCGACTTGGCCTCCGCCTCCATAGCCAACTCCAGCTCCCTTTCGCTCAAGACACCGTCATGGTCAAGATCATACTTCGACTTCTGATCAATTATCCGGGCCACATCCTGTTTCGCCTGGGCAGGATCCTCGATGAAGAAGGCACGGGCACCATGAGGCTCGCCCGGCGCGATAGATAGCCCATAGGCGATCTTGGTCAGCGCACTCTCAAGCTCTCTCGGTCTCTGGGTCAGAAATGCAGAGTAGGCGTCCGCGTAGCTCTCTCGGAGACGCGTAAGCCTGAGAGCTAGCAGAGTCGTCAAGATGTAGACAAGATAAGCCACGACTGCGATGATGATCAGCGCGCCAGCGCTATTGTCCTTGCCAGAACCACGCCTGCTATAACCGCTGGCATAACCTCCCCAGAGAACAGCTCGGGCGATCAGATACGCAACAAGGGGAATCGCAGAGATCATAGTGACAACGATAAAATCGCGATGCTTCACATGACCTAGCTCGTGGCCGATGACGCCTTCTATCTCATCCTCGTTCAAACGCTGCAACAGTCCCTGATGAACTGCCAGGGTTGCGCCCTTACTAGTCCGACCGAAGACGAAAGCGTTGGGCGTGGGATCAGACGATATCGCGATCCGAGGCACGGGAATATTCGACTGTGATGCTAGCTGGCCGACCTTTGATTCCAGCCACCGGTTCTCGCCGGGGGCTAAATAGTGGAGCCGGCTGGTAGCTCTAACAATGACGGGTCCTATAGCGTACTGAAACAGTATTATGAAAACGGAACCCACGATGGCAAGAACCAGCCCCTGAAAAGGGTCCAAAAAGAAGAAGGAGGCAACGAAGATCAGCCCGAGGAATATGGCGAAGACCAGGATAATCGTGAAGCTCATCGTACGCTTCAAAGCGCCTAGTCCGGCCATGACCCATTCCTGATCCTAGAGAACTTAATTCGGCCCTTCTTTAATTCTATCCTAGGACGAGGAGAGAACGCGTCATGTCCCGGATCGTCTCAGAGATCGAATGCCCCAACTGCGGAGCCCCCCTCAAGCTCTCCCCTGGGGAGCTTGTAGCTACATGCAGATACTGCGGCTACACGTCAGTAGTTGGAGCCAACACTCCATTCCAGCTGGAACACAGCCTCATACTCAACGAGCTTGACAGCAATAGAATAACTCAGGACCTCCAAGAATGGATGAGGTCAGGGTTCATGAAGCCTGGAGACCTAGCAAAGAAAAGCCGAATCATCGCTATAGAACTCAGATACCTGCCCTTCTGGCTGGTGCCCATGACCGCAACCAGCACCTACGAGGGAGTACTGGAGAGAATCTCTCCCCCGACCCCGAGAAAGGGGACGATCCAGAACGACTACGACTGGCTGGTACTGGGAAGAAAGGCGGCAGAGTTTCCGACAAGAGACTACAAGGTTCCTTCTGAGGGTAAGATACCGTTCGACTTCACGAAGGTGGAACCCCAGGCAAATTTTCTGAACAGTGAACTCGACAGCTCTGAGGCGATTGCTCATGCTAAGGACGAGGTTGAAGACAACCAACGATTCCTTCTGAAGCAGGAAGTAGACCAGGCGACAAAGTTCGACACGACCTTCAACGTGGAGAAGCCCACCTACCTGCACGCACCACTCTGGTTCATCCAGTACGAGTACAAGGGGAAAAACTACAATGCGATCATCGATGGCAACAGTGGAAACGTGATCCGAGCAGACATTCCACAGACAGACTTCAAAATGATCTAAAGACCCATTCGGTTCGAAAAAGGAGAAACAGACGATAGAACTATTGAGTTGCTAAGCTCGAGAAATCGCTGTGCTGAGGCTCTCTGGAGACCACCCGGCTAGCTACGCGAAGAGCGTAATGCAGACCCTCGTCGATAGAACGACCCGTAGAATTCTGATAGTAAGTGTCACGAAATTGGTTTATCGTCACGACGTCCTTGTCTGCGGGAACGTGGTCTAGGCTGACTCTCTGACCTTCAAATTTTACGCTGGACCCGGTTACGAACGCGTACTTGGCCCCTTCAACGAATCGAGGGTGGATCTTCTTGCAGACATCTCGCAGAGTGGACCCTGAGGGAAGGATGAGAGGTTTCTCAAAGTCAGGCTCTCCATCTGGACGCTTCAGATAGATCCGTTTGAAATCCAGTGTCTCCCAGACCCTCTCAGTCAGTAGGCCGATGTTCAGACCCTTCTCTGCGGATATGGGAACGAAATCGGTTCCAACTTGTTTCTTCACTACAGCAAGATACTGCTCGTTGACTAGGTCCACTTTGTTGAGAGCCACGAGTGCTGGAACGTATCTTCTGTTCCCTGCCAAGACATCGATGAGCTGATCATCGTTAATATCCTCCCGGATGAGAATGCTGCCGTTGCTCAGCCCGTAGGCTTCCGCTATCCCCTTGACTGTCGCCTGCGATAGCTTGGTGAGCTTGACACTGGTTGTGACGGCCAGTCCTCCTTTGCCGGACTTTGTTATCACCACATCGGGCGGTTTCTGGTTGATTCGAATTCCCATCTCGTGAAGCTCGCGTTTCAACACTTCTACCTGGCCTGGCTGGAAAACATCCAAGACCAGGAGGACGAGGTCCGCGTTTCGAGCCACGGAGAGGACTCTCCGGCCTCTACCTCTTCCGGAGGAGGCGCCGCTGATGATCCCGGGGAGGTCGAGAATCTGAATGTCGGCACCGTTGTATCGCAATATTCCCGGGACCACAGTTAGCGTCGTGAAAGCATAGGCGGCAACCTTCGACTTGGCATTCGTCAGCCTGTTCAGGATAGTAGACTTGCCAACACTCGGCAAGCCGATGAGAACAATCGTTGCATCTCCGCCCTTACGGATCTCAAATGCGGGCCCCCCACCCTTCGAGGTGGAAGCCTCGAGCTCCGCCCGTAGCCTGGCGAGCTTCGCCTTCAAGAGACCAATATGGTGTTCTGTGTGCTTGTGGATCTGGGTCTTCTTCATCTCCTCCTCTATCTGCTTGATCTTTTCAGGAAGACCCATACCGCCCTACCCTCTGCTACTCAAGTGAGGCGCGATCGCATATAGTCAACTTTACTCCATCACTCAATCGAAGCAGGTACAGCCAAAGAGTTCGAGGCAAGTTTCAAGAGCCGGAAACCTGACAATGGGACGCCACTGTCTCTCAGCTCCCGTGGCTTCCAAAAAGCGGTTGACGCTAACGACCGTAGCTTGGCGAGAAACTATGTGTCGAACACTCGACTCTTGCGGCAGGGATGAATGGCTACCGTCTGGCAAGTAGCTTTGGAACTAGGAATACGGAGAGTGGGCCGAATACAAGTAAGAGGCCGAAAGTCGCGAAGAGGGATAGTTGGGAGAAAAGGATTGCCGTTCTCTGTTGCGAGATGCTGCTCGCCTCCACAAACCCGTACTGGCCTTGGTAGACAGGGTCAGGGCTGGAGGCGACCTTGACTGATTCCTGTACAGTATTTCCATGAGCAAGTGCCGATACGAGCGTGGAGGTCGCGGAGTCCGTGTACTGGGCGCTGACTGAATTGTCGTACCCAATCATGTAGCGGGCCCCTTTGTCCGCGAAGGCCGATGCAAAAGTCATTCGGTCACCTGGATCGCCACATCCCATCAATATGATGATCGCATTCTGGAACCTTCCGTGGGAGGCGTTGCTGATGAACTGTGCCGCGACGGCGAAATACTGCACCGGAGTCCCTATCGTTGCGGGAGACACGTGGCCGGCGAGCTGTTCGAGGACGTACTTGGAGCTACTGTAGGGCTCGGATGTAATGATGGCTGAATGCGCGGTGTGGGCTCGTATGATCACGAGACTGTATCCTTGGGAGGGAAGATTTGCAAAAGTATCCACCGTGAACTTGTCTGGACCGATGTAGTCGACCGTATAGCCGACAGAGGAGAGTGTCTTCGTCACGTTGTTTGTGAATGAAGGGTCCGGGTAGCTCACAGAGAGCCCGTCAACCAGCACGGCTCTCAAGCCGCTGGGACCAGCTCCGGGGAACCATACACCGTTCTGCCAGGCCCAGACAGATGCTCCGAGTCCCACAACCAAGAGAATGGTTAGGGAGAGAGCGAGACGGATATGTCGCCGCGGCCAAATCCTACTAGCAGCCTTCCCAGCATACCTGGCCTCCGGCCTACCGTGACCCTGCTTGTCCAATGCTTGCTTGAGAAGCGTATCAAAGCTAGTCTCCTTCTCGTTCTTACGGCCCATACGGCACTCCTACCGGTCGCCTTCGAGGCTTTCGCTACTCATAGGCTGACCATTATTCCGTGACACTTGCTCATGCCGGGGCTAAGATATAGGAGTATTGCCTGCGGTCTCGAGCCTTCCCCCTAAGTCTCCTGCTCGTCAGACGGTTTCTTGGTTGGTCGGAGCGAGTTGCGCAAAGTCTTGTGTTAGCAGTCGTATCCGCCGTTGGGATAGTCCGAGGTGCATCCGATTATTGCAGCGGGTGCCAGTGCACTAGTGGGCGTTGTTGTTGTGCCGATGGGTTATCTGGCTGCCTACTTCGTATGGTGTTGTTGCGTACGCTCCTATTCCTGGCAGAACACTTGTCGTCTATCCTGCATTGGAGGATGTGCATGGTGTGATTGTTGTCCCCGGTAGCGTGTATCCCGCTGCGCAGGCAAGGATCAGTTCTGTACTGGTAGTTTTCTCTGTCGAGAAGCCTATCCAGCTTATACCCTTGTACGAATTGACGGCCAGCCGCTGGCTTAGACCCACAGGGTTACTGCCTGTTCCGCCTGGGTTGCCTATTCCCTATGCCCAGTGTGGACAGTTGGCCGAGGGAGTAGAGGAGTGGCAACTATTGGCATGCTACTCAAGGGTACAGCCGTGACCCCACCGCATAAGCTTATTCGCGCGCCGTACATTTCAATCCAGCGTAACACAGCCGAATACAACGGAACACGGACATTCTCGCACTAGCCAAGAAGTGGGAGACTGACGATTCATACTCCTTGTCGCGAGACTCAGTCAGCCAAAAGTTAGCCGGCCGTGCAGTGAAGTAGAACCATTCTACTCCAGCCAGTACTGCCTTTATACCGAGATAGAGAACATTTGGAACATCAGGCTGATAGTGAGTCCTTGAACATCGACCTTGTCAGGAAAGAGATCCCTGTAACTTCTCGACGCGCCTATTTCGATAACGCGGGCACGGGTCCACCAACGATCAACGTTCTGAATGCGATTCACGAGTATCTGTCTGACTGGCGTGATTATGGCGAGAACTGGGAAGAGTGGCTCCCAATGATCGTCGACTCTCGTCGACTCTTCGGAAAAATGATCGGAGCAAACATGGAAGAGGTGGCCAGCGTTCCGAACGTCTCTTCGGCCCTGATGGCGCTAGCAAGTAGTATCAGGTACAAGCCAAGTGGGAACATTGTAATTAGCGAACTCAATTTTCCAACGAACATTTACCTCTGGCACCTCCAGAAGAAACATGGACGGGCCAAGGATGTCCGACTCTTGCGACGAGACGGGAATGGAATCGTCCCACTTGACGAATGGGAGAAGGCGATTGACGACGATACTTCAATCGTCTCTGTCGACTACGTCTCATGGACGAACGGTTGTCGGGAAAAGATCCGCGAGATAGCCAAGATAGCACACGAACACGAAGCCTTCGTCATCGCAGATTCTTTCCATGGACTGGGAGTCTTTCCAATCAACACCAAACAGGACGATGTGGACGCACTAGTATGTGGGATGTACAAGTGGATGCAGGGGCCCCACGGAGCAGCATTCCTCTACACCCGAAAGGATCGTTTGAACGATCTCGACCCCGGCTATATTGGCTGGCATGGAGTGGACGACTCAGTAGTGAGAAGATTGACGCGTCACGAGGATCTTTTCGGTAAACCCTTCGACATCAATGACACGCATCCTGCCCCAGATGCAACCCGTTTCGAGGGAGGAAGCTGGGGAGTCGTCTCAATAGTCGGCGCGAAGGCCGCTCTCGAGTATGCTCTCAGACATGACCAGCAAGAGAGACATCATCGGGTCCTAAAGGTCACAGAACACCTCATCGAGGGCTTGGAGAAGAAGGGACGGAAAATACTCACGCCGTTACAATCTGATCGTCGAAGTGGTATAGTCGTGTTCGAGGACTCGGATCCTCACGCGACCTTCGACAAGCTAAAGTCACTCAACATCACCGTCGCGAGTAGAATCAAGGCTATACGCGTCTCACCACACTACTACAATACCGAAGAGGAAATCGACAAGCTTCTCGCCGCTTTGTGAGACTATCCCTTGAATATCATCGTCGTCAACAACTACAAAGAAGAAGAAAAGGCCAAGCAGGCACTTCACAATCTAGCAAGATGTACCGGCCAAAATCTTGAGATGCTGGACTATAGGACGCGAGACCTTCTTGATCTCGTCATTCACAGATCGCCTGACACGGCGATTCTAACCGGGTCCAACTTCATGCTATCCAAGTCTGACACCAAGACAGTCTTTCGACCAGAGATGGATCTGGTCAGGAAACTAGACATTCCCTTTCTCGGAATATGCTTCGGTCACCAGCTCATCGGAGTCGCCTATGGCGCACAGGTTACTGACCTCGGCGAATCGGTAAGAGCGTTCAAGGAGGTAAGATTGATAGAAGATGATCCTGTCTTCGATGGACTTCCTGAAACAATTCGAGTATCCGAGTCTCACCGGCAAGCACTCACGAATGTCCCGAAAGGATTCCGCCACCTCGCCGAATCGCCCACTTCGCGGGTAGAGGCCATCGCCCACGAGACCCGTCCGATCTACGGTCTCCAATTCCATCCAGAGAGATCGGATGATAAGAATCCACACGGACGGACAATCATTCAGAACTTCATGAAACTAGTCGCCAAATCCTAAACAGACCCACGGCTAAACAGGGAAGGGAAGCAGCCTTACATCCAGCGCCATCGCAAGGAAAACAATGGCCAGGTACGGGCTGGAAAACTTGAACGCCGTCCAGGCTCGGGCTTTGGTTGGAGACATAGCCAGTTTCACGTCCACGAGTATCATCCCGAGTCCCAGAAGACTGGCCACGACCAGATAGACCAGACCAAAGCCGAACGGCACCAAGGCCAGTGACAGCGGAACGAGGAGAAACGTGTTCAGCGCTATGTACTGCGCAGTCTTCTTCTCTCCAACCACAACAGGCAGCATAGGAATGCCAACCCTGGCATAGTCGCCGACTGCCCTCATTGCTAGCGCCCAGAAGTGGCTGGGAGTCCAGACGAAGACCAGTAAGGCCATCAACCACGGCGCAGCATTTGAGAGATTTCCCGTTGCCGCGGCCCATCCGGCCAAGGGCGCACAGCTCCCGGCTGAGCCTCCCAAGACGATGTTGAGACTGGTTCTTCTCTTCAAGTATTTCGTGTAGAAGAGGACGTAGATAGCGGCCCCTAGGAGAATGAAGAGTCCTGCAAGTAGCGGCAGATAGAGAGCAGATATAACCAATCCTCCACCTATCAGCGCGAGGCCAAAGATCAGTGCCTTGAACGGGGAGATATCTCCCTGGGGGATGGGCCGACGACTGGTTCGGCCCATCGACCTGTCGATGTCCTTGTCGAGGTAGCTATTGAGCGCCCCTGCTCCTCCTGAAGCAAGCGTGCCCGCCGCAATTACCGCCACCAGTCGAAAAATGTTGATGCTTGAAGGCGTGGCGAGAAACGCAGCCAAAGCAGTAAAGTCCAGCAGGAGAACGATTCTCGGCTTCATCAGTTCCCAATACGGGCTGAAAGTACTGGGCCGGGGGATCTGCAATTCAGCGACGGACGAGGTTTGGAGGTCGCGGGTAAAAGGGTTTAGCGGCAACTATTCTCAGAAGTATGACTATTGTACAGACTGGTTCCTTGCTGCCGGAGATAGGACTGATTAGGGCCTGGAAATAGCTGGCATCACGAACACTCCAGAGGAGGGAAAGGCCGCCCTTATGATGGGTTCTCGACATCGCCAGAATGTTGGATCGTGCGTTTGACCCTCTCTCGTCCATGATCTTTCAAATGTTTCATTGTTATTACCGAGAGAAATCCCATCAACGCAACCATCGCCCGCAGGATGAAGACCAATGGGCTCGGGTTCACGGCTAGCTGCGATTCAAGAAACATCTCGCAGATGAAGCATCGGCCGTTCCCATTATTCACATGGACTACGATGGTCTGCGAATCTTGGAGAGGTGGAACGCCCTTATCCGTGGCCGTGAAGGTGAGAGTGTACGGGCCAGGCTGGACTCCTTGGATGGGCCAGTAGAAGACCCCTGTCTCGGGGTCGAATGACGCGCCATCTGGAAGCCCGATGGCTGTCAAAGTGACATGCTCGAATGGAGCATCAGAGTCTGTTGCGTTCACTGTAAACTGAAGGGTCTCTCCGTCCCGGACGGTAAGAGTGCCAGGGACATGTAAAACCGGGGGTACGTTATGCTCGTTGACGGTTACTGTAACGGTCGCGTTTACGATCTGTGTTCCATCCGTTGAGGACAAGACTACAAAGTATACTCCTGGGGCTTGCGCTTCGGAAGGGGTCCAGCTGAACGTTCCATACGAGGCACCGGGGCCGCTGTTTGATGTGAAATCCGCGCCTAGACTAGGGCAGGACACACATGATATGCTAATCTGCTGTGGCGAGTCCTCCACCGCTGTCACGTTGAATGTTAGATTTGAACCGTGATCGATCGACTGGTTGCTTGGAACTGTAAGGATAATGGGAGGATTTGGTGTGACTTTTACGGCGAGTAATTTAGTGTCAGAGAAGGTTGTTCGGTTTGCGTCCGTCACGATCAGGACGACGGAGTAGGTGTTGGCGTTTTCATACGTGTGGCTGGTAAGGTTTCCAGAGTCCGTGGTGCCGTCGCCGAAGCTCCAAGAGTAGGTGTAGGGGGGCGATCCGCCGGTAACGGTCGCTGTGAAGTTGACCGTTTGACCCGTTACAGGGCTGTTGGGACTGAAGGCAAGATCGGCCACGAGGGGTGGTGGCGGAAGCGGGAGCACGTCGACCGTCGTGATTCCCGAACTGGCATTGTGATTCGAGTCACCGAGGTAGGCGGCGGAGATCGAGAGCTTCCCTACGGCTGTTGTAGC
>WNFY01004813.1_pt1 | contig 12329 bp, 17 predicted proteins | sample 5400091 | NCBI WGS metagenome assembly WNFY01 (sample SAMN13153364, study PRJNA577476) | soil metagenome | isolation source: 60 cm soil or saprolite under grassland replicate 1 | place: USA:California | collected 2016-06-15 | reverse complement strand
TCATGGAAGCGAGCCTGCCGGGGCGCTGCTGGGGGACTGGCGAAGCCGGACCCAGCAGCGCATGGGACCCGGACTGCGGGGTGGGGCCGGCGATCGAAGCGCAGGCGCAGGAGCGCCTGCACCAGCTTCGCTGGCCGGGGCGGGGGCGGCAGCCCCCGTTCGATCATGGCTAAACGACAGCGCGATTCGAGACACCGAAGGTGATCTCGAATCGCGAACTGTCGTTTAGTGGATCCGCAGCGCGAGCTTGCCGAGGTGGTGCTGTCCGATCTCCCGGTGAGCCCGGGCCGCGTCCTCGAGCGGGTACACCCGCCCGAGCTCGACGTGGAATGGCCCGGCGGCGATGAGCCGGTTGAGCCGCTCGAACGCGTCGGGGCTTGGCTCGCCGTCATACGCCAGGAGCGTCACGCCCTCGGGAGCGCTTGGCGCCGGCTCGACGCCGTTCGGATGCGCGATGCGGCCGCCCTTCCGCATCGCTGCGAGCGCGCGGTCGAGGCTCTCGCCGTGAGCCAGCACGAGCGCGGCATCCAGGCCGCCAGGCGCGAAGCCGCGAGCCGCCCGCGTCACGTCTTCTCGCTTGCCGTCGACGGCCACGTCCGCTCCCAGGGTCCGGACCAGCTCGACGCCATCCGGTCCTGAGGCGACCGCGAGGACCCTCGCTCCCATTCGCTTCGCGAGCTGCACCGCGAGGTGCCCGATCCCGCCGCTCGCGCCGTAGACCAGCAGCGATTGTCCCGCCGCCAGGTGCAGCTGATCGTCCAGGCCGCGGAGCGCAGTCACGCCGTCTGCGCCGAGCGCGCCCGCCTCCTGGGCGCTCAGCCCCTGCGGGATCGGCGCGATCGCGTCCTCGTCCAGCGCGACGTACTCAGCGTAGAACCCGCCCTCGAAGGAATACGCGTAGACGCGATCGCCGACGCGAAAGCGCCGCACGTCGTCGCCCACCGCGACCACCTCGCCCGCTCCGTCGTTGCCGATGATCCGCGGGAACCGGCTCTGACCGAGCTCGATCTCGCCGGACCGGACGTACGGATCCCAGACGCCGATCCCGGCGGAGTCCAGCCGGACGAGGACCTGATTCGGCCCCGGCTCCGGCACCGGAAGCGTCTCGGTGTGGAGGACCTCGGGCCCTCCGTACCGGTCGATTGCCGCTGCCCTCATCTGCGCAGGAATGGATGCTTGCATGTCCGCTCCTCTCGGTGGTCCATGCATCGCGATAACGCGGCCGCGCCTGGATGCACGGCTCCGCGGGGCGGCGCGTAGGTGAGGAGGCGGGCTCTCACTTGACGCCCGCACCGGCAGCGCGCGGTCAGGGCCTCGGCCGTGCGCCCACTCCGGGCTCGGTCAGACACCGCATTCTGACAGCGCGGCTCAGGCCGCCCTCGCCGCCTTCGGTAAGGGCTTGCCCTTCTCGAATGCCGCGTTCTCTCCAAACTTGGCGACGATCTTCTTCTTCGTATCGAGGCCGGTGAGCTCGATCACGAACTTCGGAACACGGCGGGCACGCCTATCGGCTACCCATTTCCTGATTTCCTCGGGACGCGTCCGCGCATGGCGAGCAGGGCCGCGAGACCTCTTCGTGCCATTCTTCAGCGCGAGACTCTTCTCGAGCTCCTCGGCCGCGAGGGCCGCAAGTTGGCGCTGGATTGTGGGCGCGATCTTCTGGATGGCCTGCGACACGGCGTTCTGGATGATGGCGTCGATGCTCTGAGTGGGACGGGGCATGATCTTCCTTGGAACCGGATTAGGGTGATTGCCGGCAATGGATAGTGCCCGGGAGATCATTTGACAAGCAGGAAATGCTCATGGCGCTCTCATCTGCGGCACGGGTCGAAATCGAATCCGTCGACGGTATTCACCTGTGGGGGAAGGGCATCGTGGATGCCCAGCTCGATGGCGCTTTCCACGCGGAGCCCTCGCGACGCGCCGTGGCGAGCGCCGCTGCGCTCGCCCGCCATTTCGAGGTCCACCCCCACGCCGCAGCGGATGTCGAGCTCCGCCTCGCGGACCCGCGGCGGATGGAGCTCGCCCGCCGTGCTCCCGTGATGCGCCCGTTATAGGCTCCTGCCGTGGCGGAGGAAGGCGATGGACGCGATCGGCTTCGACCTGTACGGCACCCTCGTCGATCCTCTCTCCATGCAGGACCACCTGCGCGGCGTCGCCGGCGACCGCGCCGCCGAGGTCGCCGCGCTCTGGCGCACCAAGCAAGTGGAGTACGCGTTCCGCCGCGGGCTCATGGAGACGTGGACGACGTTCGAGGTGTGCACGGCGCAGGCGCTCGCGTACGCGGCGGGCGCCGCCGGCATCGCGCTCACGGACGGCGATCGCGATGCGCTCCTCGCCGCCTACCGGAGGCTGCCGCTCTTCCCGGAGGTGCGAGCGGCGCTCGCCACGCTGCGCCATGGCGGGCGGAGGGTCGTCGCGTTCTCGAACGGCTCCGCCGCCGTCGTGCGCGAGCTGCTCGGGCACGCCGGAGCGCTCGACCTCCTCGACGACGTGGTGAGCGTGGACGAGGTCCGCACGTTCAAGCCTCACCCCTCCGTCTACCGCCGGCTCGCCGAGCGCGTCGCGAAGCCGCCGGGCGAGACGTGGCTCGTCTCGGGGAACGCCTGGGACGTCCTCGGCGCGAAGAGCGCCGGGCTGCGCGCCGCCTGGGTGCGGCGCTCGCCGTCGAGCCTCTTCGATCCGTGGGGCGTCGAGCCGGACCTCACCGTCGCGAATCTCCGTGAGCTCGCCGCCGCCATGCCGGGGTAGCGCCAAGCTCTACGCGGCGAGCAGCTCGCGTCCGCAGAACCTGCACACCTTGGCTGCTTGCTTGATGGTCTCCGCACAGAACGGGCACGCCTTCGTCGGGCCGTCGTTCGCGTGCGGCGGCAATTGCTGGCTCTGCGCAGCCTCGACGAGATCCTTGATGCGCTGCGCGTCGGCCTTGCGGTGGCCGTGGCTGGTGATGGGGTCGGTTCCGCCGGTGCTCTCGATGAGAATGTCCGCCCAGAAGAGCCCGGTCTCGACATGCACTGAGGCGACGCGCTGGAGATGGATGCTCATCTCGCTCTTGACGAACCATGAGCGTTTCGCCCTGACGACCGCCGTTTCGTTCACCTCGATGACGGTCGGGAAGAGGAGGTTGCCGCGGGTCCAGCGGCTGGCGACGAATCTCTCGATAGGCATGGCACGGCATCGTACCCGTATTCTGGGGAACCAGGTTGCCTCGAGCTACGGCTGGAGCACGGTCAAGCCAGTGAATGCAGTGAACCTCTCCGTCCAGCACCTCCGTCAGTGCGGCGGGTGTACATCTGTTCACCGCGCCCGAATGGCATCGGCCAGGTAGGCGGCCTCGTTGGCCCGTGCGCGAGCTTCCGCGCGAAGCTGCGCCGGGGCATTCGGCTTCTCGTCGGTCGACTGCCAGAGCGCCCGGCGCGAGTCGCACAGCCCAGCGAGCGCTTCGCGCTCCTCGCGGGCAACGGTCCGAAGCGCCGTCTCGACGCGCAGCGCCAGTTCACCCTGAAGCGCACGGGCGTCCAGCTCGGGGTGGTCCTTGAGGAAGTCGCTCGCCACGAAACCGGCGACCACGTCGAGAGTCGGGGTCATCTGGTCCTCCGCGGCGACATGGACGGCAGCTCAATTCGCCGTGTACGTTCCACGCGACGTCGTGCCGGCACTCACTCTCCGCCGGGCATCTGTCCCGCGCTGCAGCCCGGTGGTCGAGCCGGGCGTGACGGCCAGGAGTCGTGTCTATAGTACGGTGACGAGCAGCCCGCCCCCGGTCAGCACGCAGGAGTGGACTGACGGCATCGATTGCATCGCTACCCTGACGCCACCTATCGTCCGGCCATGGTCTCCATCCGCGCGCTGCACTTCTACCCGGTCAAATCGCTGCGCGGTCTCTCGCCCCGGCGTGCCGTCGTCACCGACCGTGGGTTCGAGCATGACCGCCGGTTCATGGTGGTCGACGCCGCAGGTCGGTTCCTCACCCAGCGCACGCTGCCGCGGATGAGTCTCGTCTCGGTCGCGATCGACGGTGACGCGCTCCTGCTGACCGCGCCCGGCATGGACAGATTGGAGGTGCCGCTGCGGCCCGAGGAAGGCCGGGCCCAGGTCGTCGAGGTCTGGGAGGACCGATGCCAGGCGCTCTCGCTCGGAGACGCGCCCGCCCGCTGGTTCAGCGACTTCCTTGGCTTCCCGTCCATGCTCGTCCACATGCCAGAGGCGACGGTCCGAAAGACCAACCCCGCCTACGGCCTGGGTCGCGTCGGATTCGCGGACGCCTACCCGTTCTTGCTCGCCTCCACGAGCTCGCTCGCCGAGCTGGCACGACGCGGCGGCGGGGTCCCGATGGAGCGATTCCGCCCGAACATCGTGGTGGACGGGGCGCCAGCGTTCGCGGAAGACGCCTGGACCAGGCTACGTATCGGCGAGGTTGTATTTCGCGTCGTCAAGCCATGCGTCAGGTGCTCCATCACGACCGTCGACCCGGTCACGGGCGCTGTGGCCGGCGTCGAGCCGCTGCGGACGCTCGCGACGTTCCGGCGCTCCGGGGACGGCGTGCTGTTCGGGATGAACATGGTGAACGAGAACGTCGGCACCATCGCGGTCGGCGAGACGGTTGAAGTTCCGGGATGAGCGGGTAGGGTCCCCCCGGCCCGGCTCCTGCCATTCGAGTGCTCCTGCTCCAGCCGCGCTGCCTCAGTTCTGCGGGGGCGCCGCGCGGGGAGGGATTTGGAAGAGCGGCACCGGCCCACCCTCGATGACGACGAGGAGCGCGTGAGTGCCGGGAACACCAACGACACGGACACGGAGCGGCAGAGCCGTCAGGTTATCGACCGACATGGAATGGACCAGCTGCTCGGGGAATACGGCAGAGTCGGTCCCGCCTGCGGCGATGTCCATGACGGCCACGGAAGTGGTCATGCGTCACATCTACCGTTGCTTCTGGACCCGCGCTCGAGGGGCGCAGGGCTGCGCCGCGCGCTTGGCCGTGCATGGCGAGCCGAAACGAGCGAGGTTATACTTCCGGTATGAAAACGGCCATCTCCCTGCCGGACGCGGTCTTCCGGGATGCTGAGCGCCTCGCCCGACGCCTGAAGAAGTCACGCAGCCAGCTCTACAAGGAGGCGGTGGCCGAGTATGTCGCCCGCCACGACCCCGAGGCGATCACGGAGGCCATGGATCGGCTGGCCGCGGAGGTGGACACCAGGCTCGACAAGTTCGGCTCGGCGGCCGCGCGCCACGTGCTCGAGCGCTCCGAGTGGTGATCGCCCAAGGCGACGTCTGCTGGGCCGACCTTCCCGAGCCGGCGGGCTCCGGACCGGGGTTCCGCCGGCCCGTTCTCGTCGTCCAGGGCGACGCCTTCAACCGGAGCCGCGTCGCGACCGTCGTGTGCGTGCCGCTCACGAGCAACCTCAAATGGGCCGAGGCGCCCGGCAACGTTCTCTTGCCGGCGCGGAGCTCCGGGCTCTCCAAGGAGTCCGTCGCCAACGTCTCGCAGATCGTCGCGCTCGACCGCGCCCTCCTCACGGAGCGGGTCGGCCGCATCTCGAAGAAGCAGCTGGAGCTCGTGTTCGCGGGGCTGGACATCGTGCTCGGCCGGTAAGGCCGGCACCGCCCGCTCCGAACGTCGCCGGCCGCCCATCGGCCGCGTTGAGCGCGACCATGCTCAGGTCGCCGACGAAGAGGCGCGCCGTTGACCTTGGAGGGGAGCGCTGGCCCGCTACGCGGCCCAGCGCGCGGGGCGCGCCTCGAGCAGCCCGAGCAGGGCCTGCGCGCCGAGCTCGGAGCACCACGCCTCGAAGCGGCCCTCAAAGGGTTCTTCCCGAAGGACTGGCCGCCGGTCGCCGCAGCTTCTGCCGCCGCGTAGCTCGTGGCGGCGTTGTCCGAAGCTTCGCCGCCCGGCCCCGGCGCGCCTCGTCACCACGGCCGCCGCTTCAGGAGGTACGCGAGACCGGCCGCGAGCTATGAATTGCCGCGGCGCCCCAGCGCGTCGATGCTCCACGGGCCGCCGCCCGCGGCGGAGAGATAGAGGAACAGGAACGAGTACAGGGCGGCGGGGGCGCCCTGGTTGAGAACCGGCCAGAAGCCCCTCGGCGCGTGGGCGATGAAGTACGCGACCGCCATCTCGCCCGAGAGCACGAACGCGACGGGACGCGTGAACAGCCCGAGGAGGAGCAGCAGGCCTCCGAAGGTCTCCAGGACACCGGCCACGCCCGGCAGCGAAGCGACGGGAGCGGTGCCCCCGCCCGGCATGATCGCGCCGGGAAATGCGAACAGCTTGGCGGTCCCGACCTGCATGAAGAGGAAGGCGGTGACGATCCGCAGGATGCTGAGCAGGTACGGCGCCCACGATCGCCAACGCGACGTCAGACCGGAGTCGTTCACGAATCCTCCACCTGTGACCCACAGTCTATCGTCATGACGCACGGCGGGTCGGCCCTCGGTGGGGCCCCACCCCCGCACGGACGGACACCCGGCGCGCGACCGGACCACGCGGAGCGGCCGCAGCCCGCGCGGGCAGTCGCCATGCGCGGCGGCCCGCGGAGGTTACATCCGGACGGGAGGCAGGCCATGGACGAAAGGACGTACACGGGCGGCTGTCACTGCGGCGCCGTGCGGTATCGCGTCACCATGAAGCTCGAGGGCGCGATGACGTGCAACTGCTCGATCTGCTCGAAGACGGGCACGATGCTGGCCTTCGCCCCGGCGTCGAGCTTCGAGCTGACCGCCGGCGCAGAGGCGCTCACGGATTATCAATTCGGCAAGAAGAAGATCCACCACCTGTTCTGCAGCCGGTGCGGCGTTCGCTCGTTCGCGCGCGGTGCGATGCCAAACGGCGATCCGATCGCCGCCGTCAACGTGCGCTGCCTCGAGGGCGTCGATCTCACCGCCGTCCCGGTGAAGATGTTCGATGGGCGGAGCGTGCCGATCGACGGGTGACGGGCGAGCCGTCGCGAGCGCGTGCCTTTCAGGCGGCCTGAAAAGCACGTCGAGCAGCGGATGGAGGAGTACGCCCCGCGCAGGCAGCCAGCGCGCGACGAAGCAGGGATCAGGTCAAGTGGGCTTCGCTCTGATGCATGAGCCGGACGAGGGCGTCCGTCACGCCGGCGCGCGTCGGGCCGAGCGGCGCTCGCCGCGTGCCCGCGCCTTCTCGCGCTCGTGCTCGCGCGTCCTCACCGCGGTGCGCGCGCGGAGCGCGGCGAGGAGCCGCCGCGTGGACGCGGCGACCTCCGCGACCGCCGTCTCGAACGTCTCGACGTCCACGGCCGGCGGCCTGGTGAGGCCGCTGACCTTGCGGACGTACTGGACCGCCGCAGCCCGGATCTCGTCCTCCGTCGTGGGCGGCTCGAACCGATAGAGCACTCGGATGTTGCGGCACATGGTGCCCGTCAAGGTAGAGCCAGCGCCGCTCCCCGTCCACGCAACCTGCCGCACCCGCCGATGCAGCTCGCTCTTCGCCGGGGCAGGCCAGGGTCCGGCCCGCTGCCCTCCGCGCTACTGCGACGGCGGAAGAGCGGCGCGCGCGCACGCCGCCGCGCGCTCGAGCAGCAGGTCGCGTTCGCGTGCGTTGCGCGTGAGCCCCGCCGCGCGCTCGAGCTCCGCGCGGGCCTCGCCGACTCGGCCGAGCTTGGCGAGGAGGTCGCCGCGCACGCTCGGCAACAGGTGGTACCCCTGCAGCGAGGGCTCCGAGGTCAGCCTGTCGACGAGCTCGAGGCCCACCGCAGGGCCGAACGCCATCGCGAGCGCGACCGCACGATTCAGGTCCACGATGGGGGATGGGGCGACCCGGGCGAGCGCCTCGTAGAGCGCCGCGATGCGGCGCCAGTCCGTCTCCGCCGCCGTGCGCGCCCGCGCGTGACAGGCGGCGATCGCGGCCTGCAACGCGTACGGGCCCTGCGCTCCGCCGAGCCTCTCGGCGCGCTCGAGCGCCGCCAGCCCGCGGCGGACGAGGAGGTGATCCCATCGAGCGCGGTCCTGGTCGAGGAGCAGGATGGGCTCTCCGGAAGGCCCGATGCGAGCCCGCGTGCGCGACGCCTGGATCTCCATGAGCGCGACGAGGCCATGCACCTCCGGCTCCGCGGGGACGAGCTCGGCCAGGATGCGGCCGAGGCGGAGCCCATCTTCGCAGAGCGCCGGTCGCATCCAGTCGTCGCCGGCGGCCGCCGAGTAGCCCTCGTTGAAGACGAGGTAGATGACCTCGAGCACCGAGGAGAGGCGCGAGGCGAGCTCGGCGCCGCGCGGGACCTCGAACAGCACCCGCTCCTCGGAGAGGGTGCGCTTCGCCCGGACGATCCGCTGCGCGACGGTCGGCTCCGGGACGAGGAAGGCGCGCGCGATCTCCTCCGTCTTGAGCCCTCCGACCAACCGGAGCGTGAGCGCGACGCGCGCCTCGGTCGAGAGCACGGGATGACACGCGATGAAGACGAGGCGCAGCAGGTCGTCGCCGATCTCGTCGTCGATCGCGGTGTCCAGGTCCGGCACCGCCACCGCTCGCTCGGCCTCGAGCTCGTGACCGAGCTCCTCGTGCTTGCGCTCGAGGCGCTTGCTCCGGCGCAGCCGGTCGATGGCGTGGTGCTTTGCCGTGGCCATGAGCCAGGCGCCGGGGTTGTCCGGCACGCCCGACTCAGGCCACCGCTCGAGGGCGGCGACGAGCGCGTCCTGCGCGACCTCCTCGGCGAGCCCGACGTCGCGCACCATCCGCGCGAGCCGGGCGATGAGCCTCGCCGACTCGATCCTCCAGATCGCGTCGATCGCCTGATGCGCAGCGGAGGCCGTCACGCCGGCCAATCAGCGCATCGCGAGCCGCCGCGGCAAGGCGGGGTGTGCGCGGCTACTTCTTCTCGGCCACCTGCTTGCGGATGCGCTCCTCCTGCGCCCTGAGCTCGGGCGTGAATTCGGCGCCGAAATCCGACGCCTCGAACACCTGGCGGATCTCGATCTCCGTCTCCCTGAACGGGGAGCGCTTGACCCATTCGATGGCCTCTTCCTTGGACTTCACCTGCCACAGCCAGAAGCCCGCGATCAGCTCCTTCGCCTCGGCGAAGGGCCCGTCGATGACCGTCCGCTTCCCTCCGGAGAACTTCACGCGCGCGCCCTTCGAGCTCGGGTGGAGCCCCTCGGCGGCGAGCATCACGCCGGCCTTCGCCAGCTCCTCATTGAACTTTCCCATCTCGGTGAGCACCTCCTTGCTCGGCATCACGCCCGCCTCGGAGTCCTTGTCCGCCTTCACGATCACCATGAACCGCATCGTCGTCTCCCTTCTGGCTCGTTCTCGTTCGAAGCCGGGCTTCCGGGGGTGTCGTCCGGTGTCGACCCTGGCTCTACTTCTTCGTCGAACGGCGATCCGCGGGATCGACACGTCGGAAAGCGATTTCGTGCGCCGCTGCCAAGGGCGCGAGATGACGGCAGGGTTCCAAGGTCTCTTCCGGGCGGGCGGACCGCCGTCAGCCCGGGATGGGCACGCCCCGCGCGCCGGGGTATGGGTGTCCCCCGATGGCGGGCGACGACCGACGGCGTGGGATCGACGAGGGCGACCTCGCGGCCGCGCTGCGGGTCCTCGCGCGCGTCGCCGAGGACCGCACCGTCCTCGCCGGGCTTTCCGCCGACGCGCGCGTCGCCCTGCAGCGGCTCGCGGGCGAGGTGGCGCGCCCCGATCTGAAGGCGCGGAAGCGGCTGCAGAAGGCGCTCCTCCGGGGCGAGCACCAGGAGGGCAGGGTGCGCGACGGCGCCCTGCGCAAGGCGACAGGCATCCAGCAGCTCAGGCGAGCGCCGGTCTTCGTCGCCCCGCTTCCCGAGCTGCCGCCGCCCGGCGCCGACGCCTCGGCGTGGTGGCCGAGGCTCGGGGGCGCCGCTCCGGGGTCGCCGCCGGCCGGAGCCGCCCTCGAGAGCGACGGGCCGGAGCTGACGGAGCCGCGCAAGTGCTACGTCTGCAAGGCGCCGTACGTGCGGCTCCATCCGTTCTACGACCAGCTGTGCCGCCCCTGCGGCGACGAAAACCACGCCCGGCGCACCGCCGCCGTGGACCTGCGCGGGCGCCTCGCGCTCGTCACGGGCGCGCGCGTGAAGATCGGGTACCAGGCGGCGCTGCTGCTCCTGCGCGCCGGCTGCTCGGTCGTCGCCTGCACGCGATTCCCGCGCGACGCGGCGGCCCGCTACGCCCGCGAGGCGGACTTCGAGCGCTGGAAGGACCGGCTCTCGATCTACGGCGCCGACCTGCGCCACACGCCGGGCGTCGAGCACCTCTGCCAGCGGCTGGACGCGACGCTGCCGCGGCTCGACTTCCAGCTGCACAACGCCTGCCAGACCGTGCGGCGCCCGCCCGGATTCTACGCGCACCTCGTCGAGGCGGAGCACGCGCCCTGGTCGGCGCTGCCGGGCTCGCAGCGGGAGCTCGTGCGCGACTACGAGGAGCTGAAGAGCGCGTTGCGTGGCGGGCCGCCGGCGGCCGGCGTGGTCAGCCCCGCGCTCCTCTCTCAGGTGAAGACGGGGGCCGACCTGCTCCTGCCCGGGAAGAGCGAGCTCGACCTCTTCCCCCGCGGCGTCCTCGACCAGGACCTGCAGCAGGTGGACCTGCGCGCGCACAACTCCTGGCGGCTGCGGCTGCACGAGGTCCCGACCCTCGAGCTCCTCGAGGTGCTGCTCGTGAACGCCACGGCGCCGTTCGTCATGGCGTCGCGCCTGAAGCCGCTCATGCTGCGCGCGGCGGCGCCGCCGCCCGGCACCGCCACGAGCGGCGACCCTGCGAAGCACGTCGTCCTCGTCTCCGCGATGGAGGGGCAGTTCTACCGGGAGCACAAGACCGACAAGCACCCGCACACGAACATGGCGAAGGCGGCGCTCAACATGATGGTGCGCACGAGCGCGCCCGACTACGCGCGAGACGGGATTCACCTGAACGCCGTGGACACGGGCTGGGTCACGGACGAGGACCCGGCCGGCCTCGCCGCGCGGAAGGTGGAGGAGCACGCCTTCTCCCCCCCGCTCGACGTGGTGGACGGCGCGGCGCGCATCGTCGCGCCGATCTTCGACGGGTTCCGCACCGGCCGGCACCAAGCCGGGCTCTTCTTCAAGGACTATCGGCCGGCGCCGTGGTGAGCGCCGCGCGCGCTCCGGAGGTCACGCATGAGCTCGCACGACAGGGTCGCGATCGTCACCGGCGCGGGGAGCGGCATCGGGAAGGCGACCGCGCTGGCTTTCCTGAAGGACGGCTACCGCGTCGCGCTGGCGGGGCGCCGCCGCGACGCGCTGGAGCGCACCGCGCAGGAGGCCGGAGCCGGCGACCGGGCGCTCGCGATCCCGACCGATGTGACGGATCCGCAGTCCGTGCGCGCGCTCTTCGCGGCGGTCCGGCAGAAGCTCGGCCGCCTCGACGTCCTCTTCAACAACGCGGGGACGCACGCTCCGGCCGTGCCGCTCGAGGAGCTCGCGTTCGAGCAGTGGCGCAAGGTGGTGGACGTGAACCTGACGGGCGCGTTCCTGTGCACGCAGGAGGCGATGAAGCTCATGAAGGCCCAGGACCCGCGAGGCGGACGGATCATCAACAACGGTTCCATCTCGGCGCACGTCCCGCGGCCGAGATCCGCGCCCTACACCGCGACCAAGCACGCCATCACCGGGCTCACGAAGTGCACCTCGCTCGACGGCCGCCCCCACGACATCGCCTGCGGCCAGATCGACGTCGGGAATGCGCTCACCGACATGACGGGACGCATGGCGAGCGGCGTGGCGCAGGCCGACGGCTCCGTGCGTCCCGAGCCCGTGATGGATGTCGCCCACGTCGCGAGCGCCGTCCTCTACATGGCGAGCCTGCCGCTCGACGCGAACGTGCAGTTCTTGACCATCCTCGCGACGAAGATGCCGTACGTCGGCCGGGGCTGACGACGCCTCACGGCGCAGCTCCCGGGGGCTCAGGGTGAGCAGGCCTGCCGCGCGATCCTCGCACGGGGAGCCATCCGAGAGGGCCGGGTTGTGCCCGCCGTGGTGGTGGATGAGGGTCTCCACGTCGAGCTCGTTCACTATCCGGACCACGTCGGGGGTCCCGATGTGGGAGCGGAGGGTGGACCCTGGATAGCAGGGAAGCCCCGAGGGCTCCAAGCGTCGCGCGAAGGTCGGGGCCCAACCGTTGGCCGCGGCTCGCGGCACGGCAGGTTCACGCAACGTGGTGATACGCGCGCGGACGGAGCGTCGAAGATGGGGACCCGCCCAGGAGGATGTTCGCGCCGGGGTCCCGGGATGAGCACCGTCGCGTCGAGCGCGGCCGCGAGCGCGCGCGCCGGCCCATCCGGCGGCGCCGCGTGAGCCCGCCGGAGGCGAGTCGTGCCACCGCACCGCTTCGCCGTCTT
>WNFY01006685.1_pt1 | contig 12334 bp, 10 predicted proteins | sample 5400091 | NCBI WGS metagenome assembly WNFY01 (sample SAMN13153364, study PRJNA577476) | soil metagenome | isolation source: 60 cm soil or saprolite under grassland replicate 1 | place: USA:California | collected 2016-06-15 | reverse complement strand
GCGCGCGGTGGAACGTGGCGTGCGCCACGCCGACCTGCCCGTCGCCTACTCGGGCGGGTTCAACCCGCGGCCCAAGCTTTCCTACAGCGGCGCGGTCCCAACGGGAGTGGCCAGCGAGGCGGAGTATTTCGAGATCGGTCTGACCGCGTCCTGCGCGCCGGCCGATGTTCGAGATCGCCTCGACGCGGCGCTGCCCCCAGGTCTTGACGCGCTCAACGTGGCCGAGGTGGCGCCGGGCACGCTGGCTGGTGATTTGCAGGTCTCGGACTGGCAGGTGACCCTGCACGGAGTCGGCGAAGATGCCGCCGAGCTGGCGTGCCGTGACTTCCTTGCCGCTGATCACATCGAAGTGGAGCGGGTCACGGCCAAGGGCGTCCGGCGCGTGGACGCGAGGGCGGCCGTGCTCACATTGGAACTTGACCGTCGTGCCGTACACTCGGGGACAGGTGGATGTGCCATACTTCGAATGGTTGTTCGGCACATGGCACCTGCCGTTCGACCTGACGACGTTCTGGCCGCACTACGTCAAGTGGCTGGCCTGGCGCCGCCGTCACCACCGCTGGTGACGAGGCTGGCGCAGGGGCCACTCGGCACGTCGGCCGGGGGGCTCTGCGGGCCTGGGCTGCGGCGCAGCACAGTCGCTGACTGTGGCGCTGGCGCGGCCGCCGATGAGGGCGGCGCCGCGCTTGGTGGTGCGCCTGTCTCGGCACGCCGTGCCCCGTAACGAATAACGAGGCACGCCGGCCTTGCCGCCCAACGGGGTGGCATCGCCCCGGCGAGCGCAGAGGATTAGCTCCCGCGCGGCGCAGCGGATCCCTCGGGGAACCGCTTGAGCCCGGGAGCATGACGGGAGATTGCCCGGATGCTCGACACCGAGCCTGACAACGCAGAACAACCCCGCAATGAACCAATGGGCGGCGGCGAGCCCGCTCCGGAGCGGGCTGCGGCAACTCCGGAGCGGTCCGCGACCGCTCCGGAGTTGCCGCGCGTCCCGGCGGCCAACTTCCAGCCGCCACAAGCCATCTTCCAGCCGCCGGCGCTGGCCGCCGCGGTAGACGACGGTGACGACGCGGGCGCACGCGAGCCCCCGCCTGACGAGGAGGGCGCCGGCGTGCGCCGGCGCAGGCGCCGCGGCGGCCGTGGCCGCGGCAAGGCCGGCGATGGCGCTGGCGCCGCGGAAGATGCCGACGGCGACGGCGACGCCGAGGCGGTTGGCGGCCACCCCGACACCGCGCCAAGCGCGACGTCGGGGAGGAAGGCAGCGGCTGCCAAGAAGGCTGACGATTCGCGCTCGGCCGGTTCCTCGCGATCAAGGAAGCGGAGCGACGGTGGCGCGCAGGCGGCGCAGAAGGGCGGCAGGGCCACCGACGCGGACGTGACCGCCGACGGCGCCGCTCAGGCCGGTGCCGCTGACGCTGTCGCCGGTCGGGCTGGCACGGCGAAGGCCGGGGCCGCGAAAGCCGGGGCCGCGAAGGCCAGCGCCGGGAAAGCGAGCACCGGGAGAGCTAGCACCGCGAAGGCCGGCGCCGCGAAGGCCGCCGGGAAGACTGGCGCTGCCAACGCCGCCGGCACGCCGGCCGATGCCGAGGCGGTCGGCCCCGCTGCCGCCGGCGATGCCGCGCACGGCGACGCCGATGGGGACGCTGGCGGGCAAGCGCCCGCCGGCGCGGATCAGCTCGAGGGGGCCGATCCCGGCGGCGAGGGGGAGAGCGCGGCCACCCGGCGCCGACGCCGCAGACGACGTCGCGCCAGCGGGAGCGACGAGCCTTCGGAGGCCGACGACCCACCCAACACGGTCGTACACGTGCGCGAGCCGCGAGCCGCGGCGGCGACCGACTGGACCGAGGTGCAGTCGGTGAAGGGCTCGACCCGGCTCGAAGCGAAGAAGCAGCGCCGTCGCGAGGGCCGCGACTCTGGTCGGCGCCGCCCGCCACTGCTCAGCGAGTCCGAGTTTCTCGCCCGCCGCGAGGCGGTTCACCGGGTGATGCTGGTGCGCCAGCGCAGCGAGCGTACCCAGATCGCGGTGCTCGAAGATGGCGTGCTCGTCGAGCACTACGTGGATCGCGCCAGCCACCAGTCGATGGCCGGCAACATCTATCTCGGCAAGGTGCAGAACGTGCTGCCGTCGATGGAGGCGGCGTTCGTCGACATCGGCAAGGGCCGCAACGCCGTTCTGTACGCGGGGGAGGTCAACTTTGACGCGAGCGGGCTGGAGGGCCAGCCCAAGCGGATCGAGACTGTGCTCAAGTCGGGACAGTCGGTGCTCGTCCAGGTCACCAAGGATCCGGTGGGCCACAAGGGCGCGCGGCTCACCAACCAGGTGAGCCTTCCCGGCCGGTACCTGGTCTACGTGCCAGGCGCGTCGATGACCGGGATCAGCCGCAAGCTGCCGGCTACCGAACGGGCGCGGCTGAAGCAGATCCTGAAGAAGGTGACGCCGGAGGACGCCGGCGTGATCGTTCGGACCGCGGCGGAGGGCACCGGCGAGGAAGAACTCGCCCGCGACGTGGCGCGGCTTGCCGCTCAATGGGAGAACATCGGCCACAAGGCGCAGTCGGCGAGCCCGCCCGAACTGCTCTACAGCGAGCCCGACCTCACGATCCGCGTGGTCAGGGACATATTCAACGAAGACTTCAGTGAGCTTGTCGTGGCCGGCGACGAAGGCTGGGACGTGGTCAACGAGTACGTCCGCTGGGTCGCCCCCCACCTCGTGGAGCGGGTGCGTCAATGGCGCGACGACGCGGAGCTGTTCGCCAGCTACCGCGTCGACGAGCAGATCGCCAAGGCGCTTGAGCGCAAGGTGTGGCTGCCAAGCGGCGGTTCGCTGGTCGTGGACAGGACCGAGGCCATGACCGTGGTCGACGTCAACACGGGCAAGTTCACCGGCCAGGGCGGAAACCTTGAAGAGACGGTGACACGCAACAACCTCGAGGCCGCTGAGGAGATCGTCAGGCAGCTGCGGCTGCGTGACGTCGGCGGCATCATTGTCATTGACTTCATCGACATGGTGCTGGAGAGCAACCGCGAGCTTGTGCTGCGCCGGCTGCTCGAATGCCTGGCGCGGGACAGGACCAAACACCAGGTCGCCGAGGTGACCTCACTCGGCCTTGTCCAGATGACGCGCAAACGCGTGGGTTCTGGGCTGATCGAGGCGTTCTCCGAACCGTGTGAATGCTGCAACGGCCGGGGCCTGATCGTGTCGCATGACCTGCTCGAGCCGTCCACGGCCAAGCGGGCGCCCGCGGGCCGCAACGGTGGCAAGGGCGACGACAGCGGCAAGGTCGAGGCCAGCGGAAAGAGCGAAGCCAGCGGAAAGAGCGAGGCCACGGGCCGAGCAAGCGCGGCCAGCGCCGCAGCAGGAAAGGGCGCCGACGCGACAGGCAAGAGCCGCGCCGTGAGCGCGGCAGCCGACCAGGCAGGCCCCGCCGTGCCCGACCGCGACCCGGGCCCGGCGGAGACCAAGACGGAGGAGAAGCGACCGGGTCGGCGACGGCGGCGCAAGGCGGCCCCGGCCGCGGGTGAGGAAGGCAACGCGGATCCGGCCGCCGCCGCGGTCAGCGCGGCTATGACCACCGGCTGATCACACGCCGAGTTCTGGTAGCCTGAACGGGCGCCCGGGGCCTAGTGCGTTGGCACGGTTGGGGTCCCGTGCGAGCGCCGTTTCGAGCGGGCACCAGTACCCCAACGGAGAGAGAGTTTTCGCGTGTACGCGATCGTGCGCTGCGGTGGCAGGCAGGAGAAGGCGTCGGTAGACGATGTCCTCACCGTGGACCAGCTCCACGGCGAGGTTGGGTCGACAGTGACGCTGCCCGCCGTTCTGGTTGTCGACGGTTCAAAGGTCGTCAGCGACCCGGACGAGCTTCGCAGCTATCAGGTCACCGCCGAAATCCTCGGCGGCGCCGTCGGCCCGAAGATCAACATGGCCCACTTCAGGAACAAGACGGGGTACAAGCGGCGGCTTGGTCATCGGCAGCGCTACACCCAGCTCAAGGTCACCGGTATCGCGGCGGCAAGCCGAGGCCGGACCAGCCGAGGCCAAGGGCGCCGCACCAGCGCATCGAAGGGCGAGGGCTGAGATGGCACACAAGAAGGGCGCGTCGTCCAGCCGGAATGGACGCGACTCGGCGGCCAAGCGGCTCGGAGTCAAGCGCTTTGGCGGGCAGTTTGTCCAGTCTGGTGAGATCCTGGTCCGCCAGCGCGGTACCCACTTCCACCCCGGAGTCGGGGTCGGCCGCGGTCGTGACGACACGTTGTTCGCCCTGGTGAGCGGCCATGTGGAATTTGGCCCGCGGCGAGGCAGGCGCGCCGTGAGCGTCGTGCCGCAGGCGCGGCAGGACGGCGCCGCGCCGGAGGCGGCCACGGACGGCGCCGCGCCGGAGGCGCGCCGAGCTAAGGCCGCGCCGAAGGCGCGTCCAGCTAAGGCCGCGCCGAAGGCGCGGCAGGCGAGGTCTGCGGCGGTGGCTGGCTCGGATGGGGCCGCGCCGAAGGCGCGTCCAGCCAAGGCCGCGCCGAAGGCACGCTCGTAGGGCCGCCTTCGTGATCCGGGGAGTTCCAGTGATAGTCGCTGACAAGTCTCCGGGATCATGAAACCCCCCGCTGACCCAACCGCGTTCACGCGGGGTGCCAGGTAGCGGCAGCCGTTAAGGAGCCAATAGGACGGCACTGGTACGGGGGAGGAACGGCCCGGGGCGACCGCAATCACCTACGGCCCGTCGCAACGCCCGGGTGCGAACCGTACGGCGGCCGGCGGCGCCGCGTGGCGTCGGCGGGACGCCGTCGTTGAGGATCGGAAGATGCCGGATTTCGTTGACGAGGTCGTCCTTCATCTCAAGGCTGGTGACGGCGGGCACGGCTGCACGTCCATTCACCGGGAGAAATTCCGGCCGCTCGGCGGCCCGGATGGAGGCGACGGCGGGCGCGGCGGCTCGGTCGTCCTTGAGGTCTCCGCCGGCACCTCGACGCTGCTTGAGTACCACAAGCGCCCGCACAGAGCGGCGCCGAGCGGCCGCCCCGGCCAGGGTTCCAACCGAACCGGCGCGAGCGGCGCCGACCTCGTGCTTGGCGTCCCTGACGGCACCGTCGTCAAGACCGCCGACGGTGAGATCCTCGCTGACCTCGTCGGCGTGGGCACGCGCTATGTGGTGGCCCGCGGCGGCCGCGGCGGCCTCGGCAACGCCGCACTGGCATCGCGGCGCCGCAAGGCGCCCGGGTTCGCGCTCAAAGGCGAGCCTGGCGCGAGGCGAGACGTTGTGCTCGAGCTCAAGACGGTCGCCGACGTCGGCCTCGTGGGCTTTCCCAATGCGGGGAAATCATCCTTGATCGCGGCGATGTCGGCGGCCCGGCCGAAGATCGCTGACTACCCGTTCACCACGCTCGTCCCGAACCTCGGCGTCGCCGAGGCGGGCGGAACCGACTTCGTGATCGCGGACGTGCCGGGCCTTATCCCGGGCGCGAGCGGGGGCAAAGGTCTCGGCCTGCGGTTCCTGCGGCACATCGAGCGCTGCTCGGCCCTGGCGCACATACTCGACTGCGCGGCCTCCGCGCCGGGCAGAGATCCTGTCTCCGACTTCGACGCGCTGGAGGCCGAGCTTGCCGCATACGCCGAGGCCACGGGCGCCTCGCTGGCGGACCGGCCGCGGATCGCCGTGCTCAACAAGATCGACGTTCCGGACGCACGTGAGCTCGCGAACTTTGTCCAGCCACTGCTCGAAGAACGCGGGATAACGGCGCTCGCCATCTCCGCAGCGACACACGAGGGGCTGCGCGAGCTGGCATTCGCCCTGGCCGGCTTGGTCGAGCAGGCGCGGGCGAGCGCGCCGGCGCGGGAGTCGGCCCGCGAGGTGATCCGTCCCGCGCCGCTCGGCGACGCCGGGTTCGCCGTGGAGCGGGTCGGGCAGAACAGGTTCTTCGTCCGTGGGGACAAACCGCGCCGCTGGGTGCGCCAGACCGATTTCGGCAACGACGAGGCGGTCACCTATCTTGCCGACAGGCTCGCCCGCCTGGGCGTGGAAGAGGCGCTGGCAAAAGCGGGCGCGCAGGCGGGAGACGAGGTGCTCATCGGTGACGACAACAACGCCGTCGTGTTCGACTGGGACCCCGACGTGCGCGCCGGCACTAAGGCCGCGGCTCGGCGGCCGGCGTCTCGTAGGCTGCCGTCATGACAGCCACGCGGGCCGCGATCGCGGTCGCGCGGCGAGTCGTGGTCAAGGTGGGCTCGTCCTCGCTGACCACGGTCGCGGGCGGCCTCGACGAGGAGCGGATCAGCGCGATCGTGAACGTGCTGGCTGCCAGGGTGAAGGTGGGTTCCGAGGTCGTTCTGGTTTCCTCGGGCGCGATCGCCGCCGGCCTCGCCCCCCTCGGTCTCGGCCAGCGTCCGCGCGACCTCGCCACTCAGCAGGCGGCCGCGAGCGTCGGGCAGGTGCTGCTCGCCGCGAGGTACACCGCGGCATTCGGCCGGCATGGCCTGCGGGCCGGCCAGGTGCTGCTGACCGCCGATGACCTGATGCGGCGCTCCCACTACCGCAACGCGCAGCGCACGCTCGACCGGTTGCTCGAACTCGGCGTGCTGCCCGTCGTGAACGAGAACGACACGGTCGCGACCGAGGAGATCAGGTTCGGAGACAATGACCGGCTCGCCGCGCTCGTCGCACACGTGATCAGAGCGGACGCTCTCGTGCTGCTCTCCGATGTTGACGCCCTTTACGACGGCGAGCCGCAGCGCGCAGGCGCCCGGCGCATCAGCGAGGTGCGCGACCGCGCCGACCTGGCGGGGATATGGCTCGGCCGCTCTGGCCGCGGCGTCGGCACCGGTGGGATGGCGACCAAGGTGGAGTCCGCCCTGATCGCCACCGGCGCCGGAATCCCGGTCGTGCTCGCTGCGTCGGCGAAGGCCGGCCCCGCGCTCGCGGGCGACCGCGTCGGCACCTACTTCGCCGCCAGCGGCCGGCGTCCCGCCACGCGGCTGCTGTGGCTGGCGCATGCCACCACGGGTCGCGGCAGGCTGGTGCTCGACCCTGGAGCGGTTGACGCGGTCGCCCTCCGGCGCACCTCGCTGCTTCCGGCCGGTGTCACGGGCGTGGAAGGCCAGTTCGAGGCCGGCGACCCGGTTGACCTGTGTGATGAGGCCGGCGCCGTGGTCGCGCGCGGCGTGGTGAACTTTGACTCCGCGGAGATTCCTGGCCTGATGGGCCGCTCGACCCGGTGGCTCGCGCGCGAACTCGGCCCGGCCTATGAGCGCGAGATCGTCCACCGCGACGATCTCGTCGTGCTCACGTCGGAGCAGCCGCGCAGCACCGCCCCGCGCAGCACCGCCCGCGGGGCCGCATCGGCGGTCTCACATATGAAGAGCAGTGTCTCGCCATCCGAGAAACTCAGTGATCGCGGTTGATTTCCAGTCACTACGCCTGGATAGGAACCGCGATCATGGAATCCGCCCGGGGCCGGTCAGTTCTGGTCGTCGTCCCGGCGGCCGAACCGCCCGAACAGCCGCTCGCCCGCGCCGACCGCACCCTCGGCGACGCCGCGGACCAGCCCGATGAACGGATCGGAGGTCCGGCTCCACGACTCCTGGTAGGAGCGGGCAGCGGCCCTGACTTCCTCGCTCACCGAGGCCTGGCCGTCCTCGCTCCGCCGCGGGTACTCGCCGCCGAGGATCCGCTCGTAGGCGCCGTCACGCGCCCAGCGATCGATCTCAGCGAAGCGGACCACGGCGAACGGGTGCAAGGTGCCCTGGAGCTGCAGCAGCTTGATCAGGCCTTCCCGCACGTCGGGCACCGCGTCGTACTCGCGCGCCTGCTCGTGGAAGGCGTCGGCGGACAGCTCGGACATCCGCGCACCGCCGGCCATCTTCATCATCGCGCGCCTCGCGGCGTCGATGTCCTGGCCGGCCAGCAGCCCGGCCCGGTCGCACGACAGCTCGGACTTGCGGTACCACTCCTCAAGCGCCCAGATGATCGCCCGGAGCCCGAGATAGCCAAGCGGCATCCAGGCCACCCGCCGGGCAAGGTTGATCAGGTGGAACAGCATGGTGCGGTAGACCGCGTGCCCGGACAGGACATGGCCGAGTTCGTGGCCGATCGTGAACCGCAGTTCCTCGGCGTCGTACAGGTCCAGCATTCCGGTGGTGATCACCATAAACGGCCGGTCCGAGCCGAGCGTCATCGCGTTCACCATGGGGTTTTGGGTGACAAAAAGCTCGGGCACATCCGGCAGGTCAAGCACGTATGCGCCGTCGCGGAGCATATCGTGCAGCTCACGGAACTGTCCCTCGTTGACTCGCACCCCGCTGGCCAGGAACATCAGCCGCAAGCTCCGGTCCGAGAACAGTCCGGCCAGGCGCCGGAGCAAGACGTCGAACCCGGTGAGCTTCCGCATGGCGGTCAGGGCCGAGCGGTCGGCAGGATGCTCGTACGCGCGGGAAGAAATCCCGGGCAGGCGTACGCGCGCGCGGTCGGGCACGCTCCCCGTATCTGTGGTCATGTCCCGCATGCTATTCCCCGGAGGGACCCAAATGGACGACGGCGATCTACCGATCTTTGACCGGCAGGCGGAAACCATGTCGGACGCCGAGCGGGCCGCCATTCAGATCCGCCGGCTCGCGGCTATGGCCGGCCGGCTGCTCGCGGCCGGAGGAAGCCAGGCCGAGCGGCTTCGCGCCGCCGGGGTGACACACGGGCGCGAGGTGACCCTGGACAGCCTGCCCGGCCTGCCGTTCACCAGGAAACAAGATCTTTGGGACGGTTACCCGTTCGGGTTGCTTGCCGTGCCGCGCGACGAGGTGGTCGCTGTGCACGGGTCCAGCGGCACCGGCGGCCGCCCGACGCTCGTCTCCTACACCCGCGGCGACCTCGACCTGTGGTCCCAGATGTGCGCCCGGGCGCTCGCGGCCGCGGGCGCGACCGCGGCGAGCACCGTGCACAACGCCTACGGCTATGGTCTGTTCACCGGCGGTCTCGGCATCCACCAGGGAGCGATACGGCTCGGCGCGACGGTGGTGCCAGTCTCCGGCGGGATGACAGCGCGCCAGCTCACCCTGCTGCAGGACCTGAAACCCGACATCCTCGCCTGCACGCCGTCCTACGCGATCCGCCTCGGCGAGGCGTTCGCGGAGCGTGGGGTGAAGCCAGGGGAGCTGAGCTTGCGCGCGGGCCTGTTCGGGGCGGAGCCGTGGAGCGAGCCGATGCGTGCCCGGATCGGCGACCTGCTTGGCCTGCGCGCTCTCGACATCTACGGGCTGTCCGAGGTGATCGGACCCGGCGTGGCGGCCGAGTGCCTGGTGGCTGCCGACGGCCTGCACGTGAACGAGGATCACTTCCTCGTCGAGGCGATCGATCCGGCGAGCGGCGTTCGGGTGCCCGACGGCACGCCAGGTGAGCTGGTGTTTACCACGCTGACCAAGCAGGCGCTGCCGTTGCTGCGCTACCGAACCGGCGACGTCGCGGCGCTGCGCCGCGGCCCGTGCCCGTGCGGCCGCACACTGGTCAAGATGACCAAGGTGGCCGGGCGCACCGACGACATGCTCGTCATCCGCGGCGTGAACGTGTACCCGGCCGAGGTGGAGCGGGTGCTGCTGGCAGACGGCCGCATGTCGCCGCACTATCTGCTCGTGGTGGACGCCCGCGCGGCCGTTAAGGACCTGATCGTCGCTGTTGAGCCCCGAACGGCTGCCGCTGCCGGGTCGAGGCAGGCTGGTGCCTCCGGGTCCGGGCATGCTGCCGGGTCCGGGCCGGCTGGTGTCTCCGGGTCCGGGCATGCTGCCGGGTCCGGGCCGGCTGGTGCCTCCGGGTCCGGGCATGCCGACCTGCTCGCCCAGGAGCTGACCAGGGCCATCGGGGAGCAACTCGGGCTTCGCGCGCGGGTCCGGGTGCTTGCGGCGGGCACGGTGCCGCGGACCGAGGTGGGCAAGGCCGTGCGGGTGCGGACGTGGACGGCCGGTGAGCCGCCGCTGCCCGGCCTGGACGGCTAGGGCGCGTCGCTCTCGGTCAGCCAGCGCCGTCGGTGAGCCGCCGCTGTCCGTCAGCCGCCGCATGGTCAGCCCGCTGACGGTCAGACGCCACTGTCGGTCAGACGCGCTAGGGTCAGGTCGCATGGGCGCGGTGGCCACTTGGTCGCGGCGAGCGAGGTGGCACACGTCTTTTTCCTCGATGAGGTCGTGTTCGTGCCCACCGGGCAGCCCTGGGAGAAGGAGGAGCGCGAGGTCGCGCCCGCCGAGGACAGATACCTGATGACGGTGATCGCCACGGCGTCCAATCCGCGGTTTTCTGTGAGCCGGGTGGACATCGACCGGCCCGGTCCCACGTACACGATCGACACGCTGCGTGATCTGCGGGCCGCGCGCGGCGCCGAGGCGGAGCTCTTCTTCATCACCGGCGCAGACGCGCTCGCACGGCTGATCTCCTGGCGGAACGCGGAAGAACTGCTCACGCTCGCGCATTTCGTAGGCTGTACACGTCCAGGCCACCGGCTTTCCGGTCACGGTCTGCCAGATGGGAACGTGAGCGTGATCGAAATTCCGGCCCTTGCCATCTCGTCCACCGGCTGCCGGGAGCGGGTGCGGGCGGGCGAGCCGATCTGGTACCTGGTTCCGGACGGGATAGTGCAGTACATCGCCAAGCGACGGCTGTACCGGAACGGCTGATGGGTACATGCTTGAAGACTGGCGTTTCACCTGGCCGGTGCCGGCATTTGAATGACGGGCGCCCAACCTGGCAGCGACGCGCTGCCATGCGAAGAGCGGCGAGCTGCCATGTGAGGGCGCGCGCTGCCATGTGAAGGAGGAAGACACCACATCGTGACCGCGACATCGCACGCAGTCGAGCTGATGCGGATCGCCGCTGACGCCGCCGCAGAAAAAGTCGCTGACAACATCATCGGTTACGACGTAAGCGAGCAGCTCGTCATCACGGACGTGTTTCTGCTCTGCTCCGCGCGTAACGATCGCCAGGTTCGCGCCATCGTTGATGAGATCGAGGAGCGGCTGCGCCGCGCGGGCGCCAAACCGGTGCGCCGCGAAGGCGAACGTGAGGGCCGCTGGGTGCTGCTCGACTATGTGGATCTGGTCGTCCATGTGCAACTGGAGGAGGAACGGCTCTTCTACATGCTTGAACGGCTGTGGAAGGACTGCCCGAGGATCCCGCTGCGCGAGCCGGTGGCGGCGGGCGCTGCGCGGGTCGGCCGCTCCGGGGGCGCCGCGGGGGCTCGGCGGGTTGGTCCCCCGGGCGCTGGGCGGGTTGGTGCCGCCGATGGTACTAGGGAGGCCGCGGGCGCAGAGCCGGCCGGGGATTCGCCGGAAAACGGGGAGAGACGCTGAGCGGCTCGCAGAGCCCGTCGAGCATGCGGAGGCCGCAATGACCGCGCGTCGGATCGTGCTTTGGCGGCACGGCCAGACGATCTGGAATATAGAAAAGCGCTTCCAGGGTCAAAGCGACATCCCGCTCGATGACGTCGGTGTGCAGCAGGCCGAACGCGCAGCCCGGCTGCTCGCCGCGCTGCGGCCCCACATGATCGTCTCATCGGACCTGCAGCGTGCCACCGGCACCGCGGCCCCGCTCAGCCGGATCACAGGCCTGCAGGTGACCACGGACAAGGATCTGCGGGAACGGTCCGGCGGTCTGTGGGAGGGCCTGAACGACGCCGAGATCAGGGAGCGCTTCCCCGTCGAGCACGCCTCGTGGTCGCCGCCCGAGGGTGAGCCGACCGCGATGGTCGCCGAACGGGTCTGCGGCGCGCTTGAGCGGGTGGCCGCGCTGCTGCCGTCCGACGGGCTCGCGGTCGTCGTCAGCCATGGTGCGGCCATCCGGCTCGGTATGGCGCGGTTGCTTGGGATGCCGGAGGAGCTGTGGGGAGTGTTCGGGCCGCTGGCGAACTGCGCGTGGTCGCTGATCGGAACCGGCCGCAGCCGGTGGCGAGTGCTCGAGCACAACGCTGGCACCCTGCCCGAGCCCGTGCTTGGCGACGATCGCTGAGGTCCTCCGCGGCGGATGTCGGCGATGTCGGCGATGTCGGCGCGGGAGGTGCGCTGAGTTCCGCTGCTTCTCGCCGAGGTCGCCGTTGCGTTGCGTGCGCGGTGCGTGCTGGTGGTTCAGCTGGTGGGTCCGTGTGGTGAGCCAGCGTCCTATACACTGGCGTGGCGTTGGCACCGGTCGCCGTCTCGGTGCCGTGCGTCCCAGGGGCTATAGCTCAGTTGGTAGAGCGCTTGCATGGCATGCAAGAGGCCAGGGGTTCGAGTCCCCTTAGCTCCACAGCCCAGGATCTGGCATCAGGCCAGGTCAGAAGCTCGTTGGACAGATCTCACCCTAGCAGACGGGTGGGGTCTTTCTCCGTATTGGGAGGAATT
>WNFY01009793.1_pt1 | contig 12337 bp, 10 predicted proteins | sample 5400091 | NCBI WGS metagenome assembly WNFY01 (sample SAMN13153364, study PRJNA577476) | soil metagenome | isolation source: 60 cm soil or saprolite under grassland replicate 1 | place: USA:California | collected 2016-06-15 | reverse complement strand
GAATCCGGGCGTCCGCAAGAAAGCCGCCGAGGCCCTCGCGTCCTTCCGATCGACGCCGGAGATTCGCGCCGCGCTCCTGGAAGCTCTTGCAAACGACCCGAACCCCGGGGTGCGCCTCGTGGCGGTGGAAGCGCTCTCCGCGTCGGCGAAGGAAACGCCGGACCCGAAGACCATCCAGTCGCTCCGGGAGAAAGCGTTCGACCCGCAAGAGAACGGCTTCGTTCGCGCGCGCGCCGCCTCCGCTTTGAAGGCGATCGACCTGTGAAGACGCGTAACCCCAATGAGGCGGCGGCGTCTCCCGGAGAGATGAGCGCGTCGCGAACCGGAGGGAGCCGCGTCGAGAAGAGCGACCGGGCCGTCCTCTGGCTTCTCCTGGCTCTCGGAGTGGCGCTGATGCTGATCGCCGCCGGAACGCTCCATGCCGACGAGACCGCCAACCGGACCGACCGGATCTCTGCGACGCTCGCGCCCGGCTCGACGCTGCGCCTCGACAACGTCTCGGGCGACGTCGTGGCCGTGTCCGGTCCGCAGTTCTCCGCGGTCGCGACGATCGTTGTCGTCGCTCCGACGAAGGAGCGAGCGCACGAAATCCTCGGGAAGGTGCGCCTCGTTCAGCTGCGCGAAGGCAACGAGTTCTCGATCGAGACCGTATGGCCGGAAAGCCGCTGGCGGTTCGACAAGGGGCGCCTCTCCCGCCGGCGCCTTTCCGCGCGCTGCGACGACTGCCGGATCAACGCGCGTTTCAACGTCACGATCCCGCCCGGCGTCACGGCCGCGCTCGAAACGGTCAACGGCGACGTCACCGTCAAGGACATCGACGGCGACCTGGACTTAAAGACGGTGAACGGAAAAGTCGAGGCGCGGGGCGTCCGGCGTTCGCTCGAGGCGCACACGGTCAACGGGAACCTCATCGCGGAAGCCGTCGCGGCGCCGCCCGGTTCCGCGATCGAGCTCCAGACGGTCAATGGCGGCGTCACGCTGACGCTCCCCCGGGATGCACGCTTCGACGTGTCGGCCTCGACGATGCACGGCTCGATCTCTTCGACGTTCCCCCTTCCGCGCCGAACCCCGGAGGCCGACGACGACCTGGTCCGCAACAAGAGACGGCGGGACGAGAGACTGGAGGCGAGAGCGCGCCGGATGGTCGTCCACGACCGCGGAGACGGGACGGCGGCCGTGGATCTTCGCGATCTCGAGAAGGAGCTCGACCAATCGATGCGGGACGTCGACGTCGAGATCCGTGAGGCGATGCGGGCGGTCGAGGAGGACGTGCGTCAGGATCTCCGCGGGGCGCGCACGTTCCGGATTCTCGATCCCCGTCGCTCCTACTCCGGCCGCGTCGGTGAAGGAGGGGCGAGCGTGCGTCTTTCCGCGTTGAACGGCTCAATTCTCCTGCTGGCGAGCGGCACGCGCCCCGAAGAGGCCCGGCCCGTCGTCTCGGAACGGCGGTCGTTCACCGTCACGGTCCCGAGAATCGAGGTCCGCGCTCCGGAGATCCGAGTCCGCGTTCCGCAGGTGCGGGTGGCGCCGCAGGTGGTTGTCGCGCCGGAGCCCGTCGTCGCACCGCCGGCGCCCGTCGTCGAAGTGCCGCCGCGTCCGGGAGTCCACGCCTTCGCGTTCGAGGCACCCGTCGTGCGGGGCGACATCGCCGGGGATTTCCTTTCGACGAGCGGGACGAGCAGCTATCGGATCGGGGACGTCTCCGGGCGCGTCCGGATCCTGACCCACTCGGGAGAGATCGTCGTCGGGTCCGCGGGAGCGGGAGCCGACGTGAAGACCCTGGGCGGCGACATCCAGATCGGACCGGTGAAGGGGGACCTCGCCGCTCAGACTCTGGCGGGAGACGTGCGCGCAAGCTCCGTGACCGGCGCCGCGCGGGTCGAGACCTCGGGCGGGCACATCCGGATCGGGCGCGTCGACGGCTGGCTGCGCGCGCGAACCGGCGGCGGAGACATCGTCGTGCCGACGGTGGCCGGAGCGGTGGCCGCCGCGACCGCGGGAGGGGACGTTCGGATCGCGGTCGCGTCCCGGCAGCTCAAGAACGGCGTCACCATCCAGAACGGAGGCGGCGACGTCACGCTGACTCTTCCTGCGGACTTCCGGGGCGACTTCGACCTGACGGTGACGGAGGCCGATCTGTCCGAGACCGCGATCCGATCGGACTTTCCCGAGATCTCGATCTCCCGCCGCGAAGGCACCGTGCGTGGAACCGGCGCGGTCAACGGCGGCGGCGAAAAAGTCCGCGTCCAGACGACGTCCGGCACGATCCGCGTGAAGCGGGGACCGGCCGCTCCGAAGTAGAGAAGCCCCTCGCGTCGAACGAAAGACGCAGCCCTCCTTTTCGGCGCGACCTCGGTCGCGCCCTTTTTTTTTGAGGCAGAAAAGCCTTCGCCGTTCGCGCGGTTCACGGCCGGTTCACGGTCCATTCGAATAGCGTTTCTCCGGCCGATCGAGGGCCTCGCTTCCGGCACGCGTCTCTGCTGGTGTTGAATGCCAGACGGTTGGCACCGGAGCGGCGCCAGAAAGGAGACAGCCATGGGAATCAAGGAGAGGGTCGAGCAGGAAGCGAAAGATCTGGCGACCCGGGCCGGCGAGATCCTGAAGGAAAAAGGGGAAGACCTGCTCGCCGAAGCGAAAGACGAGCTCACCGATAAGGTCTCCGACATCGTCGATGAGCAGAAGAAAAGAATCTCGGACAAGCTCGACACGGAAACGAAGAGGAAGTAGTCCTTCGGAACTTTCGAAAGGGAGGGCATGCGATGAAGATTCGCGCGCGATCGATTCTCTTTACGGGTCTGGCGGTTCTTCTCCTCCTGGCCGGCTCCCCCGCCTCCGGAGCGGAAAAGGCAAAGGGGGACAAGGTCGATCTGAACTCCGCCTCGCAGAGCGAGCTCGAGGCGCTGCCTGGCGTGGGGCCGGCGCTCGCCAGGAGGATCATCGAAAACCGGCCGTACTCCTCCGTCTCCGACCTGTCGAAGGCGGGCGTCCCTGCAGGGACCATCTCGAAGCTTCGCGGGCTCGCCAAGGCGGGGCGCGCGGCCCGGGTGGAGAAGAAGGAAGAAAAGGCCGCCGTCGCCAGGACGGAGAAGCGGGAAACCAAAGCGGAAAAAAAGGCAGAGAAGGCCGCGATCAAATCGGGCGAAAAGGTGGACCTGAATAAAGCCTCGCAGGGGGAGCTGGAAGCTCTGCCGGGCGTCGGAGCCGCGACGGCGAGGAAAATCATGGAGAACCGGCCCTACTCGTCGCTGGCCGATCTCTCGCGGGCGGGCGTGTCCGCGTCCACGATGGACAAGATCCGGGACAAGGTCAAGGTCAGCCGCGCGCCGAAGGCGGACCGGGCAGCGGAGAGGACGATTGAGAAGACGACCCGAAGCGAGCCGGGCGCGGCCCCGGCGCCGAGGGAAGAACGGAAGCCCTCCGCCTCCGCGGGCGCCGGAAAGTCCGAGCCGTCCGTCGCCTATCAGGCTCCACCGTCGAAGGGCATGGTGTGGGTCAACCTGGAGACGAAGGTCTACCACCGCGAGGGAGATCGCTGGTACGGGCGCACGAAGCGCGGCAAGTACATGACCGAGGCCGACGCGATCCGTCAGGGGTACCGGGTGTCGAAGGAGAAGGACGAGCCCGCGAAGCCTTAACTCCCGTCCGTCTTTCGATCCGAAGGCCCGCGCTCGCGCGGGCCTTCTTCATCGGACGCGGAAGACCTTCACGGGCCCGACCTCGACCTCTCCGCCGAAGCCGGAGCGCGGGTCGTGCCGCATTCCCCCCGTCAGGTATTCGCGAATCCCGGACCGGAACTCCCTCCACTCGCCATCGAAGACCGCGACGGTCTCCGACACGTCGCCAACGTTGTCGCGCTGGAGGCTCTTCAACTGGTCGCGCGTCAGCGGCGGCGCGGAGAGCCAGCCGCGCCGCGCGAACGACTCGAAGAAGCGCGCGAGGAGCTTTCCCCACCAAAGGGGAAGGTGAACGAGCGGTTTCCGGCGCTTCCCGAGAACAGTGGCGATCTCGCGATAGATCTCGTTCAACGTCAGGACGTCGGGTCCTCCCACCTCGAACGTCTTTCCGACCGTTTCGGGCTTTTCGAGCGCATCTGCGAAGACACGGGCGACGTCGTAGACTGAGACCGGCTGAAAACGGGTTTCCCCGCGGCCGATGACCGGTATGAAGAGCGGGTTCTTGTCCACGATCGGCGCGAGCAGCGAGACGAAGCCGTCACCCGGTCCGAAGATGATCGAGGGGCGGAAAATCGTCCAGTCGAGCGCGGACCCCCGGACCGCCACCTCCCCCGCCGCCTTGCTGCGGCCATATTCCGACGGGGAGTCGGCGGACGTTCCCATCGCGCTCATGTGGAGAAGCCGGCGCACTCCCGCGTCCCTCGCGGCAGCGAGAACGTTCTCGACCCCGGCCCGGTGCATCCGGTCGAAGGTCTGTTGTCCCTTCTCGTGGATGATCCCCACGAGGTGAATCACGGCGTCCCGACCCGCGAGCGCCGGGCCGAGTGAGGGAGGATGGAGAACGTCCCCGCGGACCTTCTCGACCGGCTGGTTGTACCGGTTGCGCGCGTGATCGGGATGGCGCGCGAGCACGGCGACCGCGTGTCCGCGCCTCCGGAGCGCGTTGACCAGGTGGGTTCCGACGAAACCCGTGCCGCCGGTGACGAGAACTTTCAACTTCCCTCGCTTTTCGGCGCGGAAGAATATCCGAAGAGATCGCTCGCGATCGTCTCCCCGCGAGAGAGCTTCTCGTTCGCGACCCTTCTCGCCTCGGAGAGCCGCGCGAGATCGCGAACGGGATGCGCGACCCGCATTGCGGCGATTCCCGACTGGCGCGTCCCCAGGAGATCTCCGGGCCCGCGGGCCTCGAGGTCCTTTTCCGCGATCACGAAGCCGTCGCTCGTCTTCTCCAGGACCTCCAGGCGCCGCCGCGCTTCCTCCGTCGCATTGCGGCCGACGACGAGCGCGCACCAGGAGCGGCGGGAACTGCGCCCGACCCGGCCGCGTAGCTGGTGGAGCTGCGCGAGGCCGAAGCTCTCCGCGTTCTCGATGACCATGAAGGTCGCCTCGGGAACGTCCACGCCGACCTCCACCACGGTCGTCGTAACGAGGATCCCGACCCGTCCCGCGGTGAAGTCCCGGAGCACCCGCTCCCGTTCCTGCGGCGCGAGCCGGCCGTGGAGCACTCCGATGCGGGCGCCGGGCGCCAGGTCGGAGATCCGCGCCGCGGTCTCGCTCGTCGCGGCGACGTCGCGCTCACCTTCGTCGATCGTCGGCACGACGACGTAGACCCGCTCGCCGGCGGCGACGCGCTCGGCCGCGAACCGGTAGATCCGCTCCCGCGAGGACTCTTCCCGAACCCCGGTTGCGACCGGCGAGCGGCCTGGCGGTTTCTCGTCGAGGACGGACACGTCGAGCTCTCCGTAGATCGCCCACGCGAGAGAGCGCGGGATCGGAGTCGCCGTCATCACGAGGACGTGCGGCGAGGCGCCCTTTCGGAAGAGACGGGAGCGATGGGCGACGCCGAAACGGTGCTGCTCGTCGACCACGACGAGAGCGAGCTTCTTGAACCGGACGGGAGATTCGACCAGAGCATGGGTCCCGACGAGCACGTCGATCTCTCCCGCCGAAAGCGCAGCGAGAAGCGAGCGGCGGGCGACACCACGGACGCGACCGGTCAGGAGCGCGAGCCGGACCCCGGCGCCGGAGAGGAGGCGAACGAGCGTCTGGGCGTGCTGCTCGGCGAGGACTTCGGTCGGTGCCATGAGCGCCCCCTGCGTCCGGTTGCGCGCCGCGAGCAGCAGAGCGAGCGCCGCCACGACGGTCTTGCCGCTGCCGACGTCCCCCTGGAGCAGCCGCGCCATCGCCCGACCGGACCCGAGGTCGCGGGCGATTTCCCGCACCGACCTCTTCTGCGCCGACGTCAGCGGGAACGGCAAGGCGTCGCGGGCGGCGCGGCGCACGTCGGAGTCCGCGACCAGCCGGATCCCGGGGCGCTCGTGAAGGCGCGCGCGCTTCTGCTCGATCCGCGCGGCCATGACGAGGAGCTCCTCGTCGGCGAGCTTTCGCCGCGCCCGTTCCCCGCCCTCCGGCTCAGCCGGGAAGTGCGCCCCCTCGAGCGCCCGCAGGATCTCCTCCGGTCGAGCGCCCGCGGCGGCGAGGTCCGGCGAGAGCGCGTCCAAGATCCGTCGGACGAGCGTCCGCCAGCGCCGGGGGGCGAGGTCCGCGGCGCGGTGATAGATCGGCACGACTCTCCCGGAGTGGAGCGGATCGCCCTCCTCCCCCTCTTCGAAGAGCTCGGTCTCGGGGTTTTCGATCCGCATTTCGCCGCGAGCGCCGGCGACGGGAGTCCCGTAGATCGCGGCCGTCCTGCCGGACTGAAGGGCCTGCGCGAACGAGGGATAGCGGTTGTGCCAGACGACCCGCAGCGCGCCGGTGCCGTCGTCGGCGACCGCCTCGATCCGGAGCGTGCCCCGGCGCATCCGGAAAGAGCGCACCCCGCCGAAGCGCACGAGAAGCGTTGCGGGAGTTCCCCAGGCGAGCTCCGCGACCGTGGAGTAGTGCCGCCGATCCTCGTAGCGGAAGGGCAGCGCGAGAAGAAAGTCGCCGACGGTTGCAAAGCCCGCCTGCGCGAGCCGCGCGGCGAGCACGGCACCCACTCCGGGGATGTGGGAGACCGGATCGCGGAGCGAGAGCGAGCCGGAACCTGGCGGCATCGCGGCCGGAATTCGGGCGCGCGTCCCGGCTACGTTCCCGCAGCCGTTTCGAGCGTGAGCGGGACCAACCCGAAGCGGAGCTCGTCCCCGCCTGCGACGGGCACTGGAGTCCCGGTCGCGACGCGAGATCCGTTGACGAACGTGCCGTTCATCACGCCGATCTCCTCCATCAAGTAGAGCTTCCCGCCCATCGGGTAGATCTTCGCGTGACGCCGGGACGTCGAACGCTGGGGATCGAGGGGGGCAAGATCGACATCCGGAGTGATGCCGGTGACCGGATCTCCGCGGCCGATCAGCGTGTCCCCCTCCGGGTGGAGAAAGAACTCGGCCTTGCCTCCGGGCGCGACGAGCCGCACGGCATTCCGCGGCGCCACGGCGCGGCGTTCCGGGGGCATCTCCTCTTCGAGAACGCGCCGGCCGAGCGCCTCTTCGAGCATCCCCGTCAGCTCGCGCTGGCGGCGCGAGAGCTTTCGCATCATACGGACCGCGATCTCGGTGTTGCTCTTCAGCATCGCGTCGAACGTCGCGCCGTTGATGCGGACCAGCTCGACGTCGGTCTTCGCCCGTGCCGACGCGGTACGGGGAAGGTCCTCGAGCACGCTCATCTCACCGAAGAAGTCCCCTTTCTCCAGGGTCGAGAGCACCCGGGTCGAGCCGCCGATCTCCTTCAAGAGCTCGACCGTACCCGACTGGACGATGTACATCTCGGTCCCGATCTCCCCCTCGGAAAAGATGATGTCGCCCATCGGATGCGTGACGAGGTAACGCTCGAAGGGACTCTTGGGCGCGGCCGGGCCGGCTCGGAAAACGGCCTTCATGCGGCCTTCACTCGACCGCGGCCTCGGGAAACTCGATCCGGCCGCGCTCGAGATCGACACGGACGCGGACCCCGAGCGGCAAGGTCCGAGTCGAATCGAGATGCCCGGCGGGAAAGCCCATCGCGACGGGAAAAGGAGCGGAGGCGAATCGGTGCCGCAGCCAGGCGCGGATGTCGTCGTCCGATTCCACGCCTTCTCGTCGCCCCGGCGCGACCGATCCGATCACCATGGCCTGCAGCCCATCGAATGTACCGGAGCGCTCCAGCTGGGTCAACATTCGGTCGAGACGATAGGTTTCTTCCCCGACGTCTTCCCAGAACAGGACGGCGCCTTCGCCGCGCACGGCTTCGGGCGTGCCGCAGAGGGAAGCGACGAGAGACAGGCACCCTCCGACGAGCCGCCCCTCTCCCGCGCCCCGCGAGAGCACTTCGTCCGCGGCGACCGAGTGCGGAGCCGGCGGCTCGCCGCGTAGGACCGTCTCCCAGTCGAGGGAATCACCGTCCGCGAGGTGAACGGCCACGAGCGGTCCGTAGAAGGCCGTGAGCGAAGCGTGCGTCGCGAGGTACGCGAAGAGCGCTGTCAGGTCGGACCCTCCCAGGTGGATCTTCGGGCTCGATCGGATTTCGCCGGCGTCTAGGAGAGGAAGGATCCGCGACGCGTCTGAGACGAGCCCCCGGTAGCCGGCGGCTCGCTCTTCGTCGCTGCCGGCGAAAAAACCGTCGCGTCGGCGCAGGTTCGCCGCTTCGACGATCCGGTAGCCTCGCGACCGGAGCATCCGGAGCCCCGCCTCGAGCCGCGCCTCGCTGACGGGGCCGGAAACCGCGGCGACGCCGATGGTCGCCTGGGGTCGAAGACGTGGCGGCTTCAACAAGAGATCATGCCTCTCCGAGGCGGCGTCCTGGAGTCTCTCGGCTGCCGCTCGCGAAGCGAGCGTCCCGTCGCAGCCGAAAGACTCAGGATCAAAAATCCGAGCGGGCCTGTAAGCCGAATTCTGTGACCCGGTCGCCCGGGCTCGCGATCATTCCTCTCGTCCCGAGGTCTCCCTCGGGCTCAAGCAGCCGACCCGGAGACGGCCCGCCTCGAGGCGGGATGGGACGGGCGCCCTCCGTCTCCCTATTTGGCCTTGCTCCGCATGGGGTTTACCGTGCCCCCGCCGTTGCCGGAGGGGCGGTGCGCTCTTACCGCACCGTTTCACCCTTGCCGTCCCGAAGCGATTGCTGCAGGAAGGCGGTCTCTTCTCTGTGGCACTTTCCTTCGCGTCGCCGCGACCGGGCATTACCCGGCATGCCGCCCGTACGGAGTTCGGACTTTCCTCCCCGGTTTCTCGGGGCGATCGCACAGCCCGCTCGGACGGAGTGAATTCTATCAGATCGGTATCAGCGCTTCCGGTTCGTCTCGTCCTCGAACCAGCGGGCCCAATCGTCGACGTCGACCCGCGGCTCGGGCATCCGAGCGGAAGCCGGACGGGACTCTCTGCCGAAGCGTTCCCAGAAGTCCGCGGGCGACAGCGTTTTTGCGCCCGCGTCGCGGACGAGCCGGGCGAGGGCACGATCGGCCGTGACCACGATCGCCTCTTCGGGCCGCTTCGAGCGCGCCACTTCCCGGAGGATCGCCTCGTCCGCGGAGACGTCCCCGGCGAACCTGACCGACAGCGCGCCCAGCGCGAGCGGCCGGCCCGCGCCGTCGAAGAAGAGCACGACGCGCGCACGGGTGCGACGGAGCCGGTCGGACAACTCCCGGACGAGCGCGGCCTGGTCCCCTTCGGATGCGGCGCCGCCCCGCTCGGCTCCGATCAGGTTGTTACCGTCGAGAAGGTACGCCACCGGGCGCGAATCAGACCCCGGCGGGCCTCGGACGGCGCCGCGGATGCTGGAGGCGGAAAAACAGGACGCCGAGAGCCCGCTTCACGCGCGGCATGTGGGTCGCGAGGACGACGAACAACCCCGCCAGAAAAAGAGCCGTCACCCAGGGCACGAAAAAGACGAGAGTCGCGAGAACCACGGCGACGACGTCTTCGGAGAGAGAGAGCGCGAAATGCGTCCAGCCGCTGGTGGCCGCTGTCGATTCGAGGCGGGTCGTCGATTTCGCAACGTGTGCGGCGAGCGTCGCCGCCGCGCCGGCGAGGCCGATCGCGATGCGCTCGAAGAGCGAGGTCGCCGGAACCGACGCGATCGCCAGGACCGCTCCCACGACCGGGCGCAGGAGAGTCTGGGCCAGCTCCCAGAACCGATCGAGCATGGGGATCTTCGTGATCACGAACTCGGCGAGAAAGAGGACGAGCGCGAAGCTGAACACGGTCTGGCTTCCGAGCAGCACGGCGGCCGTGCCCGGGAATTCCTGCGGCAGCAGCCGGTAGAGCCCGCTCGAGAGGAGGAGGACCGCCCAGGCATTGAACCCTGCGGCGGCGGCCAGCCCCAGTCCCGTCAGAAGGGCCGTCACGATCGGATCCGCCCGTGCCGGCGCATCATCCGCCCTTCTTCTTCCGGAGGAGCGAGAACAACCCCCGCCGTGGCTCCGGAGTCGATTCCGACTTCGACGCGACCGCGGTTGCGGGCCCGAAGATCTCCTCCATCAGGGCGGAGCTTTCCGGGCCCGGCTCGAGCTGGTTCGCTCGCCGCGCGTAGGTCTCCGCGTCCTTCTTCCGGCCGTTCGCCGCGAGCGCTCGAGCCGTCTGCCGGATGAAGTCCGCCCGCGTGGGGGCGAGCCGCGTCGCCTCCTTCAGGTTCTCGAGGCCGCGTTCGACCCAGTTCTCGTTCTTGAGCTGCACTTCGCCGAGACGGAAGAGGTACTCGGGCCTTTCCGGAGCAAAATGGACCGCTTCGCGGAGCAGCTCCACCGCCGGGAAGTAATCCTTCGCGTTGATGAGCTCCACCGCGCGGTCGAAGTTCTTCGCGGCCAGCTGGCGGCGGGCCACCGGATCGGCAGCGACCTCCTCCGAGAACATTCCCGGCGCCTGATCGAGCTCGTGATCGTACGCGGCGCGAGCGTCGGGATCGACGAGCGTGTCGTGCGCGGCCTTCACGCGATCGAAAACCGCCGTGAGCTCGCGGTCCAGACCGGCCAGGTCCGGGCGATGACGCAGGTCCGGATGGAACAGGCGGCTCTTGTCGAGATAGGCGCGGCGCACCTCCTCTGCGGAGGAATCCCGGCCGACGCCGAGCAGGTCGTAGTGCGAGAGCCAGTCGATGCGACGCCAGGTGTTGTGGACGAGCTCGCGGTGTCCGGGCGCGGGCTTCGCGGGCTCGCTCGACACTTCGACGTTCAGCGCCGAAACGCCTCCGCCGGTCTCCCGCCGCGGGCTCGGGTCGGTGTTCCACTCGACGAGGCCGCACGACAGGAGCGCGTAGACCGTCTTGGCGGCGGCGCTGCGCGAGCTCCCCGCGATCGCGAGGAGCGAGTCGAGGTCGAGGAGGCCGTCGATGCGCGAGAGGAGGTACGCCTCCTGCGGCGTGAGCGGGAGGTACTGGTAACGCGACATCGGATCGCGCGCCAGACGGAGAACGCGGCTTCCGTTGCCCAGCCGCTCGCGAAAGAGCGGAGTCTCCGGAAGCCGGCGGATCCCTTCGACGATGATCGCGGCAGTCGAGAGGGAGAGCGCGACGTCGGGATCGATCACCCCGCTCGAAGGCTCGAAACGGAATTCCCCCGATTCCCACTCGAACGCCGAGAACACGATCTCCTCGACGAGCCGCTTCATCTCGGCGTCGATTGCCGACTTCGGAAGGAGGCCCCGCTCGACCAGTTTCTTTCCGAAGCGGGAACCGGATTGTCGCGCGATCTCGCTCAAGGCCCAGATCACGTCGTCGTCGGTAATGCGGCCCCGGCGCTTCAGGAACGAGCCGATCTTCTGGGTCTCCTTCGACGACGTGGCGGTGCGCAACTCGCCTTTCTCGAAGAAGAGCTGCCGGACTTCCTCTCCGAGAGAGAGGGTCAACGTACCCTTCAGCTGCTCGAGGAAGATCCGCCGCAGGATCTGCGGCAGCGGGGCGTCCTCGAGCGAGCCGTGAAGAGGCGGCTCGGGCGCCGCGGGGCTTGCCGGGGGATGGTGCTCCACGCGCCTCCTCGACGTCAGGGTAGCAGAGACGCCCGGGGCGAAACGAGGGCGGGGCGGTTTGTGCGCGTGGAGAAGAACCGCGGCACGGACTCCTTGGCGATCTGCGCCTCTTGGATGGTGGCATACCGACCCCAGAAGACTCGGAAGCAGCGGCGGCCGCGGTGCTCTGCGGGCACGATCCACATCGCGCCGCGGTCGTACTTCCAGGCTTCATCCAGGGAGGAGAGCTCGCAGACGAGCTCCAGCTGTATGGTGTATGGAGCGCTCGGAACGATCTGTCGGCCCCGTTCGGCAAGCGCTTCCCACTTCGAGCGGCTCTTTCCCGAAGCGGACGCGGGCGCTCCCGTCGGGCGAGGAGGGGGAGGGCTCGGGCGCCGCGCGAGTGCGGTCGGGATCGGGCGCGATGGAACCGCGGTCGGAGGCGGCGTCGGAGAGGCCGGCGGCGATGTCGGCGCGGGCGTCGCCGCCGCGCGGGTGGGCGGGGCGGGAGTCGGCGGGACGGCCGTCGGGGGCGCGGGAGTTGGTGCCGCCGGACTCGGGGGCGCCGAAGTGGGTACGGCGACGGGCGGCTCCAACGTCGGGACGGCTGTCGGCGGCAGGGACGTCGGAACGATCGCGGCGGGTGCGAGCGGGGAGACGGTCGGCGAGGAGGGCAACGGCGCGCTCGGGACGGGGCCGCTGCCCGTCTCTCTGGCGCGGAAGACCAGAAGCGCCACGACCGCGGCGGCGAGGAGAAGCAGAAGCCAGACAGACGGG
>WNFY01004809.1_pt1 | contig 12339 bp, 7 predicted proteins | sample 5400091 | NCBI WGS metagenome assembly WNFY01 (sample SAMN13153364, study PRJNA577476) | soil metagenome | isolation source: 60 cm soil or saprolite under grassland replicate 1 | place: USA:California | collected 2016-06-15 | reverse complement strand
TCCAGCAACACCCCGCCGACGTACTCGTCGATGCACAAGCATCTTCGCGATCTCCCCGCGATGCGGCTGATTCTCGAGCTGATCCAAAATGACCTGAACAGTGCCGATGATCGTTCCCGCTGCGTCTTCAGCGACGAACACCACTCGCTCGCCGCGCGCCACGCTCGCGGACATGCTGTCCCAGAACGCTTCTGCCTTAGCGCGGGGCATTGGGAGCATGAAACCGACCGACGCACCACCTTCCACGCAGTCGATCAGTACGTCGCTCAACCCTTGGATCTCACGATCATCGATGGCCCGTAGAGATCGAATCTGAATGGCGGCTGACACTTCTTCATCTCCTCATAGCACGCGAACGCGCGGTTGCGACCACGACATATCGAGCAGGCTTGCGCGAGCGATTGCGAAATGCCAGTGGCTCGTCGAGCGACATGGCGAGGCAGTCGTCTTCTGAGAGGCGATACGTAACGCTCCCGAGTCCTATGGTGATGTGGGCATTCTAACTTAACCCGATTATAAAGAGCCATTCCTCCTATTGCAGCAAAGCGCTTGTATAGACTCTTCGGGATTAGTCATCACTGTAGTCAGTCAGCAACAACAGCAGATTCACCGTTGTCCTTGGGGGCTACTGGAAGGGATGTGAGTATGGCAGAGCTAAGTTGTCGAAATTGATGGCGGAGGAGACAGGACTCGAAGCTGCATAACCTTTCGATAGAGCGATTTTCAGGACCCCAAAAGGGGCCTTGAATGTGACCTAACCACTACATATTTACCAATGTAAACCCGGGGTTGCAGCCGTCAAGGTGATCCAGGTGAGGTTTGTTTCCATCAGCGCGCCATCTGAGCGCCAACTTTTCCTGAGCATATTCATGTCGGGTTGCGTTCGAGTTCACAGGAAGCATCTTCTCATCGTTTTGCAACGATTAGTGGCCGTCCTTCTGATTCGCGTCGGTAAAAAACTCGCGGCGTCTGTACGGCGCGCCGCTCCAGGTCTGGAACGCGTTCTTCGCCTGCGACGAAGGAAAGATTGAGGCCCAGGCCCCGCGCCTGCTTCATTTTCTCGAGTTGCATGTTGGGTACGCGGGTGCTCGCATAGTCGAACCATTCACGCACCCATACTTCACCGTCTTTGGGGTCACTATCTGCCGCGGCCAGCTTCAATCCTTCCTCGACGAGCGCGTAGGTCAACAGCCCGTGCCCCAGTTGTGATGCCTCCTGTGCAGCCTGATAACTCTGCGCCGCGGTCAGGATGTACATCCCTTTTTCGTAAGCCAGTTGTGCCAAACCCTTGGAGTTCATTGGACCGCGCCGCTGCTCCTCGGCTTCGAGTGCCTGCCCGGAATTGCAAGCATCGATGACCATCAGAAATTTGTCCGCATCGATTCCTTCAACCCCCCTCTCCAACTCCTCATCCGAGATGCCATGTTCGAGGATAATTTGCAAACCCGCTGCGTCAAGCCTCGTTCGCTCTCCTCCGTAGCCCAAGTCATGCAGCAATAGATAGAACCGCTGCCCCTGAGCAGTTCCGTGCCCCGCAAAGTAGATAAAGACTGCGTCCTCCGGCTGGGTCGCCTTCAGCTTTTCGAGTGCCGCAGGTGCATCGGGTGCCCGGGCATCCTCGGTTCCCGCGAGCCGTCTTAATGCCCTTAAGATGTTTTCTTTCGTGGCCTGTTCGTCCAGCAGCGGTGCGACTTCAATATGCTCGTAGTTCGCGATCTGCTGCTGTGCGCGTCGTACCTCTTCGCCAAACGCCGACGCGTCCGCGACGGCGTACTTGAGATTGTATTGCGGATTGGAATAGGAGTTGACACCGATGGCCAGAATGTAAGCGGTACCGGGCCGCTTGAGACTACCCGAGCCTGTGAGACTGAGGCTTGCATCTTTGCTCTTGACGTTATCCCGGTTGAAGGCGTAAGCCGACAATCGGTTGTCTCCGGCGACAATTGTTACATTGGTTTCCAGGGTTGTCGCAGTTTGCCCTTTCAGCACATCGCCGCGCCAAACCTTTACGAGCGACCCATTACGAAACAGCCGCACATCGCGTGCCCCGCTCCCAACTTCATGATCTTTGTCGGCTGGCATTTCAGTTATTTCAATCCTTACCGTCAGGTTGCGTTCTGATGTACTCCCGGAGCCGACTTGTCCGTTCTGAGTCATTAAATTCAGTTCGGGTTGACGGCGGTCAAGCTGCGATATGTTTTTCGGAGCGCGAGGCTTTTTACCAGCCATCACCTCAGCCAGCAGTCCGGGATAGTAGAACTCATTGAAGAACGTTTCTGCAGGCGTGACATCAAATGTGTTGCCTCCAAACCGCCAAAGGATTTGCTTCCATGCAGCGGGTGAACCGTCGAATAAGCCGTCGGGAGTTACAACCAACCAGTCGCTGCTGCGGCTGTTGAGAGCGCCGCCGAGATTTACGAGGGTGGCGAGTTTTTCGCCCGACGAAGCGTCCCAAATATACTTGTCGTTGTTGGAACCAAGGGCTAGGAGAAAACGCCCGTCAGGGCTGAAGCTCAGAGAGAGTATCCGTCCAGCGTGTGGCAAGGTGCGGATTGTTTTGCCTGTGGCAACTTCAAATATATCGATCTTATTGGCGTATCCTGCGGCCAGCAGACGCGCGTCTGCGCTTAGGCAAAGAGTTGTCACGGCCCCGCTCTGGTCGTCATCATTGATCTGAAAACTGTTGACCTTACGCCCATTTTCAGTCTCATAAATGATTACGGAACGCTCTTTCTTTTCGAAGCCGGTCATCGCGATGAGCTTGCCGTCGAAGCTAAAACCCGCCGCCGGAACGATGCCCGTCATGGGGGCCTTACCTCCGTCCAACTCCCGCAAACGTTTGTCGGAGTTGCCGTCGTAAAGATCTATCCTCTGTTTGTAGATATCTTTATAGCCATTGTTAAACGGATTCAGAAGTTCGCCGGCCGAAGGGTTGTAGAGGTCCTTCATCGGGAAGAAAGGGGCAGCCCGGAAGCGTCCGTCCGGACTAAAGAAAGGCTTGCCACGCTCCCGAAGCGATGGGTCGTTGTTGGCACGTATGAGTGTTCCCGCAGTGGTATCCCACACTTCGGTCGTCAGATTTTTCAAAAGCACATGACTCGAGATCAGGAAATGGCCGTCGGGGCTGAAACTTACGGCGCCACCAGCCTGAAGCTTTTCGCTGGAAATAGTCGCCATCGCTTCGACGGCCTCAATGATTTGTTCGGGCGTCGTAATATCCCGTTTCTGAAGTGTGGCCATCGTTTTGGGATCAATCGCCTTAATAAACGCCGCTTGCTCGGCTCGGGTCACTTCGTCCGTCGCTCCCGTTTGCAGAGTGCGGGATTCGAGCCCCGTCGTCGAGTCAATGATTCTGATTGCCTTAGCCCCCGCCCCGACCACCGCTATCAGGCTGCCGTCGCGATTGAGGTTAATCACTCGGACATTCACCAGCGCGTCTCCACGCGTTTTTAGCTCGCGTATCAGTTGGCCCGAAGCAGCGTCCCACAACTTCATCGCGGCACCTGCGTTGTTATCGGTAGCCGTAACCAGGAATCGTCCGTCGGCGCTGAATTGCACACGCTGGGGCGTTTTGCTGGATCCCGTATTGACGCTGTAGAGCTCGCGGCCGGTGGCCGCCTCCTGAACGCTGACCGTCTCGCTCGTTTTGGCGAAGGCGACGAAGCGCGCATCCGCGCTAAATGCGAGGCTCGAGTTTTCCGCTTCCGGGATCGCTTTGAAAGCCAATTCACGCAGTTCGCGCCCTCCTTGTGCGTCATAAACCTCTACTGCTTTATCAGGTTGCCCGACCGCACCGATTTGCCCGTTCGAACTAACCGCTATTTTGGACGCCGACAGTTTGAAATTCTTTTGGCGTTGCAGTTCTTGTTTCCGTTCCTTGTCTCCACCACCGAAAAGCGAAAATGAGGGCACAGAGCTGAGCTTTTCCATACCGCTTTTTCCATATTTTGTTTTTTGCGAGTGCAACTCCGTGCCTACCGACACGTCCCAGACTTTGACCACGTCGCCGCTCACGCTCGTTAGCGAGCGGCCGTCGTTACTGAAAGCGAGGGCGCCGACGGGCAGTTCGTGCCCGCGTAGAACCTGCAACTGACGTCCCGTCTGAACACTCCAGATCCTCACGGTATTGTCTTCCGCCCCGCCGACAACGCCTCCCGTGGTAAAAGTCCCTAGATCTCGCTTGTCATTAATATCCCCGCTCCCCGAAGCTAACAGTTTGCCATCCGGAGTGACGGCGAGTGCGTCAACGTTGCTCGTATGCCCATATAGCGTTCGTAGTAGGTTTCCCGTCGCCAGGTCCCAAATTTTTATGACGTTGTCTTTGCCGCCCGAGGCCAGCCAGCGATTGTCGGGGCTGAAGACTACTGCGTTCACGGATCTTGTGTGTCCGGTTTGCAGAATCAACTCAGGCTTATCACCCTGAGTGGCGGGTTTTGGAGGGACGGATGTTTGCCTGGAACCGGTAGGGATACCAATACCTCGTTTCTCCTGTTCGTTCGATTGAGCAATGCCGCGCACGGGCGCGAAGATCACTGATAGCAGAAGTATCACCGAAGATATTTGTCGCCACAGCGACAGTGATAAGAGAGAAGCGTCTAAGGCCACCTGTTTATTAGCAGAGTGGTTGCTTGTGGACCGACTAGTGCGAACCATTAGATTCTCCTACAGACGAAGGTGGCGATACCCTCATGATGAATCTCCCTCCAACCTTAAATCAGGACAAGATGGCTGAGAGACTAAGGCGGTCTAAACAGACAGCAGGAGTTTTTGCGAGTCAAGCCTGTTGAGGATAGAAACCTACGGTAACCGAAGCCCTAAGTCAATGCATTGCGCTTAGCTTACTGCCCCGCGGGTACCCATCAAAGAGCACAAGCTCTCCCATCGGGTCGGTACCACCACGCGATAGTGTGTGGTCGAGTGAAACATTTGTTGACTTTCCGGACGCTCATTAGTAAAAGATCGGCCTTACAGGTGTTTCACTAGACCGTCTGCCACGCTTAATTAATTCCGCGACACTCTTATCTAACAGGAGAATGATCATGAAACTCGTAGCGACAGCTTCGATTCTTGTTGTCCTTCTTGGCTCAACCGCCACAGCGCAAACGAGCGCCATTACATCGCAAACAAGTGCGACCGCCTGGGATCCGGAGATGCAGTTGAAAGTTAAAGCTGTAGGCTCACCGAGAGTTTCTCCCGACGGTAAGAGAATTGCCTACACCGTCTCCGAGGCCGTGACCACGCCAGAAAAGAGCGAGTATGTTACTCAGATTTGGCTGGCCACCGTTGATAACAAACAGAACATCCAGATTACTTTTGGCGAGAAATCTTCGACGAACCCGAAATGGTCGCCCGATGGGAGTTGGATTGCTTTTACGTCAAATCGTAAGGACAACAAAAACAATCTCTATCTGTTGAGCTTGAATGGTGGCGAGGCCGAACCTTTGACTGATGCGAAAAGCGGTGTGACGAATTTTGAATGGTCGCCAGACGGTCGCTCGATCGCTTTTACGATGGCTGATCCAAAAAGTGAAGAGGAAGAAAAGAACGACAAGGCGAAGAACGACTTTCGCTGGGTTGATGAGAACCTGAAGATGTCGCGTCTTTATGTGCTCGCCATTCAAAAGGACTCAAACGGTAAACGTGAGCCTCGCAAACTGACAAACGGTAACTACAATGTCGATGAATTTGATTGGTCGCCCGACAGTTCGCGCATCGCTTTCAGCCACGCTAAAACGCCAATCGCGAACGATTGGACCACCTCAGATGTTTCCATCATTGAAGTAGTAAGCGCGAAAGTCACGGTTTTAGCTAATACGCCGGCCGCCGAAACCTCTCCTATTTACTCACCAGATGGAAATTCAATTGCCATCGTCGTAAGCGATAACCCGCCGCGATGGGCGCAGACTGGTGTGATTCAGGTTTTTCCAACCAACGCCACCAACGGAAGTCAGCCAAAAAGCATGATTGCTTCATACGACGGTCAACCGGATATCGCAGGTTGGTCCGCGGATGGCAAGCATCTCTATTTTAGCGAAGCTAAGGGTACCGGTACGCAGGTTTATGCGCTTGACGTTGTGACCAATCGAATTGAAGAAATCAAAACTAGTCCTGCCGTCTATACCGCCATGGCCGTCAATCGTTCCGGCAAGACGTTCGGTTTTGTTCGCCAAACTCCCGACACTCCGGGCGACGCATACGTGGCTTCGGTGTCTGACTTCACACCCGTTCAAATCAGTTGGGTAAATGCTGATCTGAAAATGCCACCCGTGGGCCGGACTGAAGTGATCCGTTGGAAGTCGAAAGACGGAAAAGAGATCGAAGGATTGCTGACTTATCCGGTCGGGTACCAAAACGGCCAGCGTGTGCCGTTGATATTGAACATTCACGGTGGACCGACCGGAGTGTTTCAACAAACGTTCATTGGCGGGCGCGGCGTTTACCCGCTCGCGACTTTTGCTTCACGCGGATATGCGATCCTGCGCGCGAATCCGCGCGGCTCAAGTGGTTACGGTACGGAGTTCCGCCGCGCAAACATGCAGGATTGGGGCGGAGGAGATTATCAAGATTTGATGAGCGGAGTTGATCGGGTGATCGAAATGGGCGTAGCTGATCCGGATCGTTTAGGCGTGATGGGCTGGAGCTACGGCGGATTTATGACCTCGTCGATCGTAACTCAAACGCACCGTTTCAAAGCAGCTTCGGCGGGCGCGCCGGTAACGAACCTCATGAGTTTCAATGGTACGGCAGATATCCCTTCGTTTATCCCCGATTATTTTGGAGGCCAGTTCTGGCAAGCGCTGGACCTTTATCAAAAACATTCACCCATCTTCAACGTCAAAGGCGTCACAACGCCGACAATGATCCAACAGGGCGATGCCGATATCCGCGTGCCGATTTCGCAAGGCTACGAGTTTTATAATGCTCTCAAAGTGCAAGGCGTGCCCACGCGAATGCTCGTGCTGCCGCGTCAGCCACACGGACCCAACGAGCCCAAAATGCAGCTCGCGGCGATGAAGGCCAACCTGGAATGGTTTGAAAAATATCTTGGAGCAAAAGCTCAGACTTCGCGTAACTAATATCCACAGATTACGCCCATTACACAGATTCAAAAACTTGAGGCAATAAAGTTATTGGCTGAACACTATAGGGATGGCATTGTGGGGGTGGCACGGAATGCCGCCCCCACAAATCCTTATCGCACTATCTTTCCTCGAGTACTGACAGAATATTGTCGGCCGGGTCTTTGAACCATGCGATCTGCGGACCTGGCCCGCGCATGATACCCTTCGCATCGGTCTTGAGATCAGGTTGGTCGTATTTTTCAAGACGCACGCCAAGCGTTCTTAACTCATCTACGGCTTCTTCAATATTCTTCACCGGAAAGTTCAGAACTGTGAATGAAGCCGGAGTGTGGTTTGGCTTTGGATACAAGAACACAGTATTGCCGCCGGCGAGATTGAGTTCCAAACCCTCGGCAGATTCAGAAATCTCAAGTCCCAATGTTTTACCGTAAAACTCCTTGGCTTTCTGTAAATCGTTTACAGAAAAGCTTGAAAAAGCCTTCGCATCTTTAAACATGCTTGAAGTCTTTCGACTTGGCTTCGCTGCTGTTTTTGGCGTCATCGCTGAATCTCCTCACTTTCAATTGAAACACTAGATCAACCACCTTTTTGGGACAGCTTTTGCTTGTACCTCAGGTGTGTAACAGAACAACACAATCAACGTATTAGAGCGCTAAGACTTCGCAGCGTCATGGCGATTTCTCGACTTCAATGTGAAGATTTCAGTGGCAGGCGGATTGGAAACAGACGGCGCATCATGATTTCCCATTAGATCACACAATCCGCCAACTTAGAGTTCATGATCAAGCTCTTTGTCAATGTTGGTGACGTTTTAGCTTTTCATTTGTTGCCTTTTAGATTTGAGAGTCAACCCAGCGCTTCCAGTAAGCGTCCACCTCGGTTGAGCAAGTGGTCGGCAAGTTCAATCATTCTACGGTTCGGGATCGCAAGCGGGCGCTGCGCCAGAACGCGTCTCATTGCCTCGTCCTCACGCCCGGCGCCAAGCCAGCAAGCGTAAAGGATTAGCGCCGCAGCCGTAGATCGGCTAATACCCGCTTCGCAATGGATTAGCACCTTTCCGTTGGCTGATCGCAAGTCTTGCGCAAGTTCCATGATGGCCCTCACGTCGACTTCTGTGGCGCCCGTTTCCGCATCCAGTGTATCTCCGAAGAGCAGGCGCAGTTTACTAGAGATGTTCTGATAACCGATTGGCAGTTCATCGTCAGGTGCGCCAATCGAGATGAGGCAGGTGACCTCAGCACAACGGTCCGGAGAGCTAAGGATGTCGCCGGCTTCAGATCGACTGGCGACCTCGATAACCAGATCAGGCATGAGATCACTGACGAGTTTGTGTTCACACTCCATTTTTGGGAATCAACGCGCCTAAATCCAACAAAAGGACGCTGGCGTCTCGCCCTTCACCTCAGCTTAAACCACGATCCGCCGCGCAGATGAAAAGACATTATCAAATCGGCCGCTCTGGAACAGGAATATTCGAAGGGATATACTTGAAATTGCTTACCTTCAACTCCCCGACCCTCGCAGCAAGGAGACTGCTGTCAAACTTTTTCAGCGAATCACTGGCGACCAGGCTGAAAAGTGCAAAGCTGAGGAAAATACTCGCCATGAACATCCTGCTCCTATCGATGCCGGATTCTTTCGAACATATGCCGTCAGTTGTCGTCCGGATGCCAAATGGCGCACTTACCTCGCTTGCGGGAAACATTGATCCACACCACCGGGTTGCTATAGCCGACCTCATTCTGGTCCAGCGACAGGTGCGGGAAACCGTTGAGCGGCTTGTGCGCGAGTTCAAACCTTCTATCGTCGGACTATCGGTGATGACCTTCCAACGTAACACAGCAAGGAAGATCATTGACCTTATACGCTCCCTCGATCCTGGCGTACTAGTGGCAGTCGGAGGCTATGATCCGAGTCTCGCGCCCGAAGCCTACTCCGAAAGATCAGGCGTTGGAACTGATTTTATCATGCGTGGCGAAGGAGAGGTCACCTTCCGTGAATTGTTACGCACAATCGAAAACGGAACTGGGTTCGACCACGTTGCCGGGCTGTCATTCAAAACCAGCGAAGGTTTTCACCACAACAAAAACCGCGAAGTGAGTAGTCTTGACGGCGAAGAGATATGGCCGCCGAACCGAAACGCGCGCGTGCTCAGCGGCTACACAATGCTGGGCAGGCAGGTCGACGTGGTAGAGACTTCGCGAGGGTGCACTTACGATTGCAGCTTCTGTTCGATCATCGAGATGCGGGGGCGCAACTTTCACACCTACTCGTTCGACCGTGTGATCAAAGACATACGTGATGCCCGCGACCACGGTGCGCGCACAATCTTCATCGTTGACGACAACATCACCCTTAATGTGCGGCGGTTCGAGGCGCTCTGTCATGCCCTCAAAGACGCGGGCCTAAACTCACTCGACTATACATTGCAGGCGATGACTTCCTCCATCGCGGATCACGGCGACCGTCTTGCACCGCTGATGCGCGAGGCCGGATTCCGCTATGTCTTTCTCGGCATTGAAAACATCCTGGAGGATGACTTGCAATTCCTGCGCGCCCGGTCGAAAAACACTAGCCGCGAAAACGGTCGCCGGGTGGGAAATGCTACGATCAAAGCAATAGACTACATCCACAAAAACAAGATGTATGTTATCGGCGGTTTGATCGTGGGCAATCCCGGTGACACGCGCGAATCAGTGGTAGCGAATCTCGAATTTGCGAGGAGGTATATCGACTGGCCCTATATCCAGCACCCCACGCCCTACCCGCGCACGCCAATGACTAAAGACTTTCGCGACCGTGGGCTGATCGTCAACGAGAGGCTCGAAGAGTATGACGGAACAACCGCAGTAGTCAGAACTGAACATCTACCGGCCGAGGAAGTAGAGTACATGCGATGGCGTGCAGAACGAGGTATGAAGCGTCGTCACATGCCGGTCGCGTTGCGGCACAACCCGCTATTCGTGCTGCGCAACGCGGCAAAGATGTTCGCATACACTTACCGCGGGAGCACAATCAAGACGCTGATCGGATGGGAAGACGAACGAAGAGCCTTCGAACGCTACCGCGCGATACGCAGCGCAGAGCGAGTTTACATTTGAGATCTTGCCTCGGCTCCTGGGATCGACTGGTGTGGCCCATCTCCGCCCCATAGAATACTGTATAGCTTTGAAACCAAGGGCACTGGCAAGTAAGCTGAAAGCGTTGGCCCAATTGCGGCCCAGGGTTTCCCACCCTGAGCTCGAATCCATAGGACTGGATTTGGCAACTCTGAAAAGAGTTGCGAAGGTTTGGATGGGTTTATCAGTGCGTGTTCCGACTTCGTTTCAGGTTCTTGTAAACGATACCGCCTTTCATCACAAAGACCACGCGCCGGACTGCAGTAATGTCTTTCAGTGGATCGCCATCAAGGGCGATGATATCAGCCTGCAAGTCAGGCGCGATCGAGCCAATCTGGTCCGCCATACCCAGCGCCTCCGCTCCCAGCGAGTTGGCAGAGATCATTGCAGTCATTGGATCAACTCCGCCATCACGCACTCGATCGATAAACTCTTCGGCGTTGCGACCGTGCGATCCTGCTACGGCATCGGTGCCGAAAACGATCTTCAGACCTGGAATTTTACTCGCGCGTTGCACCAGGTCGTGATTCAACGGAAGAATCTTATTCATCGCAGCAAAGCCCTCTTCTGTATAACCAGGTGTGCCAATATACCTGTCTCTGTTCAGCAAATAGTTTTCAATCACGAGCCCAGCCTGTGGATCCAGATAAGTGCCCTTCTGGGCCATGAGCTTAAGGTCTTCATCTGTAGCGAGTGTGCCGTGTTCAATCTCCGTGCACCCAGCTAATATCGCGGCGCGCACGGCATCCTTGTAGGCGTGCACGAGCGTGCGAAGTCCGTGTTTCCTGGCTTCATCGCAAGCTGCATCCAATTGTTCCTGAGACAAAGTCATTCCACCACCCTGCCGAATACTCTGCGACGCGAAGATCTTGATCAAGTCTGCGCCTGCTTCTTTCTGCTTTCGGATGTAAGCGCGAATCTCGTCTGGCTTGCCGGTCTGCGGGCCTCTGCCCACAAGAGGCTCCGCAGCAGTCAGGATGCGGGGTCCGGGCAGGTGTCCTTGCGCGATTGCTTCCCGTAGCGGCAAGTCGGTTGGTGAACCAACGCTTTGTATCGTTGTGAAGCCGGCCATCAACGTCGCCCAGGCATTCGACGCAGACCTGTAGGCTGCCTCCTGGGTTGTTTCTCCTGGCCCAACATTCTTGCCGTCCTGACCAAAACTCCACGTGATGTGCGAGTGTGCATCAATCCAGCCAGGCAAGACTGTGAAGCCGCGAAGGTCATAGTCGATAGGTTCAGCCTTTGGATCAATTGCGACAATCTTTGCACCTTCAATGACGATGCGAGTGTTCTTGAGTACATGCCCCTTGCCATCGAGAACGATGGTCGCGGCAATGACGATGCGTTTGCTTGAGGGGGTTTGCGAATGAGTTGGCATGTGGCCACAAGCAAGCATGAGAATGAGCAGCATGAACTGAATAGTTCGCATTGGTAGCTCCTTCAGTATGCGAATTGAAATAGGTCGTCGAAGTCTAACCCATTGTCGAAGCGATAGAGTTGATCATTACAACCATCGAAGATCATGCGAAAGGAACTTATGCCGCTCATCCACTACATCTTGCTAGCCCTTTTGGGATCCGCTAGTGCCGCAACCGAACCAATCACCGTATCAGTATCCTTTTTCGGCTGATACGATCCGCAATAACTCCCGCGGTCTGAGAGAACAAAAGAAAAGCCAGGATGCGGAGGGTCAGCGCATTGCCAACGACCGCCGTCGCTGACGCGCCTCCTGTGAGTTGATAAGCGAACAAGGCCAGCCCGACCGTAGTCACGCCGCCACCAAGCAACGAGATGATTTGCGCGCCGAATAGCAGACGAAAGTTACGCTTTCGCCAGAGACTGTTAGCTGCGCGCGGCTTGGCTTCCATTTTGATTCAGACTGGCGGCTCTATCACCAGAAGACGATATGATCCTCTTGCTTAAAAGGTAAAATCGCGAGTCAGCTTGATCTCGCTCGAGAATGTCGCGCTTGATCCGGGCCACGGTAAATTGTTGGCGAGGTATACCAAAGCCCGACGTCAGGTCACCCAGCTTTCGCGTTTGCACCTGAAGAAACCCGATATTGTAGGGTCCCACCTTCCCGGTCACTTTCGCTCCGTAATCGATTGGCACTGGAGCACCGTTGTCAGTCAAGCCAA
>WNFY01005438.1_pt1 | contig 12342 bp, 10 predicted proteins | sample 5400091 | NCBI WGS metagenome assembly WNFY01 (sample SAMN13153364, study PRJNA577476) | soil metagenome | isolation source: 60 cm soil or saprolite under grassland replicate 1 | place: USA:California | collected 2016-06-15 | reverse complement strand
TTCGGGGCGTCCCCGAACAACTCTTTTTCCCCTTTTTTGCGCGCCGCCGCAGGCGGCGCGAGAGGAGGGAAAGGAGTGTTGGGGATACCCCAAACCCCAGCAAAGGGCTGGCCGCCCTTTGCAATCCCGCTTCTCTGGCTGCTTGAGAGAGATCGAACAGGTGTTCGAAAAGTTCGGGATGACTCATGAAATGGCTTGCGAAGCGCCAGAGGCGCTGAGGAATCAAGAAGAGAGGCCCTGAAGAGTTACGTCACATTTTCATAATCTTTGTCATAGCGATAATAGAGGTGGATTTTTCGATGTAGGCGACGTTTATAATATAACAATAAGGTACAGGAAAGAAATCAGTGAGTGTCATTTCTTATCTACGAGCCTGAAGAATGGTAGGTCGATGTAGTAGAATAGAGAAAATGATACTTATGGAAAGTTTAATCCGTGTTAGAGAGAGAAAGGCTTTGATGTGCAGAGCAATTCTAGAAAGCAACAATTTCCCTCCCGTCCTGACGTAAGTAGCGCAAACGTTACTTCGGCCGTTGGGATGGAGGAAACGGCGGGACGCCTTCGTGCCAGGCGGTATTCGCTATTTACACAAACCGTTCTGTGGGTCACCGGGCTTATCTGTATTGCCTTTCTGCTCGGATCTCTTGTACAAGCGTGGTCAAATAGTCAGTTAGAGCAGAAAGTGCAGGTTGCACAGCAGCAGCTCAAACAGGCGCAGGACCAGCACAACCGCCTTGTTCAAACGGCAGCACATTATAAAGACCCTGCTGTTATTGAGAACGAGGCACGACAACAGCTTGGTTATATTCGCCCTGGGGAGCACCTTGTTATCATTGTAAATTCAAATGATAAGCAGCAGCAGCAAAACGTGCAGCAGAATACCCATGTTGCGGTAAAGCAAGGCTTCTGGCAGGACTGGTGGCATACCTTTTTTGGGGATTAATTAAATAAAAAGTCCCTCATCCTTGACAAAACAAAAGTGTTACATGTATAACATATTGTAATGAAGTTGTAGAACACATACACATTGGAAAGATAAGTGAAGCAGCAACGCGCCACTATTATGCATATTTTTATGATTATGCGGCTCCAGTATTGGCTGGAGCTTCCTGGCTTTTTACATACCCGGGCGCGTTTTGGCGGCTGAGTAGACTATTACTCATAAGCGGAACGCATATAAAATTAGCGTTCCGTTTTTTTTATTATAAAGATTCATTTTTATTATTAAGGAGTAACTGGTAATGCGTCCATTAGTAGAAAATCCCGCATATCCTGAATTGGGGCCAGTTCAAGAAACGGGGCCGTGAGCTTATAAATCGCGCCCCTACCAGGTTGGTGGATCCTCCATACATGCAGTGGGGCGTGCTGGCGGTATGCCTATGTTTATTCCAATTCTTCTGGACTTGAGCGGGTTGCAGCCGTCTTTTCTCTCCATGAAGCGGCTACAATTCACTTGTGGTATCGATGTTGATCCACGCGATTACCATGATGCAGATCATCCGCTGTTGGTTGAGCCGTTCGTCAACTCGATGAAGTGAGTTGTTTTTTAGGGCTTCGTGATCATTGTGTAAGATGATAAACATCATCGTTCGGCTGTACTAAATTCCATGTTCGGGGTGGTAAGTGCAGTAATTCGTCTTCATAGGGAGTTGTCGTTTATGAGTGTACAATCGCTGGTATCAACACAATCGTTATTACTAACACAGTCACTAGTAAAGAACATCGAGGCATATGTGCAGCAGCACCTGCCACAGTATATTCAGGAATTAAGCCATCTTTGCGCAATTGACTCAGGCACTTATCATAAGCCAGGATTAGATGAGGTAGCTCTCTATCTCTTAAATCGCATGCATGGGCTGGGTATGGACGCAACTGTTATCGAGAACGAGCACTGGGGCAATGACTTTTATGGTGTTATGCGGGGAGATGGTCAGGGAAAGGTTCTCCTGCTAGGTCATATTGATACTGTTTATCCCGTTGGGACTGCCATCGCACGACCGTTACACGTTGAGGGCGACAACATTTATGGTCCCGGCGTCTGTGATATGAAAGGCTGTATCCTCTCTGCCATTTATGCGATCGAGGCTCTAGCGGCGATGAACTATCGCTCCTTTGGCGAAATCCGCTTTCTGTGTGTGTCAGATGAAGAGATTAGCGATCGTCATAGTGTCGAAATGATAAGGAAAGTAGGCGAAGGCTGCGAGGGCGTGTTTGTGTTGGAGGCAGCGCGGGCCAATGGTGATATTGTGAGTGCCCGTAAAGGGGGCTCCTGGTATAAACTCAAGGCATATGGACATGCTGCGCACGCCGGTGTTGAGCCGGAGAAAGGCCGCAATGCTATCCTGGAACTGGCTCACCAGATAGTACAATTTCAGAGCCTCAATGGGTGGCGTGATGGTGTATCAATCAGTGCTGGTATGATTTCAGGTGGCATAGCAACAAATGTTATACCTGATTATGCTGAAGTAAACTTCGATATGCGCTTTCTGAACAATTTTGATAAGGCTGAAACAGAAAAGCTCTGGCGCAAAATGATGCAAATGAAGCGTGTAACGGGCGTGACGCTGGAATTGGAGATACTGCCAGATTATAGGGACCCTATGGTATGTACACAGGGAAACCTGGAGCTTGTACGACAGGCCCAGGAGATAGCGCATTGGGTGGGCTTTTCTGTGAATCATGCGCTCACCGGGGGAGTCTCGGATGCGAACTATGCCTCCAGTTTTGGCCTGGCTGCACTTGATGGCCTTGGGCCTGTTGGTGGCCTTGATCATAGTCCCGACGAATACCTTATCGCAAGCAGTGTTGCTCCTCGTACTGCCTTGCTAGCAGGATTGATTGCCACTGTTGGAGCATAGAATTTTTGGTTGGCACTTTAACTGTTATACACCAGAGGGCAAGGTGACAATCATAGGATGAGTTCTGAACATAACAAAACGATCAGTGATTTCATGTAAAGTCACTGATCGTTTTATTTTTCTCCATTAAAGGAGGGGATTAGCTAATAGTGTCAGGGGGTACCAATGTGCCACTCTTGATCTGGTTGGCAAAGTCGTCTGCCTTCTGCTTTGCGTCGGCGGGAACGTCCTTACTCACAGGTGCATAACCAACGCCATCGACTTTCAAATCAAATGGAGCCGGGTTGTTAGTGTACTGCCCATTTTCGAATGCCTTGATGGTGGTGTACACTGCCGTGTCCACGCGTTTGACCGCACTGGTGATAACGCTCGTGTGAATGGCATGCTGGTCGTTATCGACGCCAATGCCGAATACTCCTTTTTGATCGGCTGCATCAAGCGCACCTACACCGCATCCTCCGGCGACCTGGAAAACGATATCTGCCTGGTGCTGGTTTATCTGGCTAAGCGCAATGTCTTTACACTTTGCTGTGCTGTTAAAGTCTTGCGAATAGTTGACAATTACGTTCACGCTGGGATCAACCTTCTGTGCACAGTACTTGTAACCTGCGATGTACCTGTTGACTGGAGGAATAGAAAGACCTCCCACGGCCGAGATAGTATTTTTTCCGAGTAATTGCGGTATCTTGCTTTTACCATCTACTTCCATCTGTCCCGCAATCGCGCCGACCAGGCACCCTGCCTGCTGTTCCTTAAAAAAGAGCGGTGCTACATTGGGCAACGTTTCACAAGCCTGTTTGCCTACAGGAATGGCGCAACCATCAACAATAGCAAATTTTTTGTCGGGATACTGATGGGCTATCTGGTCCAGAGGTGTTTGCATAAGGAAGCCAACTGCGATGACGAGATCCGCACTCTGTGCGGCCTGCGTCAGATTCGATACATATTCGCTCGCCGACTGTGTCTGGATGAGCTTTTCTGTATAGCCAAACTCAGTTCTGGCCTTAGTGTAACCGCTGTATGATAACTGGTTGAAGCCCTGGTCATTTATACCGCCAGTATCGGTGACGATAGCAACCGTTTTAGCGGTTTTTGTCGGTGTGCCGCTTGTTCCACTTCCTCCGGTGGTACTACTACTGCCGCAAGCAGAGAGCAGCATCGTAAATATGGTGAGTAGCGATGCGATGATGGTCAGATTGCCAAACCTTCGCATGTGACGTCCTTTCTTCTCCAGGCGAGAGAGGGCCGGTGCTCTGCCTGTTTGTATTGAGCACCTGTCACAGTAAGAGAAACGTATGCTGTCTTTCCCATGTTGAGGAGGGGAAGTAAGCGGCGTTTCCCCTACGAGGCCGAGATTATGTAAACGATATTGTCTGCGCAAGTAACCATACTGAAAATACCAGACAGAATAGTAGGGGCGCAGATTGCTTATAAGATTACATACGTAGAAACTGGGCTGTTTCTCACCATGTCAAATATGGCCGTGTTTGTCTAATTCAGTTGGGGATAAAATAGATATGGGCAGGAATGCACTTAACATTCCTGCCCATAGAAACTTTGCTTTATGAACGAATCTCTTCGAGCATGGAGAGATTGATGAACAGGTCACAACTCTGACGCAATGTGGCTGACATCGCTTCGTCAAAGGCAGCTACTTCAACGCGAACGCCATGATCGGAGCAGTAATCGAGCATCGGCATGAAGTCACTATCACCACTGACCAGTACGACGCAGTCAACAGCTCTGCCATCAACGAGACGTACTACGTCCATACACAGATCCAGGTCCAGGTCAGCTTTTTTGGCTCCACTTGAGAAGGTTTTGTAGTTCTTTGTCGTGATGCGATAACCGAGCCCCTTTACTGCTTGCAGGAACATCTGTTCGTCGCCGACTTGAGGACTGGTTGGACAGTACGCATGAGCACGCACGAGGCGGCGATTGCCGCGCAAGAAATCAAGCAGCTTACCGAAGTCTACTGCAATGCGCAATGTACGAGCTGAATACAGCAGATTAGCAACATCCACAAAGACGCCCACACGCTCAGTCGATGGGAATGGTGGAAGCGAAACGGAGACGTTGGTTGGTGACTGGCTTCCGCGTCGCAATTCGGCTACCATGCGATCTGTCTGCGTTTGAATTGCCTGTGATATAACATTGGCAAAATGATTCAGTGATGCTGACGATGGCGCTGCTTCATGGGTACGTGTTGGTGGGTACACTGACGAACGCTGAGCCTCGGCCCGTGCCGTACGTCCATCACGCGTCACAATGCTACCGCGAGCAGGCGATGGCTCTGGCCCCATAAAAGGCCCCGTCACTTCACCGCCCTGGTTCATCTGGCTGACAGTATAACCAGAGACGATAGAATACTGGTTTCCGTTCGTACCGGGGGCCACAACCGGGCGTGCCGCGTTCGGTGGCGTTGCGGGTAACGTTGTCGCAGCTGGTTGAGCAGGCGGCGTTACAGGTGCCACAGGTGATGACTCTGTTGAAACCGGTGCGGATGAGCCGTTGCTAGCACTCGTGCGGTGTCTGCGACGACGGCGCGTGTTAGCTTTTTGCAATTCAGAGTATTCCAATGGTGGAAGGTCCTCTGGGGGAACCTCACCTGGTTGCGCTGCTGGCTCTGTAACAGCATCAGCCGAGGGTACCGTCACTGGTTGCTGTTCCTTGTGACGCTCCTGTCCTGGACGACGACGACTATGCTCTGGTGTTGAGGAAGCACCTGTACTCTCTGCTGTGGGTACTTCCTGCTCGGTGGGTTGCTTTTGTGCAGGCTGCTCTGCGGGTGAAGTTATAACAGGTGGGTTGCCTGTGTTACTCGTACTTGCCGCTGGTTTCGTTGTCGTCGTAAACGCTTCAGCTTGCTGCTCGTTGCCATTTTGTGCAGGTTCTGTGCGTGAGAATGGCCCTGTACCGCGATTCTGTGCGTCCTTATCTCGACTTTCTTCAGTACGTTGCTGTGACGTGGTCAATTGCACAGGTGCAGCGCCAGTCGTCCCGGGCAAGCCATTTGACGAAGGACGGTCAAAACGATAGCGACGCGCAGGACGTGGCTGTTCTGACTCCGCTGTTGACTCAGGTGGCGCGGGCTGCGCTGCTTGCTCCGCCTGCTCCACAGGTGCTGGAGTAACGGATGCTGCAGTATTCTCTGCTGCCAACTCTTCTCGTACATGACGGCTTCCACCATGACGGGGGATGCGCAGACGTGTGGCTGGTCGTAGTAATGGTGACACTGCACGTTCTGTAGGCGTTGCGGGAGTGTTTGGCTGTTCTGTTACGATTTCCTGCTGCTCTACAATTGGAGCAGTGAAATCTATCAACGGAGAGTGCTCTTCTTCTAAAGGAGTTTCTCTACTGTCGATGGCTGAGGAGAAAAAAGCTTCTCCGCCAGACTCGCCTGCAGATGCTGACTCTTCAGCGATGAGAGGTTGCTCAATCATCGGAGTAGCAGCCTCGCCAGCCAGTAGAGCGAATGCCTCCGTCGGTCCTTCTTGTCGTGAGGCATTCAAGCGAGCCTCTTCTGCCTGGCGGAATTCCTCAATAAAGTCGGTGAAGGAGCGAACTTCTTCACCCGCCGTTTCTAACAATGGCGCGGGATCGCTATGGGAAACCGCAACGCTTTCTTCCACGGATGTAATAGTAGATGGGGTAAATGCAGGTTCAACATCGTCATCAGTTGTGACCTCAGGCGTGTGGGTTTCCTGGGTCTGGTCCTCCTGCTCTGTTGTTGCCCCCTGTTCCTCAGTTTGAGTTACAGAAGCCTCAGGCGCTTGGGATGTTTCCTGGGGCCCTGTTGCTTGTACCTCAGCAGGAGTAACAGGCCTGTCGGAAGAGGGAACTTCGGCCTGCACCTCTGTCTCAGCAGGTATAACGGTCTCAGATGTAGAGGAATCGACCGTACTTTCGGGGACAGGTGGATGCTCCACGACGGATGCATCCACGTCGCTATTCTCATGATGAGTATTTTGTGTTGTCACTAAGATCTCCAGTCTCAGTCGCTACGAACCGGAGCGCAGGGTATCACCATAGAGTATGTTCGACTGAAGATAGTTGGGGCGAACATGCGTTCTCTAACCTTTTCCAGCTTTATGCCGATCCATCCGCGCTACTAATGGGCGGAACAAGAACATCTTGTAAAGCGGGGCTGCCCTGACTTTGCCCCTACCATATCCCTGGCAGTCTTCTTACGCTGCGCTATATATTACTACTCGGTTCGATCTTGTTGTTGTCTTTACTCTTGATGCACACCACCACCAAATGGTGGAACAATGGTGGGCACGGGACGAACATCAGATTCTCTCGTTTCGTTCGTTCCTACCGTGTTTGGCAGTTGACGATTGTCGATACCGGTATCTTGTTTATTAGTGGGCACAGGTTCTCGCTTTCCCACAGACTGGCGTGTTGTTGTACGCCAAATAGAGAGAATGCGCTCCACAGCAGTCACATTTGCAAAAACTGCTAGCAGGGCTAATGCCCAGATACCAGTGTTGGTTAAGAGTCCGATAGCCAGTATAATGACACGTTCTGGGCGGGCGAGCAATCCGGTTTTGCACTCGAGCCCCAATCCCTCGGCGCGGGCCTTGGTATAACTGACCATTACTGAGCCAACCATCGCGATATAAGTGAAGGCGATCATCCAGGTCTGCTCATGCGGCACCGGCCAGAGTGGATCTTGGAGGCCAGGATGCTGCAAGGCATAAAAGAGCAACCCGAAGAGAATAATTCCTTCCGAATAGCGGTCAAGCGTCGAATCTAAGAATGCGCCAAAGGTCGTGGCGGCGTTACGAACGCGAGCCATCGCCCCATCAAACATGTCAAAGATGCCAGCAAAAAGCACCAGCAAGCCCCCAACAAAAAGGAAACCTTGAGCAATCACTATCGCTGTCAGTATACTGAGCAGCAGCCCTATTACGGTTAACATATTTGGAGTGACACCTAGCCCAGACAAAGGTTTCATAATCAATGTGACCAGGTATCTAGCTCGCTGCTGTATGCGTCTGCTAAACATACGTCTATTGTATCACACTTAGTCCTGCCAGGACTAGCTCTTTTCGAGAAAATGTATAATTCTGGTAGGAGTTGTCCGGTAAATGGATGATAAAAACATGACAATAGAGCCTGGAGGCGGCACGAGCCATTTCTGCTTGTACGATAGCGCGACCGCCTGTTATTCCTATCATGCCATATCATACACCTGGTGCTACCCAAAAGTCATGTCAGAATAAGAGTATTGCACTACATATTAACGTATAAATGCAGTGCAATATATGTGAAAATGAGCAAGTTGTAGTATTAACGCGTATCAGGCCGCTGTGTGTAATCGCCTTGTCTGACGCCCCTCTTTGCTTACAAGATAACGCACCCAGTGGACATAATCCTGTACATCCCATAGTTTTCCACCAGGAGCGCTCAAGCCATTCTCAATTGTAATGCGTACATCCTGAGCACTTGTACCTTCAAACCAGGTTACCCCACTCCCTATGGAGTTCGCTGTATGGGCATCGCTATTGCCAAGTTCTGGTAAATTATAGACCTCGCGGTTTACACGCATCGCGACGTGATTGGCATAGATGCCACAGAAGCTTGCATTCCAGGTTTCGATCCCGTCAAGCCATACATCCTTGCTTACATGAATGCGGTCCATTACGTGGCGTTGACAACTATGACGGAATAGTCTGTGTAATGGATGAGCAACGACTGCCAGCCCTCCTTGCTCATGGATCAGATCAATGCTGCGTTCCATGCTCAAACCAGGAGGGACACGTTTCTCGATAAACAATCCTAGCAGGTGTCCCTCTTTCGTACTGACTTCTTCGCCCACAACGAAATCAAAGCGGTATGAACCTTTCGTCCAGAGATCGCGTGCGCGCAGTGAACCTTCGATAACATCGTGGTCAGTAAGAGCAATTACGTCCAGATTAGTGTTTTGCAGAACGTGCTCAAGGATTTGCTCAATAGTTGCACTGCCATCGCTATATGTGCTATGCATGTGCAGATCAGCTTTACCTCGCTTGCCTTCATAATATGCTTGCTGCGGTGTCATCTGCTTACGCTTCTTCAGCATAGCCGCGCCATCTGACGCATTCGCAACGACATCGGTCACATTGCTGTGTCTGGTTGTTGTCATGTAGCTCCTTCTCTACCTCTATATATTAATCTGAAACACCCTTCGTTTTGAATTTACCATAGGTGTGTTAAAGATCCGACTTAACTCTTTGTAATGTTCTGTTAAATGATGGGTACACCGCATATTGCCAGGAATACTGCTCTGCACAAGACTGAGAAATATGGATGGAAAGTGGAGTTGTGCAGTTGTATTCCTGGATAAATGCGTGTCCCCACAATATGTATGGTACCTGCTCATTCCTCCAGGGCGGCATCAGCCTCTATCAGCGCTGGACCGACGAGTGGTGCCTCCACTAGCATTGTCGGGTCAACCAGATTCTCTAGCCACTGAAGGCACTGCTGAAAACGCTGGATGTTGAGGGAACAATAGACCTGGCGACCCACACGCCGCGTCTCGATCAGGCGTGCACGTCTTAGCTTGCGCAGGTGCCAGGAAACAAGCGGCTGGCTAATGCTTAGCATATCTGTAAGATCGGTAACGGTGACATCGTCATTACGTGCTAGATGATAGACGATGGTAAGTCGTGCTACATCTCCCAATGCCTTTGTCATAATTTTAAGTTCGCGCCAGTCGTTCATCTGCCCTCGCTAACAGGTGTTTCATATAAAGATTTATTTCATAAATTTGTGTTTATATCTTAACGTCTTTAAACGAAGAAGTCAAGGTCATCAGGAATTTTGGGAGGTGAAGGCTCTTTTTTCACAACAAGGAAATGTTTTGCAAAGGGATGCCTGGACTTTGCACATTTTAAGCCGAGGAACATACTACCTCAGCAAGGCGAGCCAGATCTGAGCGCGGGAGTAAAATGACATCAGGGTTTTGGGGTGATGTCGAATAACGGAAATTGTTCCACAGGTGCCGTCGCACCGCAGCAAGCACATCAGTAAAGGTGGCTTGCTGTTTGCGATACCAGGCGGTTTGTTGGAATGGGATATCTCCTGTTGGATGGAGACTGCGTCCAAGCAACGCGACTACACTATAGAGTCCAAAGAGACATGGTGTCGTCCGCTCGATCGCCATATCGGACCACTGTCGCTGGGTTTCTATTCCCAGGTGGGTACGACTCTCCTCAAAGGTCACTTCAACACACCAGCGTTTCATGAAGTCGATGATAATGAAAAGGCCTGATTGATCTTGATCGGTGGAGAAGTAGGCTCGCGCATCACGTTCTCCCTTGAGATCACGAGTCAGAACCCATCGAATGGGCAAGGGTGCTTGCCCTCCACGATACCAGAGGGCGGTTCCACTACACCATTCGATCTGTTGCTTGCCTTGCCCGTACCACTTGACCCAGGCTGTGTGCCAAATGGTATGTGGATCATTGAGAACCTGATCGAGTTGTGGTAAGCGTTGTCCAACCAGGCGTGGTCGCCCCATTTGGCGTGGCTGACGTGCAGGAGGAGGTGTGTAGAGACACGCATCAAAGCGCAGTGGGGCGATGAGCGTTATCTGTTGCTTGCGGCAAGCTGTCCCCAGTTCCACGACACTATAGGCCCCATCGCCAATGAGCTTGATAGGTCTATCAGGAAGCCATCGGCGTACAAGCTGTACGAGTTGTTTGGTCCAGTCTGGAACGGTTTTATGTCGGCGTCCCAATCTCCTATCTACTTCCTCTGAACTCGAGCCTCACGCAGAGAAAAGGAAGCGCCCAGGATCGACTCGTCCAAGGAGGCTGAACGATCAGCATCAGGCAGAGCCACTTCAAGCCTCGGCTGATCTTTCTATGTTTTTGTGAAGAGCGCACAGGGTCATGATAGTATCCACACTTAAGAATGTGTGGTCCCCATCGTCGCTCCAAGGTTTCATCAACCACCAGTTCAACACAGGCCCCTGGAAGGAGAAAGGTCCGAACGAGAAGCAAGAACAAGACTCGGCTGACCTGGAGAGGGGACCAGCGTGCCCGACTCAAAACATGATGGAGCAGATTGAAATGCGTTTCCTCTTGCAATCCTACTGCTCGCAAGGCTGCCGTGATTGTCCTACGTCCACGCGTGAGGAGTGTTCCTTCAACCAGCAGCACGACCTTTTGCCAGGTCGGTCTGGTAAAAGCAGATCGAAATGGAGCTAAGAGCATCGCAAGAGGATGTGATGGCAATGAGAGAGCCCTCCTTTTCTTGTACAAAGCAGACAGCTATTCCTCCCATTGTACTGGAAGAGGTCAAAAAGACACCGCTTCTGTAAAAATGTGCAAAGTCCAGGATGCGATTTGAATGAAAAAGAGCCTCCCATATCGAGAGGCTCCTGATGGGTGACCAGGGAGTCGAACCCTGAACCTAGCGATTAAGAGTCGCTTGCTCTGCCATTGAGCTAGTCACCCTGGCACTTTGTTGCGCTGGGAGGGTAAAGAGAAGGTGAGCGCCCATCAAAGCAACCATTCAACTGGTGTAGGGGCGCGGTTCACAAGCCCGCGCGTTGGCCTATGGAGCGCCGCGGGCTTGTGAACCGCGCCCCTACACCGGTGGGTGATCAGATTTCTGTGGGCAACATAATGACGCCCACCCCAGGTTCAGCGCACCCTTGACAAGCTCTCTCTTCAAGGCACATACTGTCTTCACAATCAGGGTTGAAGATTTGCTTGCTTAAGGAGCACTCGTATGTTTGACAAAAGTAAGGTCGGTGTCAGTTTTCCTCCTTTTTCTATTGAAGTTGAGCGGTGTAAAATCCACGAACTGGCCCTCGCCATAGGTGACGATAACCCTATCTATCACAGTCGTGAGGCGGCACAGGCCGCAGGGTATAAAGATGTGCCGCTCTTTCCTACGGCACCCACGATATTCTCATTCTGGGGCAATACCGGGCTGGCAAACCATCTGGGAAGCGTCGGCATCAACGTTATGCGTATCCTGCATGGTGAGGAAGAGTATGAGTACCTGGCCCCTATCTATCCCGGTGATATGCTTACTGGCGTAACATCGATTGTGGATGGCAGGACACGCAAGACCAGAGAAGGCTCAATGGATATTGTAACTACTGAGACGCGCTATACGAACCAGAATAGCCAGCCTGTGTTAATTGCCAGAACAATGGCTGTAGTCCGTGAATAATAGAGCCGATTAGTACTGATACACAAAAAGGGGATATTCCATATGACAATACATAGCAAGCAAACAAGGCCCTATTATGAAGATGTACAGGTTGGCGACCAGATACCGCCGCTGATGAAAGGACCAATGACGCATCTACGTCTGGTACGCTATGCTGGCGCGTCAGGTGACTTTAATCCGCTGCACACTGATCCGAAAGTTGGTGAGACAATTGGAACAGGCGGTATTATTGCGCACGGAATGTTAATTATGGGCTTTGTGGGACAGTTATTGAGCGACTACGTAGGACCAGAAGCATTGCGTAAGTTCG
>WNFY01004808.1_pt1 | contig 12343 bp, 10 predicted proteins | sample 5400091 | NCBI WGS metagenome assembly WNFY01 (sample SAMN13153364, study PRJNA577476) | soil metagenome | isolation source: 60 cm soil or saprolite under grassland replicate 1 | place: USA:California | collected 2016-06-15 | reverse complement strand
GTGAAACATGCGCGAACTCCGAGCGCGAGCGCGCCGTGACGGCGACTTAGCTTAAAAGCTCTCGCGCTTTTTCCAGCGCCTCCGCGATCTTGCTCGCGTCTTTCCCGGCACCCTGGGCGTTCTCCGGGCGACCACCGCCTTTGCCGCCAACAATCGGCGCGATCTGCTGAATCAACTTGTTCGCCTGAAGTCTCGCGCTCATTTCTTTTGGTACGGATGCGACCAGTGCAACTGATCCATTCGTCGCACCGACGAGAAAAATTGGGCCGTTGAATTTCGACTTCAATGCATCAGCCACTGCCTGCAGTAGCTTTCCGTCCCCGTTTTGCACCTCGGCGACGCAAAAATCTTTTCCTCCATGCGATGCCGCCAGCTCATTCGCCACTTGGGCGGCCCGGCTTCTCAGTTCCGCTTCGGCCGTTTTGGCGCTTTGCTTTTCCCAGTCGCGAACTTCAACTTCGATCTTTTCAAAATGCGCTGCCCGCGCGTCGATCTGTTGCAGCATTTCAGAAGTAGTTGCGTCGTTCTTAAAGACAGGCATGGGCGCGATGTCCGGTTTCTTGCGCAGCAAAGCTTCAAATTTCTCCTGTTGACGCGCCGCTTCCTGCTTCGCCCAGCCGCGCGCCGCGTCGCCAGCAACTGCTTCGATCCGCCGAATTCCAGCTGCGATTGCTTCTTCCTTTACGATTCGAAATGGCCCGATTTCATCTGTCGATCTCATGTGCGTACCACCGCACAGTTCCATTGAGTAACCGTTGAGCGCGCGAGGAGACCCACCGATCTGCAAAACGCGCACGTTATCTCCATATTTCTCGCCGAAGAATTGGATAATATCCGTTCGCTGCTTCGCTTCGGTATACGGAATCTCAGTCCATGAAACGGGCGCGCCCTCCGCGATCTTTTCGTTTACCAATTTTTCTAAATCCCGGACTTGCTGCTTCGTCAGTGGCGCACTTGAAAAATCAAACGTCAGTTTGTCTGGTCCGACGTAACTTCCTTTTTGCGAAGCGTCGCGCGAGACAACTTCGTGCAACGCCCAATGCAGCAGGTGCGTTACGGTGTGGTGCCCTTGAATCGCGCGGCGACGATCGGCGTCCACGGAGATGCGTACCGCTTCGCCCGACTCCGGTGCACGGCCTTCCACAACCGCGGCACGATGAACAAAAACATCACCGCGCTTTTGTGTATCAATGACACGCAATTGGCCGACCTCCGTTCGATCGTGTCCCGGTACATGCAGTAACCCGTGATCTCCTACCTGTCCGCCCATCTCCGCGTAAAGTGGCGTTCTATCGAGGACGATGTTTAGTTCGTCGGGGTTTTTGCCCGGCAACACAGTTTCGACCACTGATTCGGTTTCCAGAAAATCGTATCCGAGAAATTTCGTTGCCTCGGCTTTCAGTTGTGCTTCTTCGACGCTAATTTCTTCTTTTTTCTGCGCCTTACGCGCCCGCTCGCGCTGTTCCTCCATCAACTTCTCGAATCCAGCGAGGTCGACAGCAAGTCCGCGTTCGCGCGCCATCAATTCAGTGAGATCGAGGGGAAACCCGTACGTATCGTACAGTTTGAAGGCGAGCTCAGGTGCGATCTCTTTCAAGACTCTTCCATCTGCGAGTCGCTTAAATACAACTAGCCTTTCACGATCTCGCCACCCGCGTTCGCGGGATAGTTTTGATCCGCCAATCTCTGCCGGGCCGGACCAATCGCTATCGGATGATTCAAATGACTTCACCATCTCGACTGCTTCTTCGAATTGTGTCACTCCGACATCGAGCGTTTTGTTGAACGCTCCTTCTTCCCGCCGAATTACGTCTTCGATTTGTTTTTGTTTCGCGCAGATTTCAGCGAAGGCATTGCCCATCGTTTCGGCGACAACAGCGACCAATTTGAAGAAAAACGGCTCGTGAAATCCTAACGAACGCCCATACCGAACAGCGCGACGAAGAATGCGGCGTAAAACGTAACCGCGGCCCTCGTTGGATGGAATGATCCCATCAGCAATCGCAAATGAGAGGGCGCGGATGTGATCGGCAATAACCCGGAAAGCCACGTCAATCGCCTGTTGAGAGTCGGGAGTTGGTAATTGAGAGTTTTCGCCAGGCAGTGTGCTCGTGTAATTCTTGCCGCTTAGTTTTTCGAGTTCATCGAAGATTGGGCGAAAGATGTCTGTCCCGTAATTCGAGATCGTTCCGGAGAAATCGGTGAGATTGGCTGTGCCTTGAATGATCGCTGTAACGCGCTCAAAACCCATGCCAGTATCGACATGCCGCTGCGGCAGCGGTGAAAACGTCCCGTCCGGGTTCGCGTTGAACTGGATGAAAACGAGATTCCAAATTTCGATGCAACGGGGATCTCCTTTGTTTACCAGCGCGCCGCGTGTGTCGCCGTCCGGCGTAAGATCGACGTGAACCTCCGAGCAGGGCCCGCACGGACCGGTGTCGCCCATCATCCAAAAATTATCGGCTCTGCCACCGTTCAGAACGTGAACCGTCGGATCGAGATCGGCTTCGCGAAACAGATGCGCCCAGTGATCGTACGCTTCCTGGTCAAACTCACTCGGCTCGCCCGGGCCGGGCTGGTAAACCGTCGCATAAAGCCGTTGCGCTGGAAATTTCCAACGCTCCACGAGTAGCTCCCACGCCCACTCGATCGCTTCCTTTTTGAAATAATCACCAAAGCTCCAGTTGCCCAGCATCTCGAAAAACGTGTGGTGATAGGTGTCGAGTCCAACGTCTTCGAGATCGTTATGTTTACCCCCTGCACGAATGCATTTTTGGGTATCTGCTACGCGTGCCGGCTTCCACGGAGCTTTTTGTTGTCCCAAGAAGATCGGCACGAACTGGTTCATCCCGGCGTTGGTGAACAGCAGATTCGGCGCATCGGGCAACAGCGACGACGACGACACGATGGTGTGCTGTTTCTCGCGAAAGAAATCGAGAAATGATTGTCTGATGTGCGCCGAAGTCATCGTTCTAACCACCGCGAATAAACACGAATTTGAGGAAAGCTGAAAGCGCAACTCCGGATTGAAGGGCGTTTTCAGCGCCTGTGCGCGCGGGCGATCAAATTCCTGGGGCGATGCCCCAAGGCTAAATATGAAAAAAGCGCCTTCGGCGCTAAGCCGACATAACGGGGTTTGCCAGCTTGTTAGTCTTTTTCTTCGTCAAGGCGCGCTTTGACCGCCGACTCAATTTCTTCGTAGAGAGCCTTGTCGTTCTTCAACACTTCCTTCGCCGCATCGCGGCCCTGCGCCAGTTGTGTGCCTTTATAGTTCAGCCAGGAACCGCGTTTTTCGACGACTTGTTTTTCCAACGCAAGATCGAGCAGCGCGCCGGTCGATGAAATTCCCTCGTTATACATGATGTCGAACTCCGCTTCGGTGAACGGCGGCGCAACCTTGTTCTTCACAATTTTGACGCGGGTACGATTTCCTGTAACAACACCGTCAGTCTGCTTAATGGCTCCGATGCGGCGAATATCGACGCGCACGCTAGCATAAAACTTCAATGCCTTTCCCCCGGGCGTTGTTTCCGGATTTCCAAACATCACACCGATCTTTTCGCGGATTTGGTTTGTGAAAATGCAGCAGGTCCGCGCTTTCGAAATTAGCGAGGTGAGCTTGCGCAGCGCCGCACTCATCAAGCGCGCTTGCGCCCCAACGGTCGCGTCGCCGATCTCGCCCTCGAGCTCCGCCCTGGTGACGAGCGCCGCCACGGAATCAAGCACAATGACATCCAAGGCGTTTGAGCGTATCAGCGTCTCGCAAATTCGCAGCGCTTCCTCGCCAGAACTCGGCTGCGAAACCAGCAGATCGTCAAGGTCAACGCCGAGCTTTTTTGCGTATGCAGGATCCAACGCATGTTCGACGTCAATAAAGGCCGCGAGTCCTCCACGTTTTTGCGCTTGCGCAATTACGGTCAATGTTAAGGTCGTTTTTCCCGAGGACTCTGGGCCGAAGACCTCCACGACTCTGCCTCTAGGAAATCCGCCGACACCGAGCGCGCGATCAATCAAAATGTTCCCGGTAGGAATGACATCGATATCGACAATCTTCTCATCGCCGAGGCGCATGATCGCGCCTTCGCCGTAATCTTTTGCGATCTGTTGAATCGCCAGGTCGAGATTCCTATTTCGTGCTGCAGTGACTTTGTCTTCGCTGGTTTTTTGCTCGGTTTTCGCCGCCATATCAAGATGACTCTAAGTACGATGCCCTCGCCAATTCGCCAAGCACAAAAGATTCGGAACAAATCAAAAGGCCGCGAACATTCCGAGTACCTTGACATTCCAATCGTCGAGCGGTTACGAGTCGCATCGTGAATCCACAGAGTGAAGGCCGCCGCGAGCTCGATTCGATCGTCATCAATGTTGAGCTTACGCTCGCGAGCATTATCCAGGGGGTTGCCCTTTTTTTCTTAACCGACAATGCTCGGACGATTATCACGATGCGGCATTGGGATTCGTTTCTCTATGTCGCCGCAGGTTTGTGTGTAATTTTTATCTTCTGGTCACGGTCAATCATTCACACGCTCACGCTGATTCGTTGGCCGATGGAATTTGGGCATAACTTTTTCTATATCGGTTGCGCGCTGGGCGAAGCGATCCTTTTTAGCCGCCTGGACAATCCTTTAGCGTGGTTCCAACTGAGCGCCACTTATGCGGCTGCTGTGTGGCTGCTTTTCATCTATGACATGCGACTCATTCACGCCCGCATCGAAGAAGCGCGTAACGAAGCGGATCGGGCTCTTTACGGGCGAGCCAGAGCCGACCAATTGTTCAATATTTATGTGCTGGTTCCTTTACTCTTTCTCCTCAACCTCGCCTGCGCGCTCGCCATTTGGATCTGGCCTGATTTCTTCATTACTCGCAGTGGTCACATCTGGTTGATCAGCTCTCAACTCGTTTCGTTCATTACTTATCTTGCTTACATTGGCCGTCACTTCAGCAAGATTGCGCAGCTTCTCTTGCGGAGCCGACAGGTGGATTGAGCGTATCCCCCGTCGTGCCCAATTGGTGCAACGTGAGCCGCGCCGCTCCGTGAAGTGCCAAATTCTAGCGCTCCTTTCGGCTATCAAAGTAGAGTAGGACGAACGCAATCCCGATCAGCGGCTGAAGAATTTTTTGCACAATTCCAAGGGCGAAACTTAAAACGTCAAAACCGTGTGCCTGTTGGGCTTCAGTCAGTTTTTGCAGAAGCGTCTGCGGATCCTGTATCGTCATCAATTCATTGAGAGAATGCTGAAGCGTCGTCCACTCCGAGACGAGCGCGATCGCCAACACCAACGCAAACCAGAGAGACGCAATAAAGACGCCGCGCCACAACGGACGTTGAAACCACGGAAGCTCGCTGCCGCTGCGCGCTAGATTTCGACTTTCGCGCAACGAGTCGATGACTCCTGCGTTTTCGAGAACGGCAAATTGCTGCCAGAAAAGAACGTTGACGAAAAAGCGACCGAACATCCAAACCTGCACGCCTAGCAAAGCTAGCGCGAGAAGGATCACGAACACCGAAGAGGCGCCGCCGACAATCATAGCTGCGATCAGGAAGGCAAATACGATCAGCAAGAAGAAAACGCCATAGACGAAGATGCACAACGCTGCGATGCGCGGCCAGAACCGCACGGCGTCATTGAAGGCTGCGAAAAATCCGATGCGCCGCCCGGCAGCAATTTCAGTGGTAATGATTTGAATACCCGTCACGTAAACAGGCCACATCGCCATCGAGAAAATGAACATCAAAAAAGCAAAGCCCCCCGCAGCGAGAACCCGTGGATCAGCATCCGACGCCCGCCCGGTCTGCATCCACATGGCCGTCAGCTGCGCGCAGACCGAAGGCAAAACTACCAGAAGTGTAAGGGAAAAGAATTGAAGAAAACCTGTTGCATATATTCGAAACGTGCCGGTCAAGATCTCTCCGAAGCCGCGAGGCGGTAGTGGCGACGGAGCCTGCCCTGAACTTGTCGAATGAATCAAGCGCGGGACGCTGACGGTAGGGAGCGCCTCAATATTAAACAGCCCGGGAATTTCCGCGGCTAAACTCCAAAGCTCGGCATCCGCGCGGCGGGCTTCGTTTGCCGGGAGGACTCGGCCTTCCGCCTTCCACTCACGCAGCGTCTCGATATTGGCCGGGCCGTATTCCCTGCCATCAACACGCAGAATCCACTCTTCGGTCACGCCTTGATCATCCGGTATCATGCATTCAGAATCCAGTATTAGCCTTTTGCGATGAAACTCCTGCTTATCGACGGTCACTATTACGTTTATCGCTCGTTTTTCGCTATCCCGAATCTCTCGAATTCCAAGGGTGAACCGACCAATGCCATCTTCGGGTTCACAAAAACATTGCGGTTGATGGTCAAACATCTGCAGCCGGAATTAGGCGCAGTTTTCTGGGACGAAGGAATGCCGGAGCGCCGGGTGAAGCTGCAACCTGCTTACAAGGAAACGCGCAAAGAGATGCCCAAGCCGATGGTCCCGCAGCTCGATTTTATCCAAGAGCTCACCCCTTTACTGGGTTTCCGAAATATTTCCCTGCCAAACACCGAGGCGGACGATCTGATGGGCTGTTACGCCATCGCCGCCTGTAAGAGAGCTGAAATGGAAGTTGTACTCGCAACCAATGACAAGGATTTGTATCAGCTCGTTGGCCCATGCGTTAGGGTATATACCACCGCGAAGACAGAGCTCGCGTCGCCCAAGGACGCATTCGCTTTGCTAGGCGAGGATCGGGTCTCCGCAAAATGGGAGGTTCCGCCAAACCTTATCGGCGATGTCCTCGCGTTGGCCGGCGATTCAGTCGACAACATCCCTGGAGTCGGATTGGGCCGCAAAACCGCCGCCGCCTTAATTCGTGAATTCGGTGGAATCGAGTCGTTATTGGCCAATATCGATAAGGTGAAAAGCGCACGAACTCGCGAGAAACTTATCAACTCCCGCGACCAAATTTTGGAAAATCGAAAAATGGTCGATCTGGATTGCGATCTGGAACTGCCCGTACCGATCGATGAGCTCCGAATCGAGCCCGATTATCCCAATCTGATCCGGCGGCTGGAACAGTGCGAATTCAAATCCTTGCTTCAGGAGATTCGCGACGAAGCGGCGCGAATAGGGAGCGATGCCCAGAGGAATCTCTTGTAGTGCTGGGTGGAATATTGGCGTTCTGTAATTGCCTGACCTCCAATAATTAACGCTCAGACACGGATTTTTCGTAAAAAAGTTGAACGCGCGCCGCTAGCAACTGTCAAACTCAACAGGTTAAGGCGATTCGGGTGGTGACACGTTTCTTATATTCGTTGTTTCTCCTTAGCGTGCGCTGCCCGAATCTTTTTCTTTACATTTAAGCAGCTCTCCTGCTGGAAGCTTCCTGTTGGTGCGCGCTTGATAGACGTGCTCCGGTTTCGAGCTTATCGTCCTTCCCTTCCCGGAAATTTTTGAATCCGGACGGTGCATTTCGCCGAGGCAGTGCTCACCAAATTTCGATGAAGACAGACCATTACGATCCGATTACCGCAGCTCTCAGAGAAGATATCGGTGAGGGTGATATTACGACTGATTTTTTCGTGCCGGATACACTTCACGCGACGGGACGCATCACTGCGCGTGAAAAAGCCATCGTCGCCGGAGTCGGAGCCGCCGGGGAAGTTTTTCGACAGGTAGATCCCTCGATAGACATCCAGATTACTCGGCCCGATGGCGACGAAGTCGTCGCTGGCGATGTTATTATCGAGGTGCGCGGCCTGGCGCGTTCGATTCTGAAAGCGGAACGTGTCGCGCTGAACTTTTTGCAACATCTCTGCGGCATCGCGACCCTTACGCGCCAATTTGTCGATGCCGTTGGAAACCATCCAGCCAAGATCCTGGATACACGCAAAACCACGCCTGGGCTCCGCGCATTGGAAAAGGCTGCGGTGGTTGCAGGAGGTGGTGTTAATCATCGCTTTGGCTTGTATGACATGGTGCTCGTAAAAGACAATCACCTGGCCACGCTTCGAGGGCTTTCCAGTTTTGCCGATCGAATTCAGCAGCTTCGTCAGGAGCGACCAAACATGCGTATTGAAGTCGAGGCCGATGATCTGGAGCAAGCGCGCGCTTTTGCGGAAATTGACGGCATAGATGTGATCCTTCTGGACAACATGGCGCCGGCCCAGATTCGAGAGGCCCTCGCTCTGAGGAAGGACCATGTCCAGTTCGAAGCAAGCGGGGGAATTACACTGAAAAACGTGAAGCGCATCGCAGCAACCGGAGTCGATTACATTTCCATCGGTGGCCTAACGAACGCAGCGCGCGCGATCGATATTGGGCTGGAAATGACCCAAGTTCCCAGCTGAGATGTTAGACCGGCTGGTCGGGAGCGAATTGCAGGCTAACCTCGGCAGCGCCGGCATCGGCAGGGAGATCATTGTGCTTGAGCAAACCGGGTCGACAAACGATGCGATTTTGCAAGTCGCGACTGCAGATTCAAACGAGGGGCTGGTTCTCTTCTGCGAACATCAAACTGCTGGGCGCGGTCAGCGCGGCAATCGATGGGAATCGGCAGCAGGCAAAGGACTTTGGTTCTCGATACTTTTGCGGCCAGGGATCGACCTTGCAAATTCAGCGCAACTCACTGCCTGGGCGGCCGAAGCTATTTCCAGTGCAATCCAAAACGAATTTCCTCTTACACCCAGAATTAAACCTCCAAACGACGTTCAAATCGACGAGCACAAAGTCGCCGGCGTGCTCGTAGAGATGCGCGCGCAAAAAAACACACCTCATCTGGCCATCGCCGGCATCGGGGTCAATGTGAATCAATCCCGCGAAGATTTTCCGAAGGAGCTGCAAAGCAGGGCAATTTCCCTCGCAATGGCGCTTGGCAAACAAGTCGATCGCCAAAAATTTGCTATCGCGCTCTTACGGAGGCTCGATCGGACTTATCGCGAATTGTTCGGTAAGAGTTAAAAGGCCGTACGGCGGGATTCGCCTTTGTAAGCCGCCGGAAGCGGATAACTTTTAAACCTTTCAACTTTTTGACTGATGCGCGAGCCAGTCGCGATAGATGTGCGGCGAAATTTCCGACGGCTTAATCTCGCTGCGTCCACCCCAGAAAACGTTTGTATACGAAACTGGAATGCTGCATGCGCGAAGATGCCGATCAATAGCTGCTTTGTGATCGAGCAGTAGTTGTTTATCAGTGCCGTGCGCCACGGCCATAATGTTGACATTTTTGAATTCCGGCCCGGCTTCGCGCCAGTAACAATGCGTCAGAATGTGGTGACGGCCGACTTCGCCGCCAGCCTCGATTTCCTGACCGTGCGGCACCGCCCAATGAAACAATGCATTGAACCGGGTGACCCGCACTCCGCCCGCCGACGGCTTGACGTGTTCCAGGAAAGTTGAAAAACGTCCGATGATTTTTCGCGCATTCAACTCCTCCGCTATGCGAAAGAATTGTTCCTCTGAGAGGCCAGCTTCCTTGGCCCGTGCGACCCACGGGGAAGGCCTGATCTCGTCCGGAGCGAATTCGCGCTTGAGTGCGAGCAGCACATCCCATTCGCCTTCATTCAGATTGACCATCTGCACCGGATTCATTTTTGCCGGCTTATCCGCCTTACTGCCCGGCTCAATCGTCTTCCGGCGAACGTGTCCCACTCCCAGTGTGAAAATTCCTTTCGCCGGCATGAGGCGAAAACGCTCGGCCCCGACTTTTGTTGCCAGCAATTTGCAATGCGCTTCCAATGAAAATCCCCGGGGGACCTTCACGGTCGTCCAAAGTTTGTAATCCGATCCAGCGCTGGCAGTGTCCGTGGAGCGCAACACGACGTGGCCCGAAAAAGGATCTTGCTGAAACATCCAGTCGAAGGCGGCATCGATCTCGTCCTCGGGAACTTTCCACGCCACCAAGGCGCCCTCAGCCAGGTTTGTCGCAAGCAACGTTTGACGGACGCGTCGGATCGTTCCTGCGCGCAACATCGCGGCGATCCGTGTCATAACAACATCCACACCTATACCCGAACGATTCGCAATTTCTTCAAATGGCTCACGCACGAACCCTTCGATTTTGTCCTCTGAGACTGCGAGAATCTTCGCGTTGACCGGATCGTTATGTTCTACTGGCAACATCCCACTGCTAATTAGTCCGTCACTGAGTAAATTGTCCAATACCATGCTTCGATACCTGGATGACCGGTCCTTGCTCGAAGGGCGCAATTTGTTTTTCGTTACGCGAAGCTGCCCCGGACATTGGGCTATTCCTTCTTTGGTGCATCCCGTCGGTGATTATCTGGCTGCCGCTTCCGTTGGTTACTGTCGTCCTTTTGTGGCTGATCATGCGCGAAATTTCGGATGACGTAGAACTCAGGACACGCAAGAGAAAACAGCCGCAAAGTGGCAGCCCGTGCCAGTGAGGACAAACAGATGCCAGATGAAGTGCGCGTAGCGCAGCCGTTCGTTCGCAAAAAATAAAGTGCCGACAGTGTAGGCGATGCCGCCGGCGATTAACCAGAGCACCGCCGACAAAGGAATCGTCAGCGCGAGCGGGCGGATGAGGACTACTCCGAGCCAGCCTGTTCCGAGATAGAGGGTCATCGCAAGTTTCCGATGACGCTGGGTGCCGCGGGTTGCCTTCATGATGACGCCGAAAAATGCGAGGGCCCAGACGATGCCAAGCATGATTAAGCCGCCAGAGCCGCGCAACGGACCGAGTGCAAAGGGTGTATACGTCCCGGCGATCAGCAAAAAAATCGCTGAGTGATCCAGTGTTTGAAGAAAAAATTTGGCAGGCGTGTGAGGCCAGGCGTGGTAGAGCATCGATCCCAGATACAGCAGCAACATCGTTGCGGTAAAAATGATCGTGCCGATTAGAAAAGACATGCTGCCGTGGTGAAACGCTGCCATGATCAGAATTGGCGCGCCAATCGTCGCCCCGAGGAGCCCGATCCCGTGGCTAATACTATTCGCCAATTCCTCGCCGGCAGATTGCCTCCGCGTCGGCAAGGCCAGCGGTTCATTAACAACATTCATCGCTCGACCTCATGCAATGCGCAGCCCGCAATTTTGCAAAGCAAAAATAGCGGTTTAGTGCGACAGCTCGGGCGAAAGTTGCAATTGGCGTCAAAACAACCTTCCATCGAGGCAGCACATCCATGGCCAAGAACAACAGAGAGAAACCGCCGAAAGCGATCTTTTTCGACGCACTCGGAACACTGTTCTATTTGACTCGGACGGTTGGTCACCACTACGCACTCGTAGGGGCAGAAATCGGGCTAAAGCTGGATGCAGATAAACTTGATAAAATATTTGTTTGGGCCGCGAACAGAATGCCAACACGTTCGGCGATCGACGGGCCACGAGAAAATGATGACAAACATTGGTGGCGTGAGCTGGTCGATATTGTCCTCGCGCAGGTCGCGCCTTCGTTAGGCGAGATTGATCGGGATAATTTTTTTGAAATCGCTTACGAACACTTTGCGGAACCCGGTGTCTGGGAGCTCTACCCAGAAGTTCCGGGCGTCCTGGAGCAATTGGAACCGCGTTTTCAGCTCGCCGTAATCTCAAATTTCGATGGCCGTTTGCGGTTCATTCTCGAATGCCTCGGTATTTCGAAATTTTTCACGCATCTTTTCATCTCAAGCGAATTAGGCGCAGATAAGCCGGATCCGGAAATTTTCCGACGCGCACTAAAGTTAATCGATCTAGAGCCGAACGAGGTGCTTCACGTCGGCGACGATCCGCAGCGGGATTGGGAAGCAGCCAGTGAGGCTGGTTTGTCGATCTTTGAATTGGATAGACCAAAGAATTCGCTCCGCGATCTGGTTACTGCTTTAACCACGAATAGACACGAATAAACACGAATTAATTGAGAGCGCCGCAGCTTCGACGCGTCCCATTCTTCTGTGGCGGCGGCCCTGTGGGCTGCATCCGTTCGTACCTCTCAGAGACGTGGCTAGAACAGCATGGGTCGGCCGGGACTCGAACCCGGAACCAACGCCTTAAAAGGGCGCTGCTCTACCGATTGAGCTACCGACCCTCCGCGGAGCATCACTTTCTAATGCCTGCGAGATTTTTCAATGTACAATGACACGCCGTCGGCCATGATCTCTCATGAGTACAAGTGCATTTTCGTAGAGGTGCCTAAGACAGGCTCGACCAGCGTTCGGGCGATTCTTGGCAAGGCGTGGAAACCGCATCTGAATCTTTGGCAGATCAAAAACCAGATGGAGACGTATTGGACGCGCTACGGCGGAAGAAAAAATCGGCTTCTGGCTTCTTTGTATTTGTTGCTTCCGGAAGACCGCCGAAGACAAATCGGACGCAAGCAATTCGAGACCTACTTCAAATTCGGATTCGTTCGCAATCCGTGGGACCGCGT
>WNFY01004806.1_pt1 | contig 12344 bp, 9 predicted proteins | sample 5400091 | NCBI WGS metagenome assembly WNFY01 (sample SAMN13153364, study PRJNA577476) | soil metagenome | isolation source: 60 cm soil or saprolite under grassland replicate 1 | place: USA:California | collected 2016-06-15 | reverse complement strand
CCCACCTCCACCCGGCGGGCCACCGGGGCCAGCGCGTCGCCGATCTGCGCGTCGTTCTCGGCGCGGACCGTGGCCATCGCCAGCAGCCGGGTGCCGGCCGGCGCCCGGCCGAGGAAGTGCATGAGCTCCACCGTCGACTGCCCGGCATACTGCAGGTCGTCCACGAGAACCAGGACCGGGTTCCGTTCGGCCAGGCCGCGCAGGAAGGCCCGGACCGCCTCGAAGGCGCGCCGCCGCTCCATCTCCATGCTGGTCCGCCCGGGCGGCGGCGGGCCGAGGATGGCTGCCACCTCGGGCAGCAGCCCGGCGGCGGCCGCCGCGTGCTCGCCCAGCAGCTGCCGCAGCGTGTGCGCCGGGAGGCTCGCCACGACCGGTGCGATCGCCTCCACGACCGGCTGGAGGAACAGTGACCGTTCGGTCTCGTAACAGCGGGTCCGCAGCACGGTGCCGCCGTCCCCGGCAGCTTCGGCGGCGAGGGCCTCGGCCAGCGCGGTCTTCCCGATCCCCGCCTCGCCGACGATCGTGACCAGCCCGGGCTGGCCAGCGGCAGCCCTGCTCCACGCCTCGCGCAGCACCCCGGTCTCGCGGTCCCGCCCGGCCAGTACCGTCCGGCCGGGCGGGAGTCTTTCCGGCACCGTGCGGCGGTGTCCGGCCGTCGCGGCCGGGCCGCTCTCGCGCAGGATCGCCAGGTGCAGCTCCCGCGTCTGCGGGGCCGGGTCGGCGCCGAGGTCGCGGCTGAGCCGCTGCCGGAGCGCCTCGTAGGCGGCGAGCGCCTTCGCCTGCTCGCCGGCCGCCACCCAGGCCGACATGTACCAGCGGTGCGCCGCCTCGTCGAGCGGGTCCGCGGCGATGGCTGCCTCCGCGTAGCCCGCCGCCAGCCGCGGGTTCCCGGTCGCAAGCGCCGCCTCGGCCGCCGCCAGCCGCACCCGGCGCAGCAGCTCGCGCACCTGCTCACGGGCCGGATCCGCCCAGTCCGCGTACGGCTCGTCGCCGATCGCGGTGCCCGCGGAGAGCAGCTCGTGCGCACGCTCGGCCGCGGCCAGGGCGACCGCGGCGGCGGGGCCCAGCTTGGCTTCGGCTTGTTCGCAGAATCCGGCCGCCGCGTCGAGGTCGACGACGACGCCCGGGCCGGCTGCCAGCCGGTAGCCCCCCCGGCCGCCCCGGATGAGGTCTGCTCCCAGCGCCGCGCGCAGCCTGCTGACCAGGGTAGCCACGTTCTGCTCCGGGGCAGCCGGCCGCCCGTTCGGCCATAGGACCTCGACCATCCGGTCGACGGGGACCAGGCCGGGCCGCTCGACCGCGAGCAGCTTGAGCAGCGTCCGCGACTTCCGGCTGCCGATTTCCCCGTCGGTCAGTTCGGTGCCGTCCCGGACGACCCTGAACGTGCCCGCCAGACGCAGCTCAACGACTACGGCGCTGACTGATCCCGCGGGGCCAGACCTGCCCACGTGCACTTCCTACCGCCGGCCGGCCAGGCGCGCAAGCGACGGCGACGCCATGACCGGCATCGGGACGGCCCCGGTTACCCGGCCTGGGCCTGCGCCCGGCGGCCCTGACCGTACCGCCCGACGAACCCCCGCAAGATAGCGGGCGGCCAGCTGACGTGGCTGCGGGTGGCCTGCGCCTTGATCTCGTCGGCCTGGTCGGGGGCGAAATAGCCGGCGTGCTTGTAGGCCTCCACCCGGGTGCACAGGCCGGCCACGTCGAGTTCGGGGTGAAACTGGGTCGCGTAGACGTTGGCGCCGACCCGGAACGCCTGCACCGGGCAGCCGGCCGAGCTGGCCAGCAGGACGGCGTGGCCGGGCAGGCGGCTGATCGCCTCCTTGTGCCCGGTGAAGGCCTGGAAGGCGCGGGGCAGCTCGCCGAGCAGCGGGTCCCGCCGGCCGGGCGGGGTGAGGGTAATCTCGACGGCCCCGACCGGCTCGGCGAAGCGCCGGTCGACCTCCGCTCCCTGATGGCGGCCGAGCGCCCCGATGCCGTAACAGGCCCCGAGGAACGGGAAGTCCGCGCTCACCACCTGGTCGAGCAGGCCGGACAGGTCCGCCTCGACCCGCCGCTGCACCGGCGTCTTGAGGTCGGCCGGGTCGGTGTAGTTGAACGGGCCGCCGCCGAGAATGATCCCCGACCAGTCCCTCAGGTCCACGTCGCCGAGCGCGCGCTGCTCCAGCCGGAGCCGGCGCAGCTCGCTTTCCCCGAGCCCGGCCAGGGTCAGGAACGAGTCGTACTCGTTGTCGGCTGCGGCATCCTCGGCCCGGATGGCCAGCAGCAGGAACGGCTTCACCCGACCACCCTAATGACGCGGCGGGCCTGCCGCTGCCCGGCCATCCGAAAGCAGCTGGAGTCCGGAATCTGCCCTCCGCCGATGGCGTGGTCAAAGCGGACTCCGGCCGATCCATCGGGATTGACGATTTATCGGCCGGCCGCAACCCTGGTGGCGTGACCGATGACCAGGCGCGGGCCGAACGGTTCGCCGGCCTCTTCCGAGCCGTCTACCTGATGTTTCACCGGCGGGACGGGCCCCGGAGCCAGCTGCCTGGCGCGTCCAGGGCGGTGCTCGAGCACCTGGCCCTGGCCGGGCCGCTCACCGTGGGGGAGGCCGCCGCGCACCTGAGCCGCGCGCAGTCGGTGATCAGCGAGATCGTCAGCCACCTGGAACGCCAGGGGCTGCTCGAGCGGGAGGACGACCCTGCCGACCGGCGCCGGACGCTGGTCTGGCTGACCGCGCGGGGGCACGAGGCGCTGCGCCGCGACCGCGAGGTGCTGAGCGTGGACATGCTGGCCAGCGCCATGGCCCGGTTGCCGCCCGGTCAGGCCGACGAGCTCATCGCCGGCCTGCGGACCCTGGTCGACCTGGCCGCCCCGATCCAGAAACCGGCCCAGTCCAGAAACCGGAATGATCCATGAGGAGGACCCGATGACGACAGCGGCCTGCGAGAGCTGCGGGATGCCCATCGAGACGGGACGTTACTGCGGCTACTGCACCGACGAGACCGGCGCCCTGCAGTCGTTCGAGGAGCGTTTCGAGCGGATGACCGCGTGGCAGGCGCGGCGCAACCCCGGTGCGCCCCGGCAGGAGATCGAGCGGCAGACCCTCGACTACATGGCCACCATGCCGGCCTGGCGGGACCACCCGCGCGTCACGGCGAGCCGCCCCTAGACAGGCCCCGCGTCAGCCGACGCGGGGGGTGATCCGGCCGCTCAGGCGGATATAGGGCGTGCCGTCGCTGAGCTGCCCGAAGCTGAGCGGCACCCAGGGCTCGTCGTCGCGCGAGCGCAGCACGAACCTGGTGCCCGAGGAGTCGGCGCGGTGCAGCAGCAGGTCCTCGGGTTCGGAGTCGGTCAGGGCCGCCAGGTTCCCCGTCATGGTCAGCCGTATCCGCAGCTGCCCGTCATGGACCGCTACCTCGAACCGCCGCGACACGCGCTCGTAACGGCCCGCGTACCGCTCGAGATCCGCGATCCCGCCCGGGCCGGCGGGCGCGGGGCGCGGCGGCGCGGGCATGGTCACGCCGGTCAGTGTGCCGAACACCTCGTCGAACAGCTCCCGGTACAAGGCCTCCGACTCGGCGGCGTTGGTCAGCAAGCAGGCGGCCACCCCGGCCTCCGGGTCGATCCGCAGGTAGGCAGACTGGCCGACGGTGTCTCCGTCGTGCCCGATGACGGTCCGGTCGCCCCAGCGGCTCAGCCGCCAGCCCAGGCCGATGGCCGACCCGGGCGCGGCGAACTCCGGGATCGCGGCGCACGCCGACTGCATGGCCGCGGCCGAGGCCTCGCTGAGCAGCCGCTTGCCGTCGGCCGTGACGCCGCCGTCGAGGTGGAGGCGGGCGAAGGTGAGCAAATCGCCGGCCGTGGCGGTGATCAGCCCGGCCGGGCCGACGCTGCGCGGCAGGCCCCAGATGTGCACCGGGGTGCCGCAGCGGTGGTGTCCCACGGCCGCGCGGTGCAAGATCGCCTCCTCCGGCAGGGTGACGGTCTTACCGATGGACAGCGGGACGGTCAGCCGTTCACGGAGTGATTCGTCCCAGGACTGCCCGTCGAATACCTCGATGATCCGGCCGAGCAGCACGTAACCGCTGTTGCAGTAGGAGTACGCGGCCCCCGGCGGGAACACCGACGGGGCCCCGGCCAGCAGGTCCACGTAACGCTCCACGCACTCGTCGCCCCGGCCCGTGTCGGTGAAGATGTCGCCGTCGATCCCGCTGGTGTGCGTGAGCAGGTGCCGGACCGTCACCTCGCCGCCGACGTCCGAAACGCCGAGCCGGGTGCCCGGCAGCGCCTCCGAGACGGTGGTGTCCAGTGACAGCAGTCCCTCGTCGACGAGCTGCATGATCATCGTGGCGGTCCAGATCTTGGTGATGGACCCCACCTGGAAGAGCGAATCCGGGGTGACGGCGACGCCGGTCGCGGAGTTCAGCACGCCGTGCGCGGCCAGGATCTCCTGGCCGCCGGACCAGATGCCCAGCGTCGCCCCGGGGACGCGTGCTGCGGTGGCCAGTTCGTTCAGGCGGGCTGTCCAATTCGCGGCATTGAGCATGGTATGGACGCTAACCCATGGCCGGCGGAGCTGGCCCTAGCCAAAGGACTGGACCGACCTAACCGAAACTAAATCTCACTAATACAGTTCGCGCCGGTAATTGATCATCTACCTGCGCGGTCAGTCATAATGTGCTCCAGGCCCGTTTGTGGGGCCAGCCATAGTTCGCCGGCCTACCCGGGTGTAGGTTCGCTGGCGGAACCCTGATGGGTCAGACAGCTGCGGAGGGATACATGAGCATCCTGGGCACCCGGGTGATACGGACGGAGGATCCGCGGCTGCTGACAGCCGGCGGGGTCTACGTCGACGACCTGCGTACGCCGGAACTTAACGGAGCGGCGAGCCTGACGTTCGTGCGAAGCCCGGTGGCTCATGCGCGTATTACCAGTATCGACGCCACTGAGGCCCTCGCCGAGCCCGGCGTGATCGCCGTGCTGACCGTCGGCGACATGGACGACCTGGCGCCGCCGCCGCCGGATGACGGTACAGGTGGCGGCGGCGGCGAGGGCGGTCCGCTGCCGCTCGGCGGCCCGTGGTCCGAGCCGCTGCTGGCGGTGGAGGTGGTGCGGTTCGTCGGCGAGCCGGTCGCGGTCGTCATCACTGACGGCCGTTACCAGGGCGAGGATGCCGCCGACCTGGTCAGCGTGGACTACGAGCCGCTGCCCGCGGTGGTCGGACCCGCGGCCGCGGTCAAGGACGAGTCCCTGCTGTTCCCCGCGGCCGGCAGCAACGTCGCGGTCACCAACCCGGTGTCCACCGACGACGCCCCGTTCGACGCTTGCGAAGTGGTCGTCGAGCAGGACATCGTCAACCAGCGGGTGGCCTGCCTGCCGATGGAGGGCCGCGCCACCGCGGCGATCTTCGAAGACGGCAGGCTGACCGTCTGGCACAGCTCGCAGAACGCGCAGCTGTGCCGGCTCATCCTGTGCGGCGCCCTGGGCATGGCCCCGGAGCAGATCCGCGTGGTGGTGCCCGACGTGGGCGGCGGCTTCGGCGCGAAGGTCGGCATCGACCGGGACGCGCTCATCGTCGCCTGGGCGGCCAGGAAGACGGGCCGGGCGCTGCGCTGGACCGAAACCCGCAGCGAGAACCTGGTCGGCATGACCCAGGGCCGGGCTCAGCTGCACCACGTCAAGATCGGCGGCAACCGGGACGGAAAGATCCTGGCCTACCGCATCGACATCATCCAGGACACCGGCGCCTATCCGCGCACCGGCGGCTTCCTGCCCTTCCTCACCTGCCTGATGTCGTCGGGGGTGTACGACCTCCCGGATGTGCAGGCCGGGTTCCGGGTGGTCGTCACCAACGCGACGCCGATCCACGCCTACCGCGGCGCCGGCCGGCCGGAAGCCGCGGCCGCCATCGAGCGCGCGGTCGACCTGTTCGCCGCCGAGATCGGCATGGACCCGGCCGAGGTCCGGCGGCGTAACTTCGTGGCACCCGACAAGTTCCCCTTCCAGACCAAGACCGGCGCGCTGTACGACAGCGGCCTGTACGCCGAGGCCCTGGACAAGGTGCTGGCCGCGGCCGGTTACGAGGAGCTGCGCCAGGAACAGGAGCGCAGGCGCGCCAGCGGCGACGTCAGGCAGCTCGGCATCGGCCTCTCCACGTACGTGGAGATCACCGCGCCCGACCCTGCCGCGGGGGAGACCGCCAAGCTTGAGGTGTCGGACGACGGATCCGCGACCGTCTATACCGGAAGCTCGGCCCACGGCCAGGGGCACCACACCGCGTGGGCGATGCTGGTCCAGGAGGAGCTCGGCATCCCGATGGACCAGGTCACGGTCATCCACGGCGACACCGACCTGATCCCGGTCGGGGTCGGCACCTACGGCTCCCGCTCGCTGCAGCTCGGCGGATCAGCGGTGCACAAGGCGGCGATCGAGGTCAAGGACGAGGCCCGGCGCCAGGCCGCGGACATGCTCGAGGCCGCCGAGGCCGACGTGGTGCTGGACACCGCGACCGGCCTGTGGCAGGTACGCGGCGACCCGGACACCTCGCTCAACTGGGGTCAGGTGGCCGGCCACACCAGCGGCGGCAGCCTGATCGCCGACGTGAGCTTCACCCAGGACATGCCCACGTTCCCGTTCGGCACCCACCTGTCCGTGGTGGAAGTGGACACCGAGACCGGCAAGGTGACGCTGCTCCGCCACGTGACCGTGGACGACGCGGGCCCGGTGCTCAACCCGGTGCTCACCGAGGGGCAGCGGCACGGCGGCATCGCCCAGGGCGCGGCGCAGGCGCTGCTCGAAGAGGTGCTCTACGACGCGGACGGCAACCCGCTGACCTCCACGCTCGCCGACTACGCGGCCATCACCGCGGCCGAGCTGCCGAGCTACGAGCTGGTGGACAGCGAGACGCCGACCACGCTGAACCCGCTCGGCGTCAAGGGCATCGGCGAGGCGGGGACGATCGGCGCGACCCCGGCGATCCAGAACGCGGTCGTGGATGCGGTCGCGCATCTCGGCGTCCGGCACATCGACATGCCGACCACCCCTCAGCGAGTCTGGACAGCGATCAACGAGGCACGAAAGGCGAGTAACCAGTGAAGGTCGACCTGACGGTCAACGGCAAGGACATCACCGCGGACGTCGAGGACCGCATGCTGCTCGTGCACTTCCTGCGCGACGTGGCCGACCTCACCGCGACCAACGTGGGCTGCGACACCACCTCGTGCGGGGCCTGCACGGTGCTGCTCGACGGCGAGTCCGTCAAGTCCTGCACGGTGCTCGCCGCCCAGGCCAGCGGGCGCGAGGTCACCACCGCGGAGGGGCTGGCCGCGAACGGGGAGATGCACCCGGTGCAGCGCGCCTTCCATCAGGAGCACGGACTGCAGTGCGGCTTCTGCACGCCGGGCATGGTGATGGCCATCGTGTCGCTGCTCAAGGAGAACCCGCACCCCACCGAGGAGCAGGTACGGCAGGGCCTGGAAGGCAACCTGTGCCGGTGCACCGGCTACCACAACATCGTCAGGGCCGCGCTGGCGGCCGCGGAGGTGTCTTCGTGATCCCGTCATCGTTCACCTACAAGCGGGCGGGCTCGGCCGAGGAAGCCCTGGACCTGGTCGCCGAGCACGGCGAGGACGCGAAGTTCCTGGCCGGCGGTCACTCGCTGCTGCCGCTGATGAAGCTGCGGCTGGCCGCCCCCGAGGTGATCATCGACCTGGGCGGCCTGCGTGACCTGTCATACGTGACCGACCAGGGCTCTTACGTCGCGATCGGCGCCCTGACCAGGCACCACGACGTCGAGCATTCCGACGTCCTCGGCCGCGAGGTGCCGCTGCTCGCGCACGCCGCCGGGCAGGTCGGTGACCCGCAGATCAGGCACCGGGGCACCATCGGCGGCTCGATCGCGCATGCCGATCCCGCCTCGGACCTGCCCGCCGTGCTGCTCGCGCTGGACGCGACGCTGGTCGCGCGCGGCGCCGACGGATCGCGGGAGATCCCGGTCGGGGAGTTCTTCCAGAGCCTGTTCGAGACCGCGCTCGAGCCGGACGAGCTGCTCACCGAGATCCGGGTGCCGAAGCCCGCCTCCGGCGCGTGGTCATTCCAGAAGTTCACCCAGCGGGCGATCGACTGGGCCATCGTCGGCTGCGCCGTCTCCGGCGGCCGCGTGGCGCTGGTCAACATGGGCGGGACGCCGCTGCGGGCCGCCGGGGTGGAAGCCGCCCTGTCCGGCGGCGCCTCGCCGGCCGACGCGGCCGGGCACGCCGCCGAGGGCACCAGCGCCGCCGACGACATCCGCGCCACCCGGGCCTACCGCGAGCACCTGGCCCGGGTCCTGGTCTCCCGAGCTCTCACCGAGGCAAGTTCAAGATCATGACCCCGAACGGCCGTGGTGCGCGCCCCGGCGCCACCACGGCCGGCCGGGCCAGGTACCTGAAGATCGAGCGCCCCGATGAGGTGGCGGCCCTCGTCATCGACCGGATGGCCGCCAGCTACCGGGAGCGGCTACCGCTCATGCCCGGGGCGGTCGAGGCGGTGCGCCGGCTCGCCGCCCGCTGGCCGCTCGGCCTGGCCAGCTCGGCGCCCGCGGTGCTGATCGAGACCGTGCTCGAGTCCTCCGGCCTGCGCCCCTGCTTCCAGGTCACGATGTCCACCGAGCAGGTGGCCCGCGGCAAGCCCGCCCCGGACATCTACCTGGCCGTGGCCGCCAGGCTCGGCTGCTCCCCGCCCGATTGCGCGGCGGTCGAGGACTCCTCCAACGGCCTGCGCTCGGCCGCCGCCGCGGGCCTGCGCGTCATCGCCATCCCGCACCCCCAGTACCCGCCGGACCCCGACGCGCTCGCCGCGGCCAGCCTGGTCCTGCCCACCCTGGCCGACCTGACCGCCGACGCCGTCGGCGCCCTGACCTGAGGCTGGCCAGCGGTGCTTATAGTGAGGACATGACGCCGGCCCGTCGCCTGTCGATCCCGGGCTGCATCGGCTGCGGGGCGATGAGGCAGTACGAGAGCTGCGCGGGCCCCTGTCGCGAGCGCCGGCTTGAGCTCGTCAGCGGCGCCGACCACGACGCGCTGACGGCGGCCGCGGCGGCCCGCCGTTCCCGCATCGAGAGACTGCGGGCGGTCGTCGGGGAGCTAGCGCTCCAGGAGCCGGGCCCGGGCGGGTGGCGGGCCTCGTATGAGGCGCTTCAGCAATCGGCGCGCTCGGTGCTGCGACGCTTCGAGCCCGCGGCCGGGGGCCGCGATGATGAGGTGCCTTCGCCGCCGCGGACCGTGACCGTCTGGCGGTGCCAGGACTGCGGCGGCCTGGATGCACCGCAGCCGTGCATCGACGTCTGCATCTGGGGTCCGGCTGACTGGGTGGATGCTGCCTCGTACGAGTCCGAGCGGTCGCGGGCCGCCGTCGATCGCGAGCTCGAGCAGGCGCTGTCCGGGCTGCTGCGCAGGTTCGCGTTCGCCACGCCGCGTGCCGGGCAGTGGGAGCGAAGCTGGCGTGCCTTTCAATCGCAAGCGCGGCTCGCTCTGCGGTCAACGGAACCACGCCGCGTTGCGAACGAGATGACCATCGGGCAGGCTCAAGCCGACGGATAGCGCTGCCCTGCGGCCGTCACGGTGTGCTGGCGCTGCCAGTGCCCTTAGTTCCTGTTGGCTGATCACGATCACTGGATCACGATCACTGACAGACTGGCAGCGTGCGGCTTATCGTGGTCCGACATATTTGCGGGGAGGCGCTGAGATGGCAGCGATGCGCGGGCGGGCTGGTATCGGCGGCGAGCTGGACGAGGCGCTGGTCCGGGCCGGGCGCTATCTGCGCCGGGGTGTGGTCTCGGCGGACCTGCGGACGCTGCAGAAGACGGGCGGGAGGGAAGCGGACAGCTTCTACCGGGACCGGTGGAGCTATGACAAGGTGGTCCGCTCCACGCACGGGGTGAACTGCACGGGCTCGTGCTCCTGGAAGGTCTATGTCAAGGACGGGATCATCACCTGGGAGGCCCAGCAGACCGACTACCCGTCGGCCGGACCGGACCGGCCGGACTACGAGCCGCGCGGGTGCCCGCGTGGCGCGGCGTTCTCCTGGTACACCTACTCGCCGACCCGGGTCCGCTATCCCTACGTGCGGGGCGTGCTGCTTGAGCTGTTCCGGGAGGCCAAGGCCCGCCACGGCGGCGACCCGGTAGCCGCATGGGCCGAGATCACCGGCCACCCCGACCTCGCGCGCCGCTACAAGTCTGCCCGCGGCAAGGGCGGCTTCGTCCGGGCGAGCTGGGACGAGGCGGTGGAGCTGGCCGCCGCCGCGCACGTGCACACGATCCGCACCTGGGGTCCGGACCGGATCGCGGGCTTCAGCCCGATCCCGGCGATGAGCATGGTCAGCCATGCCGCGGGCGCCCGCTTCCACGCGCTGATCGGCGCGCCGATGCTGTCGTTCTACGACTGGTACGCCGACCTGCCTGTCGCCTCCCCGCAGGTCTTCGGCGACCAGACCGACGTGCCCGAGTCCGGTGACTGGTGGGACGCCTCCTACCTGGTGCTGTGGGGCTCCAACGTGCCGGTGACCCGGACGCCGGACGCGCACTGGATGACCGAGGCGCGCTACCGTGGCCAGAAGGTGGTGGTCTGCTCGCCGGACTACTCCGACGCGGCGAAGTTCGCCGACGACTGGCTGTCCCCGGCGCCCGGCACGGACGGCGCGCTGGCGATGGCGATGGGGCACGTCATCTTGCGCGAGTTCTTCGCCGACCGCCAGGTGCCCTATTTCACCGGCTACGTCACGCGGTTCACCGACGCGCCGTTCCTGGTGACGCTGCAGCAGGCCGGGGATACCGCCAGGCCGGGCAAGTTCCTGACCGCGGACGCTCTCGGTGATACGGGTGAGCACGGCGCGTTCAAGCCGGTCGTGCTCGACGCCCGCACGCTGCAGGCGATGGCGCCGGGCGGCTCGCTGGGATTCCGTTTCGGGGACGAAGGCCTCGGGCACTGGAATCTCGAGCTGGGCGACATCGAGCCGATGCTGACCTTGCACGGCGAGGGCAGCGAGCCCGTGACGGTCGAGCTGCCCAGGTTCGACGCGGCCGACGGGTCGGCCGGGCTGATCCGCCGCGGGGTCCCGGCCCGCCGCGTCGCGGGCCAGCTCGTCACCACGGTATTTGACCTGCTCCTGGCTCAGTACGGGGTGGGCCGCGACGGGCTGCCCGGCCAGTGGCCGGCGTCCTATGATGATGCCGCCGAGCCCTGCACCCCGGCGTGGCAGGAAGCCATCACCGGGGTGCCGGCCGCGGCTGCCGCGCGGATCGGGCGGGAGTTCGCCCAGAACGCGGTGGATTCCGGCGGCCGCTCCATGATCATCATGGGGGCCGGGACCAACCACTATTTCCATTCCGACACGATCTACCGCGCGTTCCTGGCGCTGACCACGCTTACCGGCTGCCAGGGGCGCAACGGCGGTGGCTGGGCGCACTATGTCGGGCAGGAGAAGGTACGCCCGGTCACCGGCTATACCGCCGTGGCGATGGCGACGGACTGGCAGCGGCCGCCCCGGCAGATGATCGGCACCGCCTACTGGTACCTGGCCACCGACCAGTGGCGCTATGACACCTTCACCGCCGACACGTTCGCCTCGCCCGCAGGCGAGGCGCGGTTCGCCGGCCTGACTACCGCCGACCTGCTGGCGCAGTCGGCGCGGATGGGCTGGATGCCGTCATATCCGACCTTCAACTGGAATCCGCTCGATCTCGCCGACGCGATGGAGCGCTCCGGGCAGCAGCCAGGGGAGTTCGTCGCTGGGGAACTCGCGTCCGGCCGCCTCAGGTTCGCGGCCGAGGACCCGGACGCGCCGGAGAACTTCCCCCGGGTGCTGACCGTCTGGCGGGCGAACCTGCTCGGCTCCTCAGGCAAGGGCAACGAGTACTTCCTCAAGCATCTGCTGGGCGCGTCCCATTCGGTGCGGGCCCGCGAGGCACCCGAAGGCCAGCGGCCGCGCGACGTCGCCTGGCGCGACGAGGCGCCGGAGGGCAAGCTCGACCTGCTGCTCGCGCTGGATTTCCGGATGACCTCCACCACATTGTTCGCGGACGTGGTGCTGCCCGCGGCGACCTGGTACGAGAAGCACGACCTGTCCAGCACCGACATGCACCCCTTTGTCCATGCGTTCAACCCGGCGATCGCGCCGCCCTGGCAGACCCGCACCGACTTCGACGCCTTCCACGCCCTGGCCGGGGCATTCTCGCGGCTGGCGGCGACCCATCTCGGCAAGCGGCAGGACCTGGTCGCGGTGCCGATGCAGCACGACACACCGGACGAGATGGCGGCGCCGCACGGCATCGTCAGCGACTGGCGGGCAGCAGGCCGGACCCCGGTACCGGGTGCGGA
>WNFY01004805.1_pt1 | contig 12346 bp, 9 predicted proteins | sample 5400091 | NCBI WGS metagenome assembly WNFY01 (sample SAMN13153364, study PRJNA577476) | soil metagenome | isolation source: 60 cm soil or saprolite under grassland replicate 1 | place: USA:California | collected 2016-06-15 | reverse complement strand
GTGGTGATGAGAATCGTGAGCTGCCGCTGGCTCTTGATGTTCGTTAACATCTCCCAAACCGCCACTCGCGAAACCGGATCAAGTCCGGTGGTGGGTTCATCCAGAAAGAAAATCTTGGGACTGTGTACCAGGCCGCGTGCAATCTCCAGCCGCCGTCGCATTCCACCCGACAGAGTTTTCGTCTGTGCCCCTCGCCATTTCGCCAGATCCACCAACTCCAGCAATTCATCGATAGATTTCTTACGCTTCGCCGCCGGCACATCGTAGAGCTTGGCGTAGATGCTCAGGTTCTCTTCGACCGTCAGATCAATATCGCTAGTCAAAGCCTGCGGTATCACTCCGATGGTTCGGCGCGCATCGTCCGGATCGTTGCGCACGTCGTAACCAGAAATTTTGGCGCTGCCCGCGGTAATGGGAATGAGCGTTGTCATCATTCGAATCAGCGTGGATTTGCCCGCGCCGTTCGGCCCCAGCAGCCCGAAAATCTCGCCTTCTTTTACGTAGAAGGAAACATCGTCCACCGCGGTGAAGTCGCCAAATTTCTTAACGATGTGGTCGACTTCGATCGCTTTACCGGAGCCATTATTTGAAGAGGGTGCCCCATCCTTCCGCGCATTCTGCGGAGGGTGGGGATTTTGAAGTTGATTCGTCACTTCTCCGCTCCCTCCACGGTCCCTGACGTCGTTCCACGAAGCTGCGCTTGCGAAACCAGCACGTCAGCCGTCATTCCCGGCACGTAGGCGCCCTTTGGATTATCCAAGCGGACTTTCAAAACAATCGTCCGGATATCGCGCTTGCTGCGACTCACGTCACGCTGCGTAGCAAAATCCGCTTCCGAAGATTTGAAAAATACTCTTCCTGACGTCTGCGTGCCGCCCGGCATTCGCACTCGCAGCGTTTCTCCCAGTCCAATGTGATCAGCCTGCGTCTCCGGAATTGCAGCGCGCACCCAGGTGTCCGTAAAGTCCACGATGGTGACGATCGGATTACCGGGATTCAGATACTCTCCTTCGCGCGCAGCGCGAACGGAAACTGTTCCCGTGACCGGCGCGTAGATCTTCGTGTATCCCAGCCGGACTTCAGCCTCTTTCAGCTGCGCCTCCGCGTTCAAAAGCTGCGCGCGTGTCGCCGAAACTGTGCTCGCGGCAGCATTCGCCTGGTGCGTATTCGCCAGGGCAGTGTTCAGATCGGCCTGCGCAGCCGTGACTTGCTGCTGTAGCGACAGCACCGTAGCCTGCTGCGCCTTCAAATTCATTTCCGCCTGCACCCGCTCCTGATCAGAAACGACTCCCTGCTGCGCCAATTCGATTGATCGTCGGCTATCGCTCTCGGTCCGCGTCAGCATCGCCTCTGCTTGCACCAGTTGCGCCCGCGCCGCTTCGAGTCGCGCCTGCGCGTTCGCCACACTGCTCGTGGTAGATCCATGTGTCGCCGTACTGGTCGCCTGAGTTGCCGACACCTGCGAGCGCAGGCTATCGATGGTCGCGGCCGCGGCACGCGCCTGCGCCTCGAGTTCCGAAGGATCGAGTGACGCGATCAAATCCCCTTGCTTCACCTTGGTCCCTTCATCCACCAGGAGTTTCGCAATGCGTCCGCCGACCTGCGGACTGACCACAACCTGGTTCGCGTCCACCGTGCCAATCAAGTCCAAATCGGAGCCGCGCGGTGTAGAGGCCAAATAAAACACCAGCGAGCCTAAGAACAAAATTCCGAGGAGTATGAACACCTTGTTTCGAGCATTCACTTGCGTTCTCCTTTTCCACGCGCCGCAGGAGTCTGTCGGATGATCAGAGCTGCGGATATAAAGTCCACAACCGCTTTCCGGCGCTCGGCCAGGTTTTCGGGCGACAGCGGATCACCGTCGATCATTACCTTCATGATGGGCGCGGTAATGAAATAAAAAACGATCACCGAAATCATGGAAGGGATAAAGTGCACCGGATTTACCCGACGGAAATCTCTACACTTCTCCCCCTCTTTCAAGAGTGCTGCTATGTTGACGAAAGTCGGCTGAAAATATTGTTTGGCGACCCGCTGCAGCCGCGAGGGGTCACGTCCAGCGCGCAGGAACTCCGCATGCACGATCCGGGGATAGAGCGGATTCGACGCGATGTAGTCAAAATGTGCACATACGTAAGCCTCCAGTCGCTCGCGAGGCGGGAGGTCCTGAGAGAGAGCATTCGAAATCGCTGCCCGCACACCGCTAAAAACCTCGTCCAGTACAGCCTGATACAGGGCTTCTTTATCTTTGAAGTAGTAATAGAGCAGTGCCTTGTTTACACCGGCAGAACGCGCGATAGCATCGGTGCGCGCCCCAGCCACTCCTTCGCGGGCAAATTCCCGCACCGCAGCTTTCAGGATGGCGGCACGGCTTTGTTCAGGTCGGCCACGAGTGCCAAGACGGGTTTTTGGTGATGCACTCATTTGCTAACTAACCGGTTAGTTACACAATAAACGCAAAGCCAATAGCAGTGCAATCCCGAATTGGCATAAACTTAGCACCCATGAATTCCTCTGAACTCCGCGAGTATTTCACGGACGCGATTCGGTTTTGGGAGCCTCGTCGGGTCATTTACAACATTGTGCTCGCGGCTATTGTGATCGCTTATTTTGCGGTTGGATATCCGTCTTCGAAGACGGTGCTTTCGATAGACTTTGGCCTCGCATTGTTCCTGCTGGCGGTTGCGGCGAACATAGCTTACTGCGCCGCATATCTAGCGGACGTCTTTGTGCAGGCATCGGGCTTCAGGGAACTGTGGCTGCGCTCACGTTGGGTGCTATTTGCCATTGGAACCGCGGTGGCAAGCATTATCACTCGCTTTATGGCAATGGGAATGTTTCACCCATCTAGTCAATGAACGCCGCCGGCGAACCGCCGCCTCATCAGAACTCTGGAACGCGTAGCTGGTGTTCTCGATAACCCGAAGTCTCTTCGTTCGTGCACAAACTCACAATCAACCGTGGAAGAGCGACCATTCATGGCCGCGTCGGCTCGGAATGGAAACAGATGCTAGCTTCAGCTTGCGGAACGAATTCGATCTTCTAGCTCCCACCGGCAATGGACGGCACCAGCAGCACTTCGTCGCCATCTTGGAACGCGTAGCTTGCGCCGCCGAGGAAACGAATGTCCTCTTCGTTCACATAAACATTGAGGAAGCGGCGAATCTGTCCGGACTCGTCGCGCAAATGCGGCTTGAGGGCGGGAAATTTCTGGTCAAGATCGGAGAAAAGTTCGTTCAGACTCGCCGCTGAGCAAGCGACTTTGGCGGCGCCGCCGGTGTGGCGGCGCAGAGCGGAAGGAATTTGTACGGTGATGTTCATACGATGCCAGTTGCTTGCGGAGCATCGCTCCGACGGGCGGGTGAGGGCACCCGCCCTACGCGAGCATTTAGGCTCCCACTGCCACCGGAAGCTCGACCTCGCCTTGCAGCAGCTTTTCAAACTCAGCCAACTTCGCCGGGATCGGCGCTTCGGCTTCGTATTCGCCTGTCAGTACATCAGTCGTCTTCAACCCGTTGCCAGTGATGCAGAGCACAGTCGTTTCATCCGGCAGAATGCGATCGTTCTTGTACAGCTTGCGCGCGCAGCCAAGCGTCACGCCGCCTGCGGTTTCAGTAAATATCCCCTCTGTTTCGGCCAACAACTGGATCGAATTCACGATTTCCGGATCGGAGACATCTTCCGACCACCCGCCGCTGCCGGTAATGCACTTGATCGCGTAATGCCCATCCGCGGGATTTCCAATCGCGAGCGACCGCGCAATCGTGCGAGGCTTCTGTGGTTCGATGTCCGTACTGCCGAGCTTTACCGCAGTTGAAATCGGCGAGCATCCCGTCGCCTGCGCGCCGAAGAACTTCACCGGCTTTGGCTCAACCAGACCAAGTTGAATCAGCTCCTCGAATGCTTTCTTGATCTTGATAATCAGCGATCCGCCGGCCATGGGACAAACTACGTTGTCCGGCAAGCGCCACCCCAGTTGCTCCGCGATTTCGTAGCCGAAAGTCTTGGAGCCTTCCGAATAGTAAGGCCGCAGATTGACGTTCACGAATCCCCAGTTGTGCTCGTCGGCAATCTGCGAACACAAGCGGTTCACCTGATCGTAGCTGCCGGAAATTCGCACCACTTTCGCGCCGAAGACCTGCGTACCGATAATCTTCGCCTGCTCAAGATCAGCGGGAATAAAAATCCAGCACTTGAAACCGTTGCGAGCTGCTTGCGCTGCCGTGGCGTTTGCCAGATTACCGGTGGAAGAGCACGAGACCGTGTCGAATCCAAAGGCGCGCGCATTCGCCAAAGCAACCGCGACCACGCGATCTTTGAAGCTCAGTGTCGGCAAACAGACGGCGTCGTTTTTCACATACAAATTCTTCGCGCCAATCTTGCGGGCCAACGTAGGAGCCTTAATCAGCGGCGTGAACCCAACCGGCAATGTCGGCTCATGATTTTGGGGGAGGGGGAGGAGGGCTGAATAGCGCCAAATATTGGGAGGGCCTTGCGCAATTTTCTCGCGAGTGAAGTCGTTCCGGATGGAATCGTAGTCGTAGAAAACTTCCAGCGGCGAAAAACAATCTTCGCAAATGGACTTGGGCGCGTTGCCCCAGCTTTTGTGGCACTCCCGACATCGGAGTTCGTATCGCATAGCTCGCTCAATCTGAGCGGCTGCGGTCTCTTTGCGAACTTTGCGTTCTTTGCGGTTTAAGATTTCCAAAAGCCTTTAACCGCTAAGGACGCAGAGCGCGCAAAGAAAATCTGCCCTAAAACAACAAACCCTCTTGTCCCGGGAATGGGAAAAGAGGCTCAGGAGTGCTGGAATAAATTTGCGCATCCCGAATCTCATGTCCCCCGTACGTTCCGGGTCGAGAGTTGGCACCTGGCGGCCGCGATAGATGATCCCGGTCCGGTTGCCGTGGCGTCTCAGGGCTCGTCCCTCAGCCACTCTGCATGAAATCCAAGGTCAGCCCCGAAGGTCTGACTGGTGAAGTAATGATACGAAGGACAGGCCGGCGCGTCAAGACTGGTTTTCTGCTTTGAGCTATCAGTTATTTCGGTAGCGGAAGTCACTGAAATCGGGTTGCACATGGTGCCTGCATCGAACTCAGATCGCCAAACCGGGATTCTTATGAAGCAGCCGGGTCAGAACAATAAGTGCTTCGCCGAAAAGACCAATCACCACGTAAGTTGCAGCATTGATCAGAGGAACCCACCAAAAATGGAGTGGAAACTTTCGAGCAGCAAAGACAACGGGACAGCTTGCATACCCAAGCACCACAACAAATGGTTCGCTCATAATACCGATGAGCCGTTCCGGGGGAGTTAAGAAGCTATAGAGTACCCAACCACAGGCGACCACAAAACCTACGCTTGCCCAAATGGCTATGCGACGTTTCATGCTGGCACCCCTACTGTTTGTTCTCTAATTATCTCACCAATTCCTCCAACGCTCGGGGCGGACGGCCGCGCGACAACGAGCAACAAGATATCTCTCGGATGCCACTTAACCGTTAAAGGCAACCGGCCCAGCCCCGAAAGGGGCGGTATATAAACAGCCCAGAGCCTGCCCTGAGCGCAGTCGAAGGGGCGTAAGCTCTTGGTAGGCGAGCAAAACGAGTCAAGCGCGAGCGAAGCCGAGCGACTGGAATCAGAGCGACGCCGATTCTCACCTGCTGTACTGATTTTTCTTCTTCTCCGCGTGCCGTTCCATTCCGAGCTGAATCAGCCGCTCAATGAGCTCTGGATACGCCACGCCCGAGGCCGCCCATAGCTTTGGATACATACTGATCGAAGTGAAACCCGGCATGGTGTTGATCTCGTTCAAATATATTTTGCGCGACTTGGGATCCATGAGGAAATCCACCCGCGCCAGTCCGGAACAATCGACGGCACGAAATCCACCAATCGCGAGTTCTTGGACCCTCTTCGTTTCCGCCTTCGTTAGCTTGGCGGGAATAATGAGCTGCGAGCCTTCATCCAGATACTTCGCCGTGTAGTCGTAGAATTCGGCGCCGGGCACTATTTCTCCTGGCACTGAAGCCACCGGCTTATCGTTGCCCAGCACCGAGCATTCGATCTCGCGCGCTTTGTTCTTTTTGCCGCCGACGCCCTCTTCAATCACGATTTTGCGGTCGAATTTCGCGGCTTCGTCAATCGCGGGACCGAGTTCTTTTCTGTCACGTGCCTTCGAAATTCCAACCGATGACCCGAGGTTTGCCGGTTTCACAAACACCGGATACTTCAGCTTGCTCTCGACCAGCTTCTGACCTTTTTTTGGCTGCGATTCCCAACCGCCGCGGAGAACCGTCACGTGTTTCACGATCGGCAGGCCTGCGGCGCGAAACAGCGACTTCATAATGTCCTTGTCCATCCCTGCAGCTGAGCCGAGCACTCCCGCGCCAACGTAAGGAATGTCGGCAAGTTCGAGCAGTCCCTGAATCGTTCCGTCTTCCCCGAACGTCCCATGCAGAACAGGGAAAATGATGTCCACATTGATTGCGCGATCAGATGCCCGCCGCGCCGGTGCTTCCGATTGAAATGGCGTCAGCCCGGTCCCAGATTTGTGCGGCTCGGGCGGCACCACCACCGCTTCGCCATTGTGCAGAACCGCGGCTGAAGGTGTGGCTTCAGGATCTCCAGCGCGCAGTGCCTGTGTGGGGCGGGCGCCCTCGCCCGCCTTGCCTTGCAGCAGCCTCTCCGCATCCGAAGCCGTCAGCCACTTGCCCTCTTTAGTTATTCCGATCGGCACAACCTCATACTTGTCTTGATCAATCGCCTTAAAGACCGACGCCGCAGAAAGCAACGAGATTTCATGCTCCCCGCTCCGCCCGCCAAACAGAATGCCTACCCGCAATTTTTTCATTGGTATTTCAGTGTGGACGCGTGGTCGGAGTCTCGTCAATCGCAGTGGTGATTCCGGCTCTGGAAATGGGCGGCTGTCCCCACATTTATCTGGCCTGAGAAATCAACTCCACATAATCTAGCGGCGCCGGCTCGCCACTGTCGGGCCGGCCCACGATCTTCAACACGTCTCCGGAACGCAACTGAACGCCAGCAATTACGTGGCGGGTCGAAGTGTGCCCATTCATTTTGTCTGACGGAAGATGATCATCCGCAGCCCAAGTGGCGACCGAGCGATCATTCACAAACAGTTGGTATTGCGAGACACCGTTGTTCTGATCAAAGTATTGAACCGCAACGTCGTAGCTCCCAGAATCTCGCGTGAAGTTAAAACTCGCCGAGCACGAACTCTGCCCACAAGCAACTGCCTTTCCGCCTGAAGCCGTCTCCCATGGCGTCACCTCGGCCGGAGCATAACCGGATAGCTGCATGTCTTCCGCTTCAATGCGATTCGGATTATGTCCGACCCTGCCCTGGGCGTCCGGAATTCCCGATATACGATTGAACCACTTCACCACCGCATCCCGCCAGACAATTGCGTGCCCGGCTTGGTATTCGAGCCGCTTCAGTGTCTCGGAATATCTTTCGTCATCGATCTGTCCTTTCAACGTCTTCCATTGCGCCACGAGTCCCGCGGCCTGTGCCGCGCCGTCATAATGCGAATCGTAAAAATACTGGACAGCTGTTTTCCCCGAATATAGGACGTGCGTATAGGGCACGTGGTGCATGAACAGCAATAGGTCATCGGGACAATTCGTCAGTGGTTCGTAAATCTTCTCCACCGCAGGCGAATACTGACTGATGTAGCCAGTCCCCGTGGCAATTGTGCGATCCATGCCGACTCCTTGCGAATCAGCGCGGAACCATTGCCCCCAGCCGTTGCGCTCTGCAGATTCGATTCCCGGACCATAATGCGGCCCGAGAATATCCGTCAAAGTTCCGATGCCCAGCGGCCCAGTGTAGCTTTCATAAATGTGCCAAGAGGAAAGCAGCATCTGGGAAACCGTGCTCACCACTTGCGTGCCGTTACCGAAGGTCAGCCGCGTCCACTCTTCCGCGATCGCTTGCGAAGTGAGGTTCGGATTCCATGCCAGCCGCCCATATCCATACAGATTTGCCATCGCCAACGGATGCTCTAGCCAGTTCTCGTCCATCCCAACATTGACCACAGTGTTAAATCCGCCCAGCGGACGATGCCATGTTCTGCCCTCAATAATTTGCTTGACTGGGGAGACTCCATTCACGTGCATGTCGAAATCAAGCGTTTGCTTCCACATAGGCACGAGAAAAACTAAATGCCGCTGCTGGCCCGTGTACTCCTGCGTGACCTGTAGCTCGATTGCTTCGCTGGTGTGCGGCATCGCCCCAAACAATGGAGACGCGGGCTCGCGCACCTGAAAATCAATCGGCCCATACTTGATCTGAATGACAACATTGTCTTCGAACTTTCCGTCGAGGGGATGGAAATAGTCGTACGCGGCGCGCGCGCGGTCCGCCTTCGGATCGCGCCAATCGAGATGATGGTTATAGACGAACGCGCGATAGAGCAAAATGCCGCCGTGTGGCTTCAAAGCTCGCGCGATTACATTCGCCGCATCCGAAGCCGTGCGCCCATATTGTGATGGCCCAGAGCGGCCTTCGGAGTCCGCCTTCACCACAAATCCCCCGAAGTCGGGAATCTGCTTGTAAATCTCGTCAGCGGTGTGTTGCCACCACGCCGCCACCTGCGGATCAATCGGATCAAACGTCTTCAGCCCGCCAACTACCATTGGGCTGCTCATGTCCACCGAAACCGCCAGCTTCACTCCCCACGGACGAAAGATGTCGGCAACCCGCGCAAGTTGTGGAATGAATTCCGGCGCGACAATTCGTGGACTGGCGTTGACGTTATTGATCGAACATCCATTGACCCCGATCGAAGCGAGCAGCCGCGCGTACTTGCCAACACGAGTCAGATCACTCCACACCGCGCCATTGTCGAAGAAGATTGAACGCCCGGCGTATCCCCGTTCGATACTGCCGTCGACGTTGTCCCACTCGCTGACCCAGCGAATCAGAGCCGAAGGCGTTTGCGAATCGTCTAAAGTCGACACATCTTTCTGCTGCGCGATCCGTTCCACCAGCGAAAAGGTTCCATAAAGCACGCCGCGCTCGTTGCCGCCGATGATCAGCCAATACTTTGCCGAACTATGGCGCACTGTCTTCAACCAGAAGCCATCACCGTGCGGTACAAGAGAGCGGTTTAGCTCCGGAAAAAGTGGATGAATGTCCTTCCACACACCTAGGACAAAAGCGTCCCTCGATGGGAGTTGACGCGCATGCCCTTGCGCGTTCGGCTTATTGCCAAGAGCGTGCACCAATTCGTCCGCCGCGTTTCGCACCACAGCGCTCTTGCCAACGGCAGCCACCAAATTCGGCAACGAGGATGTTTTCAAGTCGTGATACCGCAGCCAAGCTTCTGCCCCCGTCTCGCTCCAGCAGAATTGCGAAATCAGCAGCGCCAGCATAAGCGCGAGCGCCGTCTTTGCGTGCTTCGCGCCCTTTGCGGTTAAAAGCCTTTTAGCAGTCTGAGCACGTGTAAAAACGTTCCTTACCTGAGTGCCGAATGCTGAGTGCCGAATGCTCGTTCCCACAGTCGTCACGATACACTAGCCCTTGCCCATGCAGCGCCCGCCTGGCCCCAAGCCGCATTTTCTAATCGGCAACATGCCGCTGGCTCACCGCGACCCGCTCGCGACGTTTGAAAAATGGGCGCGCGAATACGGGGACATCTTCTATTACCGTGCCGGCTGGATTCAGGTTTACTTCCTCAATCACCCCGACCTGATCGAGACCGTCCTGGTTCGCAATTACCAGAATTTTCTCAAAGACCACGTCATTCGCAAGAGCCGCTGGTTCTTTGGCGATGGCCTGCTTACCAACGAAGGCGAATCCTGGCTGCGACAGCGCCGGCTTGCACAGCCTGCATTTCATCGCGAGCGCATTGCTGCGTATGCGAAGACCATGACCAACTATGCCGAAGCGATGCTCACGAGCTGGAGCGATGGCGAATCTCGCGACGTCCACCAAGAGATGATGCACCTCACACTCAAAATCGTGGTGCGGGCATTGTTCAATGTAGATTCCCGCGAGGTCGGCGAAATTTCGGCTGCCATGAATGTGCTCATGCGGAATTCAGTTGGCATCCGGTTGCTTTTGCCTCCGGCGGCGCGATTTCTGCCCACGCCGGCCATGATCGAGTTCCGCCGCTCAGTCCGCCGACTAAATGAGATTGATTATAACATCATCGAGAAGCGCCACAAGAACGAGACCGACTCTGACGATCTGCTCTCCACGCTCATGCAGGCCCGCGATGAAGACGGCAGCCGGATGAACGACAAGCAGCTTCGCGATGAAGTCATGACCTTTCTTTTGGCGGGCCATGAGACAACTGCGTTGGCGCTTTCCTGGAGCTGGCATTTGTTGGCGCAGAATCCACCAGCGGAGAATCAGCTTCACGCCGAACTCGACCGTGTGCTAGGTGGTCGAACTCCAGAATTTTCCGATCTCCGCAGTCTCAGCTATACCGAGCGCGTAATCAAGGAATCCTTGCGCCTTTACCCGCCAGCATGGAGTCTTGCCAGGACAGTAGTGAAGGAGTTCGAGATCGCCGGATATCGCATTCCCTCGGGGGCCAACGTCGTCATGAGCACTTGGATCATGCACCGCGACCCGAGATACTTTGCCGATCCACAGAAGTTTGATCCCGACCGCTGGCTGCCAGAAAAATCACAGAAACTGCCGCGCTTTGCCTACTTCCCGTTCGGCGGTGGCCCCAGGCAGTGCATCGGTAACTCGTTCGCGATGATGGAAGCGACGTTGCTACTGGCTACCATCGCGCAGCGTTTTCACTTCCGCGCAGTGTCCGGACATCCCATTGTGACCGTGCCGAGCTTCACGCTAAGGCCAAAGCACGGCATTCGCACGACTCTGGAATCGCGGAGGGCTTCAACGGGCTCAGCGAAACTAACCTCAGAAGTTCAATTTCAACCGTAGCTTATGGCGAGATTTCTTATTCCCGAAACGGGACGCTACTTCGAGGAATTTTGGCTTTAGCACACTCGGAAAGCTTGCCTGCGAATAGAATGTTGCCGGGCCGGTGGTGTAACTGGAAACATGGTTACCCGTCAAGTAACGCGATGCGGGTTCGAATCCCGTCCGGTCCAGGCTAATGTTTCGGGGAAGCTAGACGGGTGTTTCCCTGACGTAACTTCTTCCATCAAGCGGCGGTTGACTTTGGCAGCTGCCGGAATATACTGAATTAGACGGGTAACCAAGTTTCCGCGACGCCTCGAAGCTCTGAGTTTCGAGGCGTTGTTGTTTCTGATCACAATATCTCTCCATCGCTTGCTTCGACGCGTCCTGCTGTCTAGAATCTGAAGGTTTGCCCCAGCCCCTTCATCGGCCAACTGGCATCGTGGGCATAATCGGAGATCCTATGAAAACTGTATCCCTCGAACAGGAGATCAATCCCTGGGAGGCACAATCTGCGCGCTTCAACTTCGCCGCTCAAAAACTCAATCTCGATGAAGGCCTGTGGAAAGTTTTGCAATATCCTAACCGCGAGCTCATCGTTCATATCCCGGTCTCGATGGACAATGGCAAGCTCGAGGTCTTCACCGGATTTCGCGTGCAGCATTCTATTGCCCGCGGCCCCGCGAAAGGCGGCATCCGTTACGCTCCAGATGTCACTCTCGACGAGGTCCGAGCGCTCGCGAGCTGGATGACTTGGAAGTGTGCGGTAGTGAATATCCCGTTCGGCGGAGCCAAGGGAGGCGTTATCTGCGATCCCCACAAGATGTCTATGGGAGAACTGGAACGCATGACCCGTCGCTACACTGCCGAGCTCATTGAATTTATCGGGCCCGAAAAGGACGTTCCCGCGCCTGACGTGAACACGAACGAACAGGTGATGGCCTGGATGATGGACACGTATTCCATGCACATGCGCCAGACCGTCACCGCGGTCGTCACCGGCAAGCCCATCAACATCGGTGGATCGCGCGGCCGCCGCGAAGCCACCGGCCGCGGCATCATGATCGTTTGCGATGAGGCGGTTAAAAAGTTGGGGTTACGGCCTGAGGAAACACGCGTCATCGTGCAGGGCTTTGGCAATGTCGGCTCTAACTGCGCCCTCCTGATGGCGCAAGCCGGGTACAAGATTATCGGCGTGATCGAAGTTGACGGAGCAATCTACAAAAAGAACGGCATTGACATGGAAGCGCTCTGGAAATATCGCGAACGCACAAAGAAAATATCCGGATTCCCAGAAGCCGAAGCCGTCGATCCCGCTGAGCTCATGTTAACCGAGTGCGAAATTCTCGTACCCGCCGCCACCGAAAATCAGATCACCAGCCGCAACGCCGACCGAGTAAAGTGCCGCATCCTGGCTGAAGGCGCCAACGGCCCCACCACC
>WNFY01007417.1_pt1 | contig 12347 bp, 11 predicted proteins | sample 5400091 | NCBI WGS metagenome assembly WNFY01 (sample SAMN13153364, study PRJNA577476) | soil metagenome | isolation source: 60 cm soil or saprolite under grassland replicate 1 | place: USA:California | collected 2016-06-15 | reverse complement strand
GCCTTCCCGATGGCGCCCTAGTCGCCTGCCTGATCGGATACGCCCAGCTCCACGGCGCCATCACCCTGGAGCTAATCGGGCGGATCCCCCCTCAGCTCCAGCCCACCGCCCTGTTCGACCTGCAGATGGCCCACGTCTCAGGTTCCCTGAACGCGCCGCCACCTCCGTGGTGACCCAGCAGGCCACCTCACCGGCACGTCTCATTGTCACAGAACAGGCACACGGTTTCCCCTGGTCAGGCGGCATAGGACGCGCAGCGGCGTCGGCAAGCCCGTTACGGGGTTGTGGCTTTCATTGCTGCCAGGGCGCGGCCGAAGTTTCGGGCAATCGGGGCAGTAACCGCGGCCGCCTCCTCGGCGCTGTCCACGATCGTTACTACCTGTACGTATTCGGTCATAGGTCGTCAATTCCGCGGGGTGCAGGAAGATCTAGAGCCTGGGCGGCCAGGCTAGCCTGGTGAAGGTGATCGCGGAATACCTGGACGGCAGCGCTGGCCTTCTCGGTCAAGCCCTTGATCTCGGCGATGGCATATTCGTCGGCAGCAGTGCCGGCAATAAGATCGAGATACTGCTCGTTGCGGTCTGACGCTTTCAAGGCAGTCCGCCAGTCGCGCTCTGCGGCATCGGCCGCCTTGAGTTCTGCTGCATAGCGCTCCAGTGCCCTAATTCGGAATGTGGTGGCATCCGTCGCCAGTGTGAGAGCACGACGCTGAGAGTTCAGCACGTCGGCCGTCACCGGCCCTGCCGAGCCGTCTTTCGCCCTGGCCTCAAGTTCAGAACGCAGCTTGCTGATTTTCCGCAGAGCCTTGGCAACATCCCATTCATGTCGCCTCAGCTCCAGCTCTTCCGCGGCGCGGTCCAGCGAATTACGGGCATTTACCCCGGACCCAAGTATGGTACGGATAGCATCCTGAGCCTGGAACAGCAGCTTGCTGGATGATTTGTCCAGATCCGACGGCCGGACGAAATGACTATCGTCAAGCTTATCGAGCTGGCTGTTACGCCCGGCCGTCAGGACGCCGCCGATCAGAGTCGGAAGGGTGTTGGCGAACATCCACCACCAGTTCACCCCAATAGCAAAATGAAGAATGATCAAAGTGATGACGCCGAGGATGCTGAGCATAAAGCCGCACCCGGCCGGGAGGTCAGCATCGTCATTGATCTTGCGCACGAGCTGGCGCCGCGCTTCCGCTGACATGCTCGGATCCACTACCAGGGCGACCGGCTTGAGTTCTTCGTCGTCCATCAGCTTCCCTGCCCGAACGCTGCTGCGGTGACAACACGCAACGTCGGCCCGGCATGCGGGTACGGGAATTCCCCTTTACCGAAATGCAATGCGACTCGCATTCGCGATGCTCGAAGACCTTTGCGTCACCAGTTCTGCCTGCCTATCATAGCCTCGTTCCCCCAGAACCCTGACGCTGCCCGTGATGGTCAGCACCTCATCTCACGCGCTACTAGATTCGGATTCTTGGTGTAATCTGCGGTGCTGGCCACATAGACAATGTCGACTGTCGTAGCGGCAGTGTGGCCGGACTCAACCCGACCGCCGGTCAGGTGGGACCAGACACGAATGCGCCAGGTTCCCTGCCGACGGCACGAACAGAACGGCGTTGCTGTCAGATCAGGGGGCCGTTAGGTGGCACGGTTGCCGGTTTCCGCTGGTCAGGCGACACAGGATGCGCAACGGTGCCGGCAAGACCGTAACGGGATTGCGACGTTCATTCGGCGGCTACGGGTCAACAGGCTTGGATATCGACCCCGCGCGTAACAGAGAAGGCCGACTCCAGACCGGAAGCTCGCGACCTCCCCGCCCGGCACCATCAGGGCATACCAGCGTGGCTACAGGTCTGCCGGAAGGATACGGAAAGCGTTGAATCGACTGGTCAGAGAGGTGACTACGCGGAAGTGCCGCTGGTCTGTGGTGAGGATCTCATCGGGGTCGTAGCGCTCGGCCTGGACGGCGTTCATCGCGTCGGTCGTCCCGATCCTCAGGTCCTGGTGCCTGGCAGCCAGCCGCCTGGCTGTGCGTAAGTCGTCAATGTCCAGATCGGGGATCTCGTAGGCGCCGCTGGTCAGGTCGTCGATCACGTCGAGTTTCCCGGCGACTCCCGCCTTGTCCAGGACCATGTAGTCGATCTCCGCGATCACCATCGGTGAGACGACCGGAGGCTGGCGGGCACTGCCCAGGATCTTGAGGACCGTGTCATGAAGCGGGTGCGCCGCAGCCGTCCCACCAGATAGCCGGAGGTGCCGATGATCAGCTGCGCCACGAGATGCCCTCAAGGCCGCCCGCCCCGAATCCAGCCGACAGATGCTCGTCCACATTGTCGATGACCGTCGGCTCCAGGCCGAGCTGGGGCGGGTTCGGCCTGGGGCGTTCCGGTTCGTCGGCCAGGAGTTGGTCGATCGCTTCCCTGACATATATGGCAGTCCTTACCAGGCTCGGCTGTTCTGGGTGCTCACCCCGCCGTGGCGAGTTGGATGAGCGGCCCAGTATCGACGGTTTCCCAGTGCGCGACGATCTTCCCGTCCTCGACCCGGAAGATGTCGGCGGCCCGGAATTCCAGATGCTGTCCGTGCGCAGTGATGGCCAGGGCGGTCAGGTCGCGCACGACCGTGCCGGTGACGATGCGAAAGACCGCGACGTCCCGGCCCTGCGCCACCGGCGGCCGGATCACGGTCGTCGTCTGAACACCACCCGCAGCGCATCCTCGACCACACGCACATTCCGCTCGGCCTGATCGCCGCCGGTCGTGCCCGCACCGGCCGAAGAGGGATCCGTCACGGCCAGGACGCATATCACCGCCGCCAGACAGACCCACAGGAGAATCGCCCGCCTGGTCATATCGTGTCACCCAGGCCGTACCGGAAGCCGTCCCGCCAGCTGTGGTACCTGGGCTTCCAGCCCAGTTCCCGCTTGGCCTTGCCGTTGGCGACCCCGCGGATCCGGGTCATCATCGACACGCCGACGTCCCCTGCGAACAGGCGGCCCAGCCATACCGGGACATGCCGCGGCGGCTTCGCGCCCAGGGCGCGAGCCAGCTCAGGCAGCCAGACCGCGACGGGGGCGGGGTCGTCGTCCACGATGTTGTACACCCCCGGCGCGCCCCGCTCGGCGGCCGCGATCGCGGCCGCCGCCGCGTCGTCCATGTGCGCGAACGACCAGACTCCGGCGCCATCGCCGATGACCGGGAACGCCCGCTTGCGGACCTGCACGGAGATGTCGCCGTCGAGGGAGATTCCGGTGCCCGGCCCGTAGAAGTTGCCGTACCGGAGCGCCACCCCCTCGATGCCGTTCACCCCGGTGACGGCGCGTTCCAGGTACTCGATCGCCGTCAGCGTCGCGCGCTGGTTCGCGGGCGGGGCGGGGTCGGAGGGATCCTCCTCCGTCTTGGGCGCCGTCCCGGTCCGTTCGTAGTTCCAGTTCCCGTAGCTCTGCGCCACGATCCGCCGGACTCCGGCCGCGCGCGCTGCCGCCAGCAGGTTGTCTGTCCCTTCGGTGCGCAGCCGGTTGGTGGCCGCGAACTCCGCGTCGAACTTCTTCAGGCTCTTCATCCCGGTCAGCCCGGTCATCTGATGGATGATCACTTCTGGCGCCGCCGCTGTGACCGCCCGCACCACGGCCGCGCGGTCCAGGCCATCGGCCACCACCGGCTCCGCGCCTGCCGCAGCCAGCACCGCCGTCTTATCCGGCGACCGGGTCATCGCCACCACCTGATGTCCGGCGGCCACCAGTGCCGGTACCAGCCGCTTTCCCATCGCGCCGGTCGCCCCGGCTACAAACACCTTCATCCGAACCCTCTCGCCTGTCGATGGTTGTGCTAGCTCCCAGCGACGAGTCTGACTGATGGCGATCAAGCGGGTCCAATAAGTGTTCTAATAGGTAGTGCCTATGGGACCCGATAGGTTTCGTGATAGGCGTTGCCTATGGACGTGCACCTGCGCCAACTCCGCTACTTCGCCGCAGTCGCCGAGGAGGGCAACTTCGGCCGCGCAGCCGCCCGGCTCCATGTCACCCAGCCGACGCTCAGCCAGCAGATCGCCGCGCTGGAACGGCACCTGCGAACCCGTCTGCTGGAACGCGACCATGCCGGCGTGCGCCTAACTCCCGCCGGAGCAGTGCTGCTCGCCGCCAGCCGGGAACTGCTCGCGTCCTGGCAGGCCGTCGAGGCCGCCATCGTCGAAGTGTCGACCGGGCAGCGGCTGCGCGTGGATGTCTGGGGTGAGTTTTCGTTCTGGCTGGACGCGCTCAGCGACATCGGCGCGGCCGATCCGGCGCTGGCCCCCGAGATCGGCATGCGGCGCAGCACGCTCGCCGCAGCCGAGGCGCTGCGGCATGAGCAGATCGACCTGGCGTTCGGCATCCTGACCGGCATCACGCTGGGACCGAGCCTGGACAGCACCCCGGTGTGGTTCCAGCCACACGGCCTGCTTGTGTCGTGCCAGCACCGGCTCGCCGCCCGGGACACCGTGCCCTGCGCCGAGTTGGCCGGAGCGCGGATTCTGATGTCGCCGAACACCCCGGCTGAAGTCGACTGCTCCCACCGCAGCCTGACCACACGGTTTGCGGCGGTACCGGTGGATTCTGTGCTCAACCTCGGTCTGCTCTACACACTGGAAGCACTCGCGCAGGACCCGGACCTCGCCGTCATTCTTCCGGTGAGCATGGGCCTTCCGCCCGGCGCGAACGCACGGATCGTCCCGCTCACGGACCCGGAGCCCTGCCTGCGATGGTCGCTCATCTGGCGGTCCGGCGACAGCAACCCCCGGCTCGCCGCCCTCCTGCGGGTGCTGACCAAGCTATCGGCCGAAGAAGGCTGGCTCTCTTTCGACTCAGAACGACAGTGGCTCCTCGGCACCAGCCCGTTAACCGGAAGCAACGTGATGGTGGTGCGGTCGTGGATGGGCGGAGCGGTGCCAAACCCCGGATAGTTCACCTACTGCTCCCACCTGCTCCCGCGCCAACCGCTCCTATCTGAGGTGACGCAAATCGTCGGCACGATCCCAGAGAAGACTGACCATGTCGCAACCGCAAGAACGACGGCCACCTTGGTGGCCGCCCTGATCTTCGGGCTCAGCACGGCAGCATCAAGGAAGACCTACGTCGTCGGCGAGCCCATTATTGAATTGTGACTTTCATTTGCCGCCGAGGCGCAGTAGCGAGCTAGTCACGGCTCAGGTCCGGCTCGTCAAAACCAGCCGCGACAAGCACGCGTGCCCGGCGGATCTGAGTTAGCGAGCAGCCAGTCAGGTTTTCTCAGCAAGGGTGAACCCGGCAAACAGTATGTAACGGGACATCTGGGCAGACGCACTGACATAGGCAGAGATCGCCGGGAAGACGCGGAGCCCCGGTAGAAGAGGTCTCGCCAAAGATCACCTTCGCCGGGAGAGGGCTCCGCGTGCTCTTCTATCGTGTCAGACTCGACGTCGTGGGTGATCCTTAACGTTGCCCGCAGTCCCTGTCGGCCGTCGCCTACGGATAGCACGGTTGTCGGTTTCCCCTGGTCAGGCAGCATAGGACGCGCAGTGTCGCCGACAAGCCCGTAACCGGATTGTGACATTCATTGCGCTGCGGCGCGTTCGCCGAACCAGGAGGAGATTGGCCTCGGCCAGCGCTGCTATTTACCGCCGCCCTGGAGATTGCCTGGAATGCATGTCCGCAGGACCAGTCGTCATCGATGGCCGCCAGGTACGCCGCCCAGACCCTCTGCCTGCGGCCATCGACGAGCGTCCCCGCACGCCGACCGACTGCAGTCAGCGTACACCCCCGGGCTCACGGTAACTTCACAGATACCAAGCATATCCCCGGGATGTCGTCGCTATCTGGTTATCATATTGATGCTGCACCAATAGTGGTGACACCCTAAAATGTGCTGCAATTGCTTCTAGTGCAGCATCATCGTGCTTTCCTAGAACCTCCAGGGCGGCCTGAACTCCATCAGAGGGTGCAAGCAACTCTGCAGCGAACGCCCGTGCAACTTGTTCGTCTTGACCGCGCGCCGCCGACAGGACGAAACGCTGATGCTCGGGATGGGCCAAGGCCCGGCCCAGTGCCCTGGCTTGGCCGAAGCGGCTAGCCGTTGCTCCGAGGCGGCGATTGTCTAGCACTAGCCCACAGCGGTCTGCTGTTACCGTTACGACTCCGTGCAAACCATTTGAGGGTGCGCTGACATCACCAAGCCTTACCCACGGAGATATATCGAATTGTTTCGTATGATCTAGATCAAGTTCACGTCTGACTTGACGGGCCATAGCATATCCGATTGTCCAGGGCCTCTCGCCATTGACGGTATAAGAAAGGCTGTCCACTGGTGATGACAGTGCTGCGTACAGAGGCCGAAGCGTCTTGGCGGCCTTAGCCGATGCGCGCTCCGAAACGGACATTGCTCGGCGAGCCCACTCTGCTGCACCTGCAAGGCCTGTAACATCGGCGCTATCAAAGAAATCAACAGAAACTTCAGAAGGCAGATCGGCCGCTATGCGAACGACCTCGTCTGCGGTATGCTCGCTTACGGAATAAGGATCTAGGCCCAGTCGAGCTACCGTGAGGCAAAAGTCTCGTTCTTCCTCGTCCGCTGTCGCGACCGCCTCCCACTCCTCGGCCAACGGTGTTTTAGGGAGCTTCGACTCCGCGAGACGCTCGAGGACGCGATTAACAACTCCGGCCAAGCAGACGCGCGCCTCGTCGGCACGGATTATTGCGTAGCCCTCCGATGCAAAGCGCACGGGAGAAAAGCTACGGTTGCGGTCTTGTGACCACGCCACGCAGGTAACAGGTCCCTCAGGGACCACCGTTAGGTCAGGCCAAGGCATTCCATCGCCAGCGCCGCGGAAGTTGTGTTCAGGCAACCAGGGGTATGCGCGGACGTTCTGCCATGTCCAGTAGCGTGCCTCAACCGCTGACGGTCGTATGTGAGAAGTGAGCAGCCACCAGTTCGAAGCAACCCACTGGGCGAGCGGGTACATTGAACCATAGACTGAGCGACGGAATGTTCCGTCCGCAGCCTCTACTTGCGTTATGCATCTATCGCCAACCCAGATCTCGTACCGTGCCCATGTCGCTGCTAGCTCAGGCGTTGTGACCCCAGGCGCTTCCAGCCATTCAATGTTTACATCGAAGCCGACAGTCATCATAGCCAGCCTGGAGCTTCATAGTCTTTGATTGGATACCCTTTGTATTGCCCGAGTCCTGAGTTACTGAGGCGAGCCTCGTAGACTTGATCGCCAACTCGTTTCCACGCATACCTGGGAAAATCGCCTTCAAGCGCAGCGCTTACACAGCCTTCGCTGACTGCTTCCCGCAGCCAACCGGCAACCTCGTCGAAATTTAGCCCTCTCGGACAGGCGGACGCATCGCTTCTTAGATTTCCAGGACCAGCGCTAGTCAGGTAATCCTTATGCTCGGCACTTATCACGTATGTCACTTTCCCTGCCATGGCGCCAAGGTCTATCTCCGGTCCGGGTACGAGGCGCTCGTCCTTCCGCGGCCGATGACGACGGGGCGCTCGCATCAGGCCGTCCTGCTGAGCAGGGTTTCCGGGCTCTGGAGAGTCATGCCTCTAGGGTAAACGCCGATTCCCCTGCCAGATCCCAGACGGTTCAAAGATGGTAGCTTCCCTGTCATCACGACGCCCAAGCGCTGACTGGGTCATGTCCGCGATCAGCGCCTGGACCCGCAGTGGGTCGGTCCGCCTCGCCTCGTGCCGGGACCGGGAACCGCTGACCGTCCCGTCATCCTCGACGCATACCAGGAGCACTCCGTCGGTCCCGCTGGGGATACACTCACCACCACCTCTGGCCGCCCGCCCTTGAACCCGGCTCGTAGGTCTCCGCCAGCGATCTATTGCGTGACACGAAGGCAAGTCCGCTGCCTGATCGCTAGCACACCAGGCAGACTTTCGTATACCTGGTCAGAGGGCGTCTTCCCGGATGCGCCCACCGTCCCAGTATTTCTGACTGCAGGTCTTCTGCCGACCCGAGGAGCGGCCGGCTACCGTCCGGCAGAGAACAGCCTGCGTGAGTTGATGAAGACCACCTGCCTGCGATCTTCCGGCTCGCTGGCCCTGTCGTCATCGCCGGGTTCTGATCCGGCGATGTTGTCGGCGTAGCCCGGCGCGACCCGGAAGTTGCCGTTGCCATCGGGCTCGAGCGTCTCGAGTTCCAGTGCGCGGCCCTGCAGTTCGGCGGGCAACTGCTCCGACTGCCGGAACATCCCGGCGAGCTCATGGCGAGGGTATAGCTCCCCTTCCTCGTCCCGGTGCCGGGGTTTCCGCCGGCGGCCGAGGACCAGGCGGGGAACGCGGATCAGCTGCGGCCACTCGTCCCGCCCGCATTCATCGAGCTCGGACCAGAATCGGGACCAGCCGAGTACCTCCGAAGGAGGTACCGAGGAAGCGGGATCGCCCCACTCGGGCTTGCCGGGATCACTGATTTCGAACTGGACCAGGCATCTCTTGACGCCCCGGTCTCGCCGGCGGTGGGCGTTCAGGTCCTGGCGCAGCACGCCGGCTACCTGCTGAGTGGTCATCACGACCATCCAGTCCCCGAACCACCAGCCGGTCTTGCTGCGCTGGACTGCCAGTTCCGTCACGTCTTGCCCCTCAGCCCTGGCCGCGGCGGCCAGCTCTCCGTCCCAGTGCGGCCGGGGGAAGGCATAGAACGGCTGCCGGGCGAGCGGCTTGTGGCTGTACTCCCACAGCTGACCAAGATCGACGTTCACCTCGTGACGTCCAGGGCCGGCGGGCGTGATCGTCTTCAGCTCCAGCTGTATGGCCTTGCCGGGCTGGGCCGGAAGCGCCTGGAGGTCGATATCCACCCCGTTGACAGGCCACCACTGCGCGGCCAGCGACCGGTACCGGTACGCGACGCACAGGCTGGCCCAGTGCTCCAGCGTCTTCTCCGGAACCGACACGTTTTGCGTCATGGTGAAAACAATAGGTAAGGGGGCGTTTCTATGGAAATCCGGTGACTGGGTGACAGCAGCCGCTCCGATCAGATGTTATTTCGCCCGGCCGCCTGGCGGGCATGGGCACCTGGCCTACTGATCTGGTCAGCAAACGCTCTCGCTTGTACCCACGACCTACGACAAATGATGCAGGACTGCGGGGACCATGCCGGCTGAGGCACGACAACCTGGGACAGCCGGGCACTAGCGCTACGAAACCGGCATCCCAACCGTGGCGGCCCGCTGCACTGCGGCCGAGGTAGAGGGCTACCCATGACTCACAGAGGCCAGGTATCGGCCACAAGCACATTCGTGAGCAGCGGCCCTGGTTCCTACCGGCGGCGAGCAGTCGAGGCGTCCCGTACCGGTCTGCCAGAAGGGTCATTCGAGTCCCAGGCCCTTCCGCATTGCCTCGACTGCGCGCCTGCGGTGGGAGATCTTGTTCTTTTCCTCGCTGGTCATCTGCGCGTAGGTGCGGTGGCCGCTGTCGGCGCCGGGGATGAAGATCGGGTCGTAGCCGAAGCCGGAGGTGCCGCGCGGTTCGGTGGCCAGGGAGCCGTCCACGGTTCCGGTGAATACCTGGACTCCGGTGGCGTCGGCGTAGCCGAGTGCGGCGCTGGCGGTCGCGCGGCGGTCGGTGATTCCTGCGGCCATGTTCAGGATGCCGTGCGGGCCGACGGTGTCGATGAACCAGGCGACGAGGGCGCCGGGCAGGCCGTTCCACGCGTGGATGGTCAGTCCGGTGTCGTCGACGAGGACGGGCTCGCGGAGCTGGGCGTAGGCGTCGGCGGCCTTGTGGGCCGCGACGTGGGCGACGTCGAGGGACTGGACCTCGGTCAGCTCGGCCTTGGCCGGGGTGACCTCGATGCCGAGCATGGCGGCGTACTCGGCGGCCTTGCCGGCGTTCCCGGTGATGAGCGTGATCCGGTCGAGCATCGGTGCCTTTGTCTCCTTCGGTCGTGGTCTTGTGACCTGGGCGGGTGCGAGGTCATGTGATTTTACGGGTTGTGAATCCGGAGCCAGTGGCTGGTGAAGCTGCTGACCCGGATGACGTCCGGACCGAGCACGTCCCGGCGGCTGCCGCAGACTGTGATGGTGTCACCGTCGCGGACCGGGCTGGCGAATTTCCACCACCACAGGTGGACGGTATAGGTGTAGCCGACGGTGACCAGGCGGAACACGCGGGGGAAGAGGTTTCCCAGGTCCGCGTCGGCGACCTGCCCGGTCACGGTGACGTCCGTGGCCTGTACGGGGAAGGCGCCGGCCAGCTGGTAAGGAGTGCGGGCGGCGGGGTCGCGGAACCGGATGGTGGTGACGACCCCGTTGGGTGCCTGCAGGGCGGTCCACCGGCGGCTGATGACGAGGTCGGTGGAGTTGTTCTCATTGCGGAAGACCCGGCGGTAGCGCTCGTACTGGCGGCCCTGCCGGGCGCTGGTCACCTCGGTGAAACCGAGCCTTGACCGGATGGCGGGCAGGTGCTCGCGCAGGACGGGGATGTTACCGGTTCCCTCGATGACGAAGTCGACGTCCTTGCGGATTCCTCCGTCTTCGTTCAGGTGCATGCCGAGCATGGCCGAGCCGAAGATCCCGACGGCATCAGCCCCGAACAGGGCGGTGAGCTCGGCGTGCAGGCCGGCCCAGGGGGTGTCCGCGAAGGTGCTGGCCTTCTCTGCGGCTGCGGTGTGCGGGTCGAGGTGCTCACAGATCCTGGCCTTGGGAAGCATGGCGTAGGTGTCGAGGGCGTCGTCGGGCAGGTCGTCGTCCTCGGTGAAGTTCTTGCGGTAGGGCATCCCCCGGAAAAGCCGGTCGCCGTCCGGGTCGGGTGAGTAGACGTTGTAGCCGACGAACTTGGCGGGGTGGTCCAGGTTGCCGGCCACCCGGTAGATCCGGCCGTCTGCCATGACGACATGGTCCAGGTCGCGGACTTCGGTGGCGTGCGTGCTCACAGGGGGCCTCCGTTGAGGACGGGCTGCGCGGCCCGCATCCGGGGGATGGCGTGGCGGGCGGCGTCGGTGATGAGGAAGTCCTGGATGGTCATCAGGACCTGGGCGTTCGCCTGCCAGTTCCGGGGCTCGGACCCGGGTGCGCGCTGTTGTTCTTTCTCGGTGATGTGGCGAAGGAGCTGCGGGAGCGACCCGACGGTGAGGAGCACGGGCCGGACTGTCACGTCCCGGTCCAGCTGAAGCAGCCGCGTGATGAGGGCGCCGTGGAAGCAGGAGCCCTCGATGACCGCGTCCAGGCCGTCGCGGGCCAGCTTCGCAGCGACAGCCTCGACGGCGGGAAAGACTGCCTCGGCGTGGCTGGTGAACCCGGCGATGATGCCGCCCGGGGTGGGGTCGCCGGACAGTTCCCAGGCGGTGTGCGAGACTTTCGCCAGCGCTGGGGACCGCTCCGCCGGGATGTACAGTCGCTGGACTTCCCGCAGGTAGTCGGTGCTGATGATGGTGCGGATGCCGTTGGCGCTGGCGTACCGCAGCGCTGTGGTGGACTTGCCGGCGCAGGCGATCCCGTAGATCACGTGCAGCGTCATCCCGGCTGTCATCGCTGGTATCCGTATCTGTTGCCGGCCAGCCGCGCGGTCTCCAGCTGGCCGGGGGAAAGGCCGGCCAGGGCCAGGTTGGCGGCCAGGCCCGCGCCGAACAGGACCGGGTCGTCGGAGTTGATGGTGACGGGCAGCCCCAGGCGCATCGCCTCGGCGGCGGGGCTGGAGCGGGTCCAGTCCCACACGCCCAGCCGCGTGTTGCTCACCGGGCACATGTCCAGGCAGATGCCGTGCTCCCGGATGAGCTGGACCGTCTCCGCGTCGTCCAGCAGCAGGACGCCGTGGCCGATCCGGCTGGGGATGATGCGGGACAGGATCCGCTGGGAGAACCCGGCGCCGAAAAGCTCGCCCAGGTGGATGCTGATGCGCAGGCCGCCGCGCTGGAGGTCGCGCAGCGTGGCCAGGTACCGGTCAAGGGTGGCGAGGTTCGCGGGCCCCATGTTGATGTCCAGGCCCGCCAGCAGCCCGCCGGTCGAGGCGTCTTCCAGCACTCTGCCGAAGACTGCGTCGAGCACGTCATGCGGCTTGGAGAGGTTGACGGCCCCGAGGAACGAGACGGTCAGCGTGTCCGGGCCGGGCAGTCCGGCCCCGAAGGCCCCGATGGCGTCGGCCAGGCTGCCGATCCAGGGCCAGCGGTGCATGAGGACGCCGACGCGCAGGTCGACGTGGCGGATACCGGAGCTGGTCATCTCCTCACCCAGCCGCCGTACGACCTCGGCGAATACCTCGCGGGTGAAGATGTCCTGGCCCTGTGTCAGGTGTGTGACCTGCCCGTCGAGCAGGCTCAGCCTCCCAGCCGGGGTGGCCCGCGCGTATGCGGGAGACTCGAATGCCGGCCGCAGGCGCTCCAGTTCCCCCG
>WNFY01004803.1_pt1 | contig 12347 bp, 11 predicted proteins | sample 5400091 | NCBI WGS metagenome assembly WNFY01 (sample SAMN13153364, study PRJNA577476) | soil metagenome | isolation source: 60 cm soil or saprolite under grassland replicate 1 | place: USA:California | collected 2016-06-15 | reverse complement strand
AACCAGGCACTCTCGAGCAGGTGGCGCACCTCGCCCGCGAGTGGTTCGTGCGCTATCTCTCACCTGACACCAATCCTCGGCCCGCCGGATGACGGCTACCGAGCATGACGATATCATAGAAGCGATTTCCCGTTTCCGTCCCCCCGTCCCCCCGTCCCCCGTCACCCGTCCCACGGAAGGAGCTGACCGATGAGAGCCCGAGACATCATGACCAGGAATCCCGAGTGTTGCCGCCGCGACGATACCGCGCGCGAAGCAGCGCGGGTGATGCGCGACCACGACTGTGGGGTCGTTCCGATCGTCGATGATGGTGGACGAGTCGTCGGCATTGTGACCGACCGTGATCTCGCCATCCGCGGAATCGCCGCCGGCAAGGACGCCAACACCAAGCTCAACGATCTTATGACGCCGGTGGCGGTGACCTGCGGGCAGGACGACGATCTGCGCGACGTCGAGCAGAAGATGGCTGAGCTTCAGGTGAGGCGGATTCCGATAGTCGATGCTGGCGGACGCTGCCTGGGAATCATTTCGCAGGCCGACATCGCCCGCGCCGCAGTCACCGACAAGACGGTCACCGACGAGGAGGTGGCGCTGGTGCTCGAGCAAATCTCGCAGCCGTCGAACCGGTCGCGTCCGCGCGAGACCGGCACCGGATTCACGGAGACTGGGGTTTCGCCGCAGTTCTAACTACGAGTGGTAAAGACGCTACAACTGATAACTGCGCTGCTGCCTGCTGCCCGCTAATCGCTATACGCTACGCGCTGAAGACCGCAGGACCGTTCTAAGTGGCAAAAAGGAGAAGAACTTTACATGTTCTTCTCCCAAGCCTCACTAAGATCTGTCCCATCGTCGGCAGCAATCAGCGCGCGGCAAACAGCGGGCAGCAGGCAGCAGCGTAGTTACATAGTTGCAGCATAGCTCGCGAGTTACGATGAAGCAGTATGATGCTGAGGCAACTCCCTCGCCGCTCGCGCGAGTAGCTCGCGAACCTCTTCATCCGACGTCTCGCTGAAATCGGCGTACCATATCCCGACCGCGCGAAACGGCTCGGGCGTGACGGCGCAGATGATTTCGTCGACTTCTTCCCTCATCGCGTCGCACGTGTCCTGCGGCGCGACGGGTACTGCCACGACGATCTTGCGCGCGCCTTCCTCGCGGAGCGCTTCGATGGCGGCGCGCATCGTCGATCCTGTCGCCAGGCCATCGTCGATGAGGATTACCGTGTGGCCTTTGACATCCGGCGCGGGTCGCCCATCGCGGTACAATCGTTCGCGTCTCTCGAGCTCGCGTTGCTCGGCCATCGTCACTCGCTCGATTGCGTCCGGGGGGACGCCGTACATCTGAACGAGCTGCCAATCAAGTATCCGCACCCCGCCGGTGGCGATCGCACCCATCGCCAGCTCTTCGTGGCCCGGGAAGCCAAGTTTTCGAACGAGGAAGACATCCAGCGGAGTATGGAGCGCGCGGGCAACCTCGTAGGCTACCGGCACGCCGCCTCGCGGCAGCGCCAGAATCAGTAGATCCGATTGATCGGCGTAACGGGATAATTTTTCGGCCAGACGCTGGCCGGCGTCGTACCGATCGAGGAAGTAGGGTCGCATTGGCTGGCTCCGGTGCTGCGTGTACAGGACAAATGATCCGCAGAGACCTTGCCAGCAGATGACAGCTTGTCGAGACCCAGCATATAGACCTGGAGGCCCAAGTCGGGGAGGGTGCGGGAGTAGCCCGCCACCAACTGCTCCTTGTAACGATCGAGGGAGAAGTTGAAGAAGCCCGACGGACGCAGATCCACGATCTGCATCTGTGCGTCGAGCATCAGCAGTTTTCCAAAGTGAAGCGTGCCACCCTTGTAGAACATGTAGGCGCCAGACGAGGTGTCGGGAGGAGTCAGCGGCGGCAGGGCGTCGACACTGCCGAACGTCTGAACCAGCTCGTCGCCATCAACTCTGATCGCCGTCGCGTGTCCTTCGATTGCGGGGGGCGGAAGGATGCGTACCGGGTCGAGAAAAAGATCGTTTCCCTTAACGCTCACACCCTTCGCCTTGCTGAGATCGAGGATCTTTTGGAGGTTCAGGTGAAACGCGCGCATGAGATCGTTGCCGTTGACGCCTAGTATGCGCGTCCTCACCGGATGAAGCTTGATCAGGCCGTCGGGCGTGACTGAAACATCTGCCCAGATCTTAAATGGGATGTCGAGGATTTTGTGCATCACTCCTGACTGAACCACCTGTGAGCCCGACGTATGCACGCTGAGATGTTTTAGGGGAGCGCCGGGATAAGCGAAGATGTAGCTGTTCATCAGCGCAGTGATGTCGTTGCCGTTCAACCCGATCTCGGCGTAGTCGAGATGGATTACGAACGCGTTCTTGTCGTCGAATGTTACGGGGCCCCCTTTGATCGAGCGCATCTGGCCGCGAAGGGTGCGAATCCGGAGAGCGGCCCGGGGGATGATGTAGAAGTTGACTTTGCGCATCGACACTTGGGTCACGGTGTCGGCGGAATCTGCTGTGGCACGCGAGAGCGAAGCCGCGTTTGCAGTCGGATTAGCCAGGCGGCCGGGGCTCGTATCACTGGGTGGAATTCTGTCGGACGAGTTCCGCGTTAGGCCAAGGGTGGCCACAGCGGCCGCCGCCAGTCCGACCCGCGCCGTGATCCGGATCATCGTTCCTGAATGATGCCGCCTGCCAGCTGGCAATGCGGGGGAGCTTTCCGCGGGAGTATGAGAATACACCGCCGGCGACAACAATCCTGCGGCGAGTTTCCCTACCCTAAACTGGCTCGTCCTCACTAACATAGCCTGCGATCGCGAAAACGAGAGTCCGCAACCGCGAAACGCGGCTCTGAACATTCAAGAACGGCGCGACGTGAATTGCGCCTGAGGATCGAGCATGAAGAGGTACTGCAATTTCTGCGGCGAGCGGATGCTCCCCGACGCGAAGGAGTGCAAGCAGTGCGGCTGGGATGTCTCTCAAAACGGTCCGCCGACTACTGATCCCGGAGACAGAAAAGCGCGCATTGGGGTCGCGATCGGACTCGCGGTCGCCTATGGAGTTCTGTGGTTCCTCGTCCAGGGCACGCCCGCTCCGGCGAGTGCCGAACCTCAAAAAACTCCGCGCTTTGTTCCTCCGCCGGAGCTCATCGCTGAACGAGTGAGCGAGCCAGCCACAGCGATCGGTATGCTTCCGCCAGGTGTCGCATCGGTATCCGCGCCATCGATCTCGAAGTCGTCGCTGATGAACATCAAGGTCGCTGACACGAAGGCATCGACAATCCCGCCACGTGACGCGCTTCAGTACTCGTTCGAGCTTCCCGAAACCGATCAGAAGTGCAAGCTGGTTGGATCGACAAAAGGCGTCGGAGGATTCGGACGCAACATCGAAGTGTTTCTGCTCACCGACGACGAGTACGTGTTCTGGCACGCCAACCCCGCGGCAATTGCTCAGTCCTTGTGGGAGACTTTCAGAGGATCCGAGAACAAGTTGGACTACGCGTTACCGGGAGCGGGCATTTATCACTTCGTGGTGTCGAACGAGATGTCTCCGACGCCGCAGACTGTCGCCGTGAAGGCGCAAGTGAAGTGCGTCCACTAGCTCCCGCCGATACGACATTACCCATCCGTTGATCGCCCGAAGAGCGGCTCAAGTGGCTGCCATTTCGCCAGCCGCCCGATTTTGATTGCTCGCTTTCACTGGCGATCCTAGCTTGGACGCGTGATCAGCCACTACACGCTCACTAAGAAAACCTTTCTCGCCGGTGCGCAATGCCTCAAGCGCATGTGGTGGGAGATGTACGATCCCTCCGCGCCAGAAACGCGCCCCACGCTCGTGTCGAGATTCAGAATGGACGAGGGCGCGAAAGTCGGAATTCTCGCGCGCACCTTCGTGCCGGGCGGGCGACTCATCAAGCGCGGCGGACGCAGCCTGAACGTGATACTCGCCGACAGTAAGGAGGCAATCGCTGATCTGTCGGTGCCGGCCATCTACGAGTGCGCGGTGATTGCCGACAACACTCTCATCTTTCCCGACATCCTGCAGCGGGTCGAGGGCGGATTTTGTCTCATCGAGGTGAAGTCGAAGACCTCGGTGAGCGAGCAGAAACACATTCCGGACGTGGCGATCCAGACGCACGTGTTGCGCGCAGCGGGTATTCCGATCATGCGCTGCGAGATCATGCATCTAAATCGCGACTGCGTATACCCGGATCTGTCAAACCTTTTCGCGCGCGAAGACGTCACTGAGCTCGTCGAGGCCCGTCTCCAGACTCTCGACCGCGAAATGAGAGACCAGCTTATCACGGCTCAACTTCCAGTCGCTCCGAACGTCGAGATTGGCGCGCATTGCAAGCGGCCCGACCCCTGTCCGTTCATAAACCGCTGCTGGCCGGTCGCGCCGACCGATCATGTCAGCAATCTGTACAAGGTGACGGAAAAAATGCTCGCGGAGTTCGAGGCATCGGGCTGGGCGAGCATCCGCGATCTGCCCGACGATGTACAGCTCAGCGCCATCGCAGCGCGACAACGGCGTGCGCTGCGCGAAGGGCACCGCGTCGTCGAGCGTGAAACACTGCTCGAGGCAATGAAGACGCTGGCGTATCCAGTCGCGCACATCGACTTCGAAACCATCCAGCCGGCAATTCCAATCTGGAACGGCTGCAGGCCGTACGATCAGATTCCGGTGCAATTGAGCTGTCATCTGGTGAACGCGGATCACACCGAGACACACTCTCAGTGGCTATTCGACGGTAAGGGCGATCCTCGGCCCGGAATGGCGAACGCGATTCTCGAAGCGTGCAAGTCGGCGGCGACGGTCACCGCCTACAGTTCGCAATTCGAGCGGGGCTGCATCGAGCTCGTCGCGGAGGCGTGTCCCGACAAAGCGGCGCTGCTAAAGGGCATCGCCGACAATCTGGTTGATCTACAGCCGATCGTGCGTGAGAACGTTTACGACGAGAAGTTTGCCGGCAGCTTCAGCATCAAGAGAGTGGTGCCCGCGCTCGTGCCCGATCTCGGCTACGACGACTTGCCGATCGCCGAAGCGGAGACAGCATCGGTCCAGTTAGCGCGAATGATACTCGGCGGGCCGACCGTACATCCCGAGGAAAAGGCCGAGCTGCGCGAGGCGCTGCTGGAGTACTGTAAGAGAGACACCGCCGCGATGGTGGCGTTGTCGAATCGGTTGAGCGAGCTGGCCCACTAGCAACTGTAACTAGCGACTGAAGAGCGACTGATAACTACGCTGCCGCCCGCTACCCGCTTGTCGCCAACCGCTTAGCGCTGACTACGACGGGACAGGTGTGGGACCTTCAAAGGAACTAACTGAAGCACATGCTTTCCTCCGAATGGCGAGCCTGCTGTCCTGACGCAGTTAGCGTGGAGCGGACAGCGAACCGCGGGCAGCGGGTAGCAGCGTAGTTTCTGAGTATCCCTGAGATGATCGACAGTGGCCGCGAGACTTCGGAACCCTCCTTGCATCAGACGACACCTGGCTCAGGTGTCGCCGAGAGGGGATTGTGAACCGCATCTTGATCAAGTGTCCGACGACGGGGAAGATGATCTACACCGGATTCTCTATGGATCCCCAAACGTTCGAGGCTTCACCAATCGAGGAGATGGACCCGATCAAGTGTCCGGCTTGCCACCAGACTCATCGTTGGACGAAGAGAGATGCGCGCTTTGAGCGCGATCCGAATGAGTGATCGGTAGAAATACGAGCGCGTGAGCGCTGAAATCCCTCAGTAGAAATACTGAACGCGCCGCCAAAAAAAATACTGATGTAGTACGAGTTTGCCCTCAACGTCGGCTCAGCCGCTCCGGGCGGGACAATTTTTGCAGCGCACGCCGAGTTTGACATCAGGCAGATCAGACTCAATGGATGACCGTCGGAAAAAGGAAGCAATCGAAGCTGCGCGCCGCGAGATCGCGCGGAGAATCGCGAGGTTCTGCAGCTCTCTCTCTCCCGAAGAATTCGACAGATTGCTGGACCGGATGGCGCACGTGCAGTGGAAGTACGATGTCTTTCCGATCGTCTCGGATTCTTCCCCGCCCCCAAGGAAAGAACGCCAGCTCTCTGACTGACGCTTTTCCTTTCACGTGTTCCTTCGTGTTCATGCAGCCGCCACACGGCTCAAACACAAGTTGGGCTCGACTGCGGATTGCGAGTCAACAGCTACGTAATTCGACGTATTTGGTGATGAAAAGAACTGAACTAACCTCCGGCCATGTCATTCACACGCCGTGGCCGGTTCAGGGCGGGCACTCTCTTGATGTTGCTCCTTACGCTCGAAGGTGGCTGCCGAGTGTGGATCGAGAAGCCGCTTCGGCCGGACACTAGTATCGGCGTCGGGCGCCATAGGTTCGTTCGCGTCATAACAAACGACGGGGACACCGTCACAATGCGAGCTGTCGCGTTTATCAATGACAGCATAGCTGGCTTGGACACTCGCCTTGATCGACGCGTGGCTATAGCGCGCGACAATGTACAGGCTGTCGAAGTGAGGATGGACGGAACGCCGACGTGGGTTCGGATCGGATGGAAGATTTATCTCGCCGTGCTGTTCGCCTTATATGCGTGGCTCGCGATCGTGACGGTTCAGCTAGGAATGGCCGAGAGGTCGGGCTAAGACTTGGTTTGCAGCATGCGACGAATTTGCGCGACCGCGTCGTCGATCTTGTACTGAAGAAAGAGATTGCCCAGCGCCACGGAAGCCTTGGTTGGATCGCCATCCACACCTGTGCGCGCAGTTTGTGCTCCCTCGCTCGGCGCCAGCTTGTCGGCGCGGATCCAGCGGTGCTGACCGTCGATCGCCATCAGCTCTGATGTGTCGTCTGTGCCAGCGTGTACGTCGTGCGTCGGAAGTCCATGTGACGCATCGTATGCGAGTGCCTGCTGCTTCTCCTTGAAGTAGACGTCCGGCACGTAGAACACGCGCACGCCCTGCGGACTCCATTCTGAATCGAGCTCTCTCGCGACGGCGCCGAGCATGTCTTGTCCGTCGCCGTGATCGCCCATGATGAAAACGTGGCGGAACCCGGCGTCGATTGCGCTCAACGCCACATCATGAACGACCGAGCGATATGTCTGCGGAGTCAAAGTCACTGACCCGGGGTATCGCATGTGGCCGGTTCGCTTCACCGCGTCGCCGGTTGGCGCGAATGGCAGCGTCGGATAGACAAGCGCATCACCAAGCTTTATCGCGATCGCTCCCGCCACCCAGCGCGCGATGAAGTTGTGCTTGCCAATCGCCATGTGCGGACCGTTCTGCTCCGTGCTTCCCGCATAGATGATCGCGTTCGTCTTGCCCGACTTAATTCCCTGCTGCACCTCCGGCCAGGTGAGATCCTCGATGTAGACGGATCGTTGTGCGAACGCCGGAGTCGCCGCCAACACGAACGCGGCGAAAGCAAAGGAGAGCATTTGTCTTATCACCTCATATTGCCGGTATGCCCGAGAGAGTATCTCCCCGGCTGCGGCCACACAGCGAGTCCATGCGGCTCCCGCCCCACCGGAATCCGGTGCGTCAGCTTCCCGGTCGAGGTATCGAAGACGTACACCTCGTCGTCGTAGCGACCCGAAACCCACAGCTCTTTTCCGTCCGCGGTGACGTCACCCATGTCCGGACTTCCGCCCCCGGGAACCGGCCAGGTTGCAACGACCGTGTCGCCCGTCGGATCGAGCACGCTGATCGAGCCGGGTCCGTGACGACCGCCGGCGATCGTGTTCCAGCCGCGATTCGTCACGTACAATTCCTTGCCATCCCTGGTCGGATAGATGCCGTGGGCGCCTTTCCCCGTCTTCACGAAGCCGATGCGCTTGAACTTCTGCGGGTCTATCACGAACGCTCCGTCCTCTTTCATGTCCGCCACGTAGAACTTGCTGCCGTCAGCGGATGACCGAATGTCTTGGGGCATTGATGGAACACTCATCAGCGCGGCGAACGCTGAGTTGCGCCTCTTCCGCCGGTTCAACAACCGCGAGATCTGACGAGGGATGTAGTTGGTCCACTTGTCTGGATCGAGGGTCAAATAGCCGACCACCTGCCGAGTGTTGAGATCGATCTTCACCAACTGCCCCGAGAATTCGCACGTCGCGATGGCGTAACGGTTGTCGGCAGTAAACTCGACGTGATCCAGACCCTTGCACGTCACAGGAAGCGACTGCACGAGCGTCATGTCGTGCGGATCGCGAAAGTCGATCCGTCGCCGTGCCTCGGCGATCACCATCGCGTACTTGCCGTCCGGCGTGAAGTAGATGTTGTAAGGATCATCGACGCTCACCGTTTTCACTGCCTTTCCGGTGAGCGGGTCGATATCGGTCAGACTGTTCGACGAATTATTGGCGACCCAGAGCGTGGAGAGATCATAGGAAGGCACGACGTGCTGTGGGACTCTTCCAGTGGGGAACGTGCGCACGACCTCGTAGGTCCGCGGATCTATCTCGGTGACGGTGCCGCCGCGCGAGTTGGGCACGTACACCATGGGCAGCGCCTTGGCTGCGGCGGGCGCGAGCTCGTTCGCGCCTGTTTCAGCGTAGATGTTGACGGCGCCGGTGCTGGTGCGATACGCAGCGGAAGCGACCGGCGTTCCTCTCGCATCACTATGGCTGCACCCGGAAACCACAAGCGCGGCCACTGTGACGACCGCGCCGACGCGCATGCTACTCACGGTTTGGACTCGAGCTCATTCTTGGCGGATAGTGCTTGGTGCGACGAAGTCTAAACGTCGCTCCTGTCCTGATGGTTACACGAGTCGAAGCCTGCATTCTCGCACCAGGAAACTCGGCGATCTGGTTAACGCCGGCCGCTACTCAGCCAGTCTAACGCATTGTAGTAGCTTGTTCCGAACAATCGAAGACAACTTCGGACTGCTTCCGGTAGTGGATAGAGACGCGAACGCGACTGCAGTGCCCGAAGAGGTCTGGCGAAATCTCCGAGAGGAACAGCGATGAGTAGATCGATCCTGGTGTTGTCACTGTGCGCCGCACAATCCCTGGCGGCACAATCATATACCATCACACATACCTACAACGTGGGCGGAGATGGCGGGTGGGATTACGTGATTCCCGATGCCCCGAATCATCGGCTGTTCATCGGCCGGCAGAACAGACTAATGGTGGTCGACATGAACAACGGACGGTTGATCGCCGAAGTCACGGGGATCAAGGGCGCACACGGAACCGCGCTCGCGCCCGGCACGGGACATGGCTTCGCGACATCCGGTAACGACAGCTCGATCGTGATGTTCGATCTGAAAAGCTACCAGACGCTCGCCAGAATTCCAGCGGCTGAAGACGCCGACGCGATCATCTACGATCCCGCGTCGAGGCGCGTCTACTCGTTCAACGGCGACGCAAACTCCGCTACCGTGGTCGACCCGCGCAAAGGAACAGTCGTCGCCAACATTCCGCTCCGCGGCAAACCGGAGTATGGCCAGTCGTCGCGCGACGGAATGATCTATGTGAACCTTGTCGACAGCAGCCGGATCGTGGAAATCGACGCGAAGACTTTGACGCTCACGAAAAAAAGTTGGTCGACGGACCCCTGCAAAAATCCGGTCTCGATGGCAATTGACATAGCACATCACCGGTTATTCAGCGGCTGCCGCAGCGGGGTGATGGCAATATCCGATTACAGAAATGGCAAAGTCGTCGCGACTGTGCCAATCGGACGGGGCGTCGATGGCGCAGGCTACGACCCAGTTCTTCGCGATGCATACGCTTCGAACGCAGATGGAACCCTTACGGTCATCCATCAGGAGTCACCCGACAAGTATCACGTCGTCGAGAACGTGCAAACCGCACAAGGCGGACGGAACATGGGACTCGATCCGGCAAGCCACCGCATCTATATGGTTTCGGCCAAGTTCGGTCCTGCGCCTGCAGAATCGACCGCGACGAATCCGCGACGGCGGCCGCCGGTGCTGCCCGGTTCGTTCATGGTGATCGTCGTCGAGCCAGTGGGGTCGCACTAGGGCCAACCTCGACCATTGGAACTCGCCAGCCGGTGAACCGGTACCTGTAGTGGCCGGAACGCACCTGCCGAAGGCGGAAGTCCAATGACAAGCACGAGATCTCAGATGGCTAAGCGACGCGAAGACGAGGTCCGCACCGCATTCCATCGCGCGACCGAAGGTACAGGCTCGCGCGACGAGTTGGTCGCAGCCGTTCGCGCCAGAGTGCGCGAGCTCAAGAAGCAAGGTCAGCCGCCGGAGAAGGTCATCGTCACGATCAAGCGCCAGTGCGGATTGCCCCTGATCACCTTCGCGGCTGATACTGACGCGAGCACCGATGGCTCGGCGAGCAGACAACTTGCCGAGTTGGTCGTGCGGGCGGTTATCGACGAGTACTACTCCGGGCTCGGCGCGGTGGCGGATCGAGAGGCGCTCCTCGGGCGACATACTTAATTAACTGCAACTGAAGACTACCGGCGGGTAGTCTTCAGTTGCCTTTCCTATTTGCCCCGCAGAACCTCTTCGGCGCCATGCAGCCGAAATTCCAAACAAAGCCAGTGTAGAAAGCGTGCGGCTGCGGCCCAGCTATGGGAGCAATGATGCCCGCGTCGAGCGCCAACCACTCGCGAGCCAGGAAAGTTGGACCGATGAGGAGCGCAGCAATTCCCTCGGTGCCGAGTGGACCGGTGGTGCGCGGAAAACCAAAAACCTCGATCGTCGCGCCGAATGGTCCGCTAACCGGGAAGCCGAAGGAAGCGGTCCACACACCTGCGGTCTTGGGAGCCGAAGTTCCGTCACCGGTTCTTCGCGTCTGGCCAACGTTCAGATCCATCGCTACCGGACCGAGATGGTGACTCGAAATCAGTAGCAGCGAAAAATCCGTTGTGCCTGTCCCAGCCGCGCCCGTTGATGCGGTTGGCAATTTGACAGCTGGCAGCACCGCGAAATCGCCGAGTATCCGATCGTTCTCGACGATCCGGTACTTGACACCAATAGTGACATCGCTCGCTGCGAACGATCCGCCGGGGATTGCGGGATCGTGAATGATGTTCACCAGCATATTCAGCTGGGCTCGCGTCCCGAGACCGATCTTGAGATTTGTCGGAGCGAAGAAGCTTCGCTCTCCGCTCGAAGCTTTGTCCCACTCTCCTCCTTCTTCGAGCTCCACCCAACCGGGCGCCACCGTGCCGGCATGAGTTGCGACCGTCGGCCGTTCGGGCTGAACCGCGTGCGGGTCTCGAGCTGTCGAATCCGTTGGAGCTTGACCACTGAGAGGAGCAGCACTCGCGATGGCCGCCAGAAGCGGGAAAAGCGCGAGGCACGGCCGAAGCTCCATGGTGTAATCATACAACGCTGCCGGCCGGCCGGCCTCTGGAACGAGCTCGATGCTCGCAGCAACTTCTCGCGGCAACTTTGGGACGCCCACTTTCATTAACAATGCGCATTTCTCGGCTCCGGTTTCGGCCGTCCTCCTCCCGCTTCCCTCTTCCCGCTTATCGGTGACTCAATGAATCAGCTCCTTAGACTGCGGTTCGCTGTCTCGACTCTGTTACCTGCTGCGTTAATCGCCGCGGCGTGTACGCCGAGCACCGCAACGACGACGGCGACAGTTCCCGCACCGGCAACTGCGGGAACGAATCCATTCCTGGTCGAGAGCACGCTTCCGTACCACGCTCCTCGCTTCGACCTGATTCGCAACGAGCACTATCAGCCCGCGCTCGAGGAGGGAATGCGACAGCAGCTGGCCGAGATTGACGTGATCGCCAGGCAAACGGCGCCGCCGACTTTCGAGAACACGATCGTCGCAATGGAGAAATCAGGCACGTTGCTCACGCGCGCATCCAAGACCTTCTCCGCAGTCGTCGGAGCCAATACCAACGACACGCTGCAGAAAATTCAGGACATCGAGGCGCCGAAACTCGCGGCACACAACGATGCCATCTATCTGAACGATCAGCTTTATCGCCGCGTGAAGAACGTGTACGACCGGCGCGAGTCGAGCAATCTTACGCAGGAGCAGAAGGCGCTGATCGAGCGCTACAACCGCGATTTCGTGCGGGCCGGAGCGCAACTCGCCGAGGCGGACAAGATCCGCATGCGCTCAATCAACCAGGACTTGTCGAAGCTTTCGACGGAATTCTCGAACAAGCTTCTCGCCGCTACGAAGGCCGGCGCTTTGGTCGTCGACAACGTTTTGCAACTCGACGGGCTCAGCGATGCGGAGATCCAGACGGCGGCAGAAGCGGCGAAGCAGCGCGGGCTCGCGGGCAAGTGGGCGCTTCCGCTGCGCAACACAACGCAGCAGCCGGCGCAGGCGGAGCTGAAGAATCGCTCTGTTCGTCAGAGACTCTTCGAGCTTTCGACGCTCCGTACTTCACGCAGCGACACCAACGATACCAAGAAC